>ERZ1643251.3231-NODE-3231-length-15362-cov-14.850003_pt1 | contig 15362 bp, 9 predicted proteins | sample MGYA00579261_ERZ1643251 | MGnify/ENA primary metagenome ERZ1643251 (study PRJEB29033, sample SAMEA4952267) | chicken gut metagenome | biome: Broiler Chicken; feature: Gastrointestinal Tract; material: Caecum | place: Ireland | collected 2018 | study: Broiler...
AAAGAAGCAATGGTCATTGGGTTGTAAAACCGCCTAAGACAGAAAGCGGAATTCGTATTTTAACGCTTCCTTCTATTATTTTTTCAGTTTTGAGACGCAGAATACAGCGAATAGAGGAAGATAAACAAAAATACGGTGATAGATATAGGGATTCTGGGTATATTTCTTGCAATGAGCTGGGATATCCCAGGGGATATAGTTTTTTAACTGCCAAGATGAAAAAGATTTGCTTGCAGTTGGGGCTATCCGTTATATCAGCGCATGATCTTAGGCATATGTTCGCAACATTTTTAGTGGAGAAAGGCGAGTCAATACATAATCTTAGCGCGCTTATGGGGCATAAATCTGAGGAGACAACATTTGTGGTGTATTGTGGCATTATGGAGGGACTCAAGCAGGTTTCCAAGACTATGAATACGCTTTTCCCAGAATCTCTTTCAGAGGGTGAGCAGCATGCTGTATGATTATGGCCCGATTATAGATTGGGATGTAAAATCACCATTCAAGTTAAAAGGCAAGTACGCATTTAGGATATTTTTGACCTTTGAAAAACACGATAAGGTCGTTGTTCAGCAGAGAGGAGGATTTTCTACAAAAAGTCAGGCTAATAAAGCAAGAGATAAGACAATAGCAGAGTTACATTACGGCAAGTATGCATATCAGCCACGATACAGGCTTGGCGAGTATATGGATTGGTGGCTGGAAAATATAGTAAAGAAAGAGCATAAGGCAAATACATACGATAGCTACTATTACCAGACAAAGAATCATATAAAGCCAACGATTGGGAATATATGGCTGCAAGATTTAAATCAGTCACATTTAACAAAGGCCTTATCTTCAATAGCCTCAAGCGTATCTTTAGGCGTTGCAAAACAAGATCTTGTGATTCTTAGAAGCGCTCTCGTATTTGCAGAAGTAGAGGGCCTGGTGTCTACCAATCCTGCGAAGAATTATAAATTACCAGTTGCATTGCGTGGAACATCAGCAACAGATAATAAAATTCATATAGATACAGCAGACACGCTTTCTTTTGATCAGGTAGTACGGCTATTGCTTGCAAGCGTGGACTCGCCAATTTTTATGGAAGTCTTGTTTGCGGTTTGTATGGGTTTACGTAAAAGTGAGATTATAGGGATTAAGTATAGCGACATTGATTTTACGAGAAGAGTTCTTTATATAAGAAGGCAGTTGGGGAAGGACTACGCTAAACCTCAGGAACAGGTTGATGCAAAGCAGGTTACTAAGCAGGAGATTGCTCCTAAAACAAAATCAAGCAGTCGAGAGCTTCTGATACCGGATTGCGTTTTTGTGGCTATTCTTGAGAAGAGAAAGTGGTATGAAGCAGCGATGCGCAGGCGCAGCGGTTATTTTCAGGATCTCGATTTTGTTTGTTGTTCTTCTTATGGGAGGCCAAGGAGCAGGGCATATATTTTTGAACCATTTAAGAAGTTACTTGCAAAATGTGGCCTGCCTAATGTAGAATGGCGTAGCCTGAGAAGGACGCATGCTACATTGTTATATAACAATAACGTATCGCTAAAGGCCATATCAGTAGCTTTGGGACATGCAACACAGGCTGTGACGGTAGAACATTATATTGATAGGAGACCAGTATTACTACCAAAATCTGCAAAAAATATGGACGAATTTGTAAATGATTTGCTGCCTGATTGGGAGACGCTTTTCGAAAAAAGAGCACTGACTGGAATTAGCGATGAGGATATTGATAGGGATTTATTGAAAGCTTGTACACTATAATAGTAGATGATTTCAATAATCAGTATTGATTGATAATAGAGAAGATAGTATAATAATATAATGTCCGACTGGATAAATTTAGTCCAAGAAAAATTTTAGTGACCATTTTCGTTTTTGAACAAAATTAAGAAATAGATTTACAAATTATTCCAGGCTGCATTGGGGGGATTTCTAGTGGATAAATTTAAGCTTGTGTCACCATTCAAACCGACAGGAGACCAGCCGGAAGCGATTGAAAAACTAACCTGTGGAATCCTCGCGGGAGCGCATGAACAGACGCTTTTAGGGGTTACAGGGTCAGGCAAAACATTCACAATGGCAAACGTTATTGAGAGGGTAAACAGGCCCACTTTGATACTCGCCCACAACAAGACTTTGGCCGCCCAATTATGCTCTGAATTCCGTGAATTTTTCCCTGAAAATGCGGTGGAGTACTTTGTCAGCTACTATGACTACTACCAGCCGGAGGCGTACATCGCGCATACGGACACATATATTGAAAAGGATTCCGCAATTAACGACGAGATTGAAAAGCTGCGCCATTCGGCGACCGCCGCGCTTGGGGAGCGGCGCGACGTGATCATTGTAGCGAGCGTGTCATGTATCTATACGCTCGGCGACCCGATCGATTATAAAAATATGGTCGTGTCGCTGCGGACAGGGATGCAGAAGGACCGCGACGAATTGATCAAGAAGCTGGTGGAGCTTCAGTATGAGCGAAACGACATCAACTTTGTGCGCAACAAGTTCCGGGTGCGCGGCGACGTTGTTGAAATCTTTCCGGTTTATTCGGGCGACACGGCGGTGCGCGTCGAATTTTTCGGAGATGAAATTGACCGCATCACCGAGATCAACACCGTGACCGGCGAAGTAAAGAACGTCGTGACGCACGCTGCGATCTATCCGGCCTCGCATTATATCGTTCCGCCGGAGAAAATGCGCGTCGCCATCGAGGAGATCCGGCGCGAAGCTGACGAACGCGTGGCGTATTTCAAGGAAAACGGCAAGCTGATTGAGGCGCAGCGCATTGCCGAGCGGACAAACTATGATATTGAAATGATGCAGGAGATTGGTTTCTGCAAAGGCATCGAGAACTATTCCCGCGTTATTTCAGGACGCGCCCCCGGCAGTACGCCGTATACGCTGCTTGACTATTTTCCCGAGGATTTCGTGCTGTTCGTCGATGAATCGCACGTCACACTCCCGCAGGTGCGCGGGATGTACGGCGGCGACCGCTCCCGCAAGATCAGCCTGATCGATTATGGGTTCCGGCTGCCGTCGGCGCTCGACAATCGCCCGCTCAATTTCGATGAATTTTATGCAAAACTGAACCAGATTGTATTTGTCAGCGCGACGCCGGGCGCATTTGAGCGCGAAAAGAGCACGCAGATTGTCGAACAGGTCATCCGCCCGACGGGGCTTTGTGATCCCGAGATCGAGGTGCGGCCTGTGGAAGGGCAGATCGACGACCTGCTCTCGGAGATCAACCAGCGCGCGGCCGCCGGTGAACGTGTGCTAATCACGACGCTGACAAAGAAGATGGCTGAGGATTTGACCACTTATATGGAAAACATGGGCGTGCGCATCCGGTATATGCACCACGATATTGATACAATCGAACGTATGGAGATCATACGCGATCTGCGCCTCGGTGAGTTCGACGCGCTTGTCGGCATCAACCTGCTGCGCGAGGGGCTTGATATTCCGGAGGTATCGCTTGTCGCCATTTTGGACGCGGACAAGGAGGGATTTCTGCGCAGCGAAACGTCGTTGGTGCAGACAATCGGCCGCGCGGCGCGCAATGCGCAGGGAAAGGTTATCATGTACGCGGACAGCGTGACGGAGTCGATGGAGCGCGCGATTTCTGAAACGTACCGCCGCCGTGAAATCCAGCTTGCTTACAACCGGGAGCATGGGATTGTACCGCAGACAATTAAAAAGGATGTGCGCGATATCCTTGAAATTTCCGCGCGTGACGACCGCGATACCAGGAAAAAGCGTGGAAAGAAGCTGTCGCACAAGGAGCGCGAGGCGCTGATTGCGAAGCTGACGCTCGAGATGAAAAATGCCGCGAAGATTTTGGAATTTGAGCATGCGGCATATCTGAGGGATAAAATTCAAAAGCTGAAGGCGGAGGATGAACGTCCGGGCAGGCTGCCGAAGTAAAGGAGACGAACGGGAACATTTATGGCATTGGATAAAATTGTAATCAAGGGCGCGCGGGAGCACAATCTGAAAAACATCGATCTGGAAATCCCGCGCGACAAGCTGATTGTTTTTACGGGACTTTCGGGATCGGGAAAAAGCTCGCTCGCGTTCGATACGATTTATGCGGACGGCCAGCGGCGGTATGTAGAAAGCCTGTCGAGCTATGCGCGTCAGTTTTTGGGCCAGATGGAAAAGCCAGACGTTGATTCGATCGAGGGCCTGTCGCCGGCCATTTCAATCGATCAGAAAACAACATCAAAAAATCCGCGCTCAACGGTTGGGACTGTTACGGAGATTTATGACTATCTGCGCTTGCTCTATGCGCGTATCGGCATCCCGCATTGTCCGGTCTGCGGCCGGCCGATTGAGCAGCAGACGGTCGATCAGATGGTAGACCGCGTGATGGAGCTGCCAGCCGGCACACGCGTACAGATTCTTGCTCCGACGGTTCGCGGGCGCAAGGGAGAGCATGTCCGGGAGTTTGACGCGGCGCGCCGTTCGGGATATGTGCGCGCGCGTGTAGATGGAAACCTGTATGATCTGTCTGAGGAGATCAAGCTCGAAAAGAACAAAAAACACACGATTGAAATCGTTGTCGACCGCCTTGTCATCAAGGAGGAGGTGCGGTCACGCCTGGCCGATTCACTGGAAACGGCGATCGGTCTGACAGGCGGGATCGCCGTTGTCGACGCGGACGGGGAGGAGCTGACCTTTTCTTCAAATTACGCGTGTCCCGACCATGATATCAGCATTGAGGAGCTGAACCCGCGTATGTTCTCCTTCAACGCCCCCTACGGCGCGTGCGATAAATGCACCGGCCTGGGGACGTTTCTCAAGATCGATCCGGACCTGGTGATCCCCAATAAGCGTCTTTCCATCCGGGAAGGCGCGATCCGCGCGTCCGGCTGGTATTATGCCGAAGGCGGCATCGCTCAGATGTATTACGAGGGCCTGGCCGAGCACTACGGTTTTTCGCTTGACGAGCCGGTTTCCAAGCTGCCGAAACAGGCTGTCCAGATTTTGCTTTACGGTACGAACGGAGAAAAAATCAAAATGCATCGTGACGGCGGAAGTGTAAAGGGAACTTACTACACGGATTTTGAAGGGATCGTCAATAATTTGGAGCGCCGCTTTCGGGAGACAAATTCAAGCTGGATGCGCGAGGAGCTTTCAACATGGATGAGCAGCGTCGAATGCCCTGTCTGCCATGGCGACAGGCTGAACAAGACGGTGCTGGCCGTAACCGTGGGCGGGCTGAACATCAGTGAATTTTGCAAAAAATCGGTGGCCGGCGCGCTTGAATTTCTTGATGGGCTTGAGCTGACGCCGCGCGAGCGGATGATTTCAGAGCTGATTATCAAGGAAATCCGTGAGCGGCTCGGCTTTTTGCGCAGCGTTGGTTTGGAATATCTGACGCTGGCGCGTGCAGCCGGGACGCTTTCGGGCGGGGAGAGCCAGCGCATCCGTCTGGCAACGCAGATCGGCTCGTCGCTGATGGGCGTTTTATATATTTTGGACGAGCCGTCGATCGGCCTGCACCAGCGCGACAATGATAAGCTGATCGCAACGCTCAAGCGCCTGCGCGATTTGGGCAATACGCTGATCGTCGTCGAGCATGACGAAGATACGATGTATGCCGCCGATTATATCGTCGATGTCGGGCCGGGCGCGGGTGTACACGGCGGCGAGATTGTCTGCGCCGGAACGATTGACGAGATCAAGGGCTGCGAACGCTCCGTAACCGGACAGTACCTATCGGGAAAGCAGCGCATTGAGGTGCCTAAAACACGCCGGACGGGCAACGGCAAGTTTTTAAAGATTGTCGGAGCGGCGGAAAACAACCTCAAAGAGATCGACGTTGAAATTCCGCTCGGCGTATTTACGGCTGTGACGGGCGTTTCCGGTTCCGGAAAAAGCTCGCTGATCAACGAGGTGCTCTTTAAACGCCTGACGCGCGACCTGACGAACCCGCGCGTCAAGCCCGGCAAGCATACCGATATAGAAGGGATCGACCAGGTTGATAAGGTCATCGATATCAACCAATCCCCAATTGGGCGCACGCCGCGCTCCAACCCGGCGACCTATACGGGCGTATTCACCGATATCCGCGAGATCTTTGCACAGACCAACGATGCGAAAATGCGCGGCTACAAGTCGGGGCGGTTTTCTTTCAATGTCAAGGGAGGCCGCTGCGAGGCGTGCGAGGGAGACGGCATTGTGCGTATTGAAATGCACTTTCTGCCCGATATTTTCGTCCCCTGCGAGGTCTGCAAGGGCCGGCGATACAACCGCGAGACGCTTGAGGTCAAATACAAGGGCAAATCGATCCACGACGTTCTGGAAATGACGGTTGAGGAGGCGCTGGAGTTTTTTAAAAACGTGCCGAAAATCGCGCGCAAGCTCCAGACGCTTTACGACGTAGGGCTTGGATATGTCAAGGTCGGGCAGCCGGCAACGACGCTTTCCGGCGGCGAGGCGCAGCGGGTCAAGCTGGCCACGGAGCTTTCAAAGCGGCCGACAGGGCGCACCGTATATATCCTTGACGAGCCGACAACCGGCCTGCACACGGCTGACGTTCACAAGCTGATCGATGTTTTGCAGGCATTTGTGGATGCGGGGAATACGGTTATTACAATTGAGCATAATTTAGAGGTCATTAAAACGGCGGATTATATCATCGATCTCGGTCCGGAGGGCGGAGACAACGGCGGCACGCTGGTGGCTGCGGGCACGCCGGAAGAAATTTGTCGGGTAGAGGCGTCTTACACGGGAAAATATCTTAAAAAAATGTTATAAATTTATCAAAATTCGGCAATAATAACCTTTACAAAGATATACTGTCATGGTATAGTATTGATAAAGAAAGATTATCAGAAAGGGAGACAGCATTATGAAAAAATATGTTTGCACCATTTGCGGATTCGTGTACGATGAGGAGAAGGGCCTTCCGGATGAAGGAATTGCTCCCGGCACGAAGTGGGAAGATGTTCCCGATGATTTTGTCTGCCCGGAGTGCGGCGTAGGCAAGGACATGTTCGAAGTCCAAGGTTAAGGACCAGCAATTTGTGACCACCCGGAGCCGATCCGGATGGTCACAACTCATTTTAACAGGAGGTCGTTTGAAATGGCGGCAGTAAAAGTTACAGACAGCATTTATTCGGTGGGGATTCTCAATCCGAATATGCGCGTGTTCGACATTGTCATGTCGACCGATTATGGCACCACTTATAATTCATATGTGCTCAAAGGCGAAAAGAACGTTCTGATCGAGGCGTGCCACAAGACGTATTTTGAGCAGTACCTTGCGAATATCCGCGAGGTCATCGATCCGAAGAATATCGATTATATTGTCCTCAATCACAATGAGCCGGATCATTCCGGCGCTCTGGCGCAGCTTCTCGATTATGCAACGAATGCAACAGTCGTCGTTTCAAAGGCCGGTTCAATCTATCTGAAAAACATTACGAACCGCACGGATTTGAAGGTTCAGGTTGCCCTGGACGGCGATGTGATCGATATCGGCGGGAAAACGCTGCGCTTTATCAACGCGCCGTTTTTGCATTGGCCAGACTCCATGTTCACATGGGTCGAGGAGGAAAAGACACTGTTTAGCTGCGATTTCCTTGGCGCGCACTACTGCGAGCCATATACCTTCGATTATAACATGGCCTATCCCGCAAAATATGAAATTGCGTTCAAGGGGTATTACGACGCGATCTTTGGTCCGTTTAAGCCCTATGTGCTCGCTGGCCTTGAGAAAATCAAGAATTTACCGATCGAGCGTGTTTGCAACAGCCACGGGCCGATCATTACTAAGGGCTGTCGCCTTGCCTATGTGCTTGAAAAATACAACGAGTGGAGCCAGCCGCAGAAAAATGCGCGGCTGACCGTGCCGGTTTTTTATACCTCCGCTTACGGCAACACCCGCAAAATTGCCGCTGCGATCCGCGACGGTATTCTTGCGGCGCGGCCGGAAGCTGATGTTGAGACATTTGATATCATTGACTATGATATGGGCGAGATGGCCGAGCGTCTGAACAGCTCGGATGCGTTCGCGCTCGGCAGTCCAACGATCAACGGCGAGGCAGTCCCGCCGGCATGGATGCTGCTGTCGCATGTCGATGCGATCAACAATAAGAAAAAACCGGTTTTGGTATTTGGTTCCTATGGATGGAGCGGCGAAGCGGTGCCGAATCTTCAGACCCGTCTGACCGGACTCAAAATGAAGGTGTTCGGCGACGGACTTAAGGTCTGCTTTGTCCCGTCCGGCGCAGATCTTGAAAAAGCGAAGGCGCTCGGAACAGAGTTTGGCGCGTCGCTCGCATGAAAAAAGCCCCGCTGTGACTTAACACAGCGGGGCTTTTTCCTTCTATCGAACGGTTGGCGGAGCGGATCGAGCCTATCTGCGTTTAAAAAGGGGAGGATCCGGCTTCAAAAGTCCTTTTTTTACGCCGATGCGATAACTCAGACGCCAAAAGAATATGTACAGAATTAAAAATACAACGATCATCACTTGGCCAAATGCACCGGATTTGGTTGGCAGATTGCCAGGATCGCCGCTCATGTCAACATAATGGGAAAAATCAGTGTAGAGGCCGTCATAATAGTTTTTGTAGGATTTTTCGTCCGAACCCGGGTGTTTCCATTCCACCCACTGCCCGATGGGAAGCAGCGTGTCAGGAGCAAGGGGACGCGAATCAGTATACGCCATATCCGTCAAGGCTTTGAAATTAATCAGGGCGGCAATCCGCTCGCCGCTTGGCAGATCGATGGTATAATATGTTTGATCGTTCCATTTCAGCGCCCGGTGGGAGCTGGCGCTCATAAAATCGCGCCTGACTTCGATTGTAAAACGCCCCATCTGTTCCATATCTGCGATGGAAGCGGCGATAGGGGTATCCGGCAGGGCCTCGGTACCGACGCTGCCTGGTCCGATATCCACCCGCCCCATCTGGTATTCGTAAAGTATCGGGCCGGCCAGAAAGCCGGCGAGAAGGGAGAACGGAACCGCTATCACAAACCCCAGGATGCTGGATACAAGCATACTGAAAGATACGCGCACACGCATAACAGACATATTGAAAAACCACCTCTTGCGATTTATTGTGGTTATTTTATCATGTCCGCAGCGCGGCATGATAAAATTGGCTATCAGGGCGGCAGCGGGCTGTGCCCGCGTATCGCCCTGGCCATAAGGAATAAAATAAATGCTTTTGCATTTATTTTATCACAAACCCGGATCCGTTTCAACATGTCAATATGCCGGCTCTCTTTATGTTGAAGGTTGACTGATACCCATCCCGGTCATCTGCCAACGCGCTGCGGCGGTTCGTTTCATATATTGTCATTTCAGAGGAATGAAGGTGCTGTCGGAGCGCCTTGCTTTTTGCCGGGAAAAATGGTAAGATAAACTGATTATAACATGTAAAGGGGAGAGAACGCGTTTTGCCACAGCAGAATTTGTCGCCGGCACTCTTGCGGCAGATGGAGTATAGCCGGCAGGTCCGCGAATTGCTGGCCGCGCGTTACGACCATCCGCCGATGGCCTACGTCCATTCGTTTGGATGTCAACAAAACCAAAGCGACGGAGAGAAGATAGCCGGTATGCTTGCGCAGATGGGATACGGCTTCACCGACGCGCCGGAACAAGCGGATCTGGTCATCTACAATACTTGCGCTGTGCGCGAAAATGCAGAGGACCGCGTATTTGGCAACGTCGGCGCTCTCAAGTCGGCTAAGAAGCGGCGCGCAGGTATGTTGATCGGGCTGTGCGGCTGTATGATGCAGCAGCAGGCCATAGCGGATAAAATCAAAAAAAGCTATCCGTATGTCGATCTGGTGTTCGGTACGCACGCCCTGCATACGCTGCCGGAGCTGCTTTACCGGCGCCTTTTGGGAGAAAACCGCCAGTTTTCCACCGAAAATGCGCGCGGGGAGATTATCGAGGGCGTTCCGCTGCGCCGCTCCGGGTCAATCAAAGCAAATCTGCCGGTGATGTATGGGTGCGATAACTTCTGCACATACTGCATCGTGCCGTATGTGCGCGGCCGTGAGCGCAGCCGCAATCCCGGGGATGTGATCGACGAGGCGCGGGCGCTTGTGGGACAGGGATACCGCGAACTGCTGCTGCTTGGGCAGAACGTCAATTCGTATGGCAAGGGGCTTTCGGAGCCGATTAATTTCGCCGCGCTGCTGCGGCGCGTCAATGAGATCGAGGGCGATTTTTGGATTCGGTTCATGACGAGCCATCCGAAGGACTGCACGCATGAGCTGATCGACACAATCGCGGCGTGTAATAAGGTCTGCCGCCATATCCACCTGCCGGTGCAGAGCGGCAGCGACCGTATATTAGCGGCGATGAACCGGCATTATACGGTCGCGCATTATCTGGAGCTGATCGACTATGCGCGCGCGCGTATTCCGGGCGTCACGTTTTCAAGCGATATCATCGTCGGCTTTCCCGGTGAAACACGCGCCGATTTTGAACAGACGCTGGAGCTTATTAAGCGCGTGCGCTTTAACGCGCTCTATACGTTTATTTACTCTCCGCGGCCCGGTACGAAGGCCGCCGGGATGGAGGACCCAACGCCCGCTGCGGACAAGTCCCTGTGGCTGCGGGAGCTGCTTGACGCTGAATCGGACATCCGCAGCGGGATGCAGGCTGACGCCGTCGGTACGACCCTGCGTGTACTGGCGGAGGGTGAAGGGCGCAGCGGCGACGGCTGGCTGACAGGCCGCACGCAGGGAAACGACATCGTCGAATTCACGGCTCCGCGCGCGATGATCGGCAGCTTTGTCGATGTGACGATCGAGCGCGCGCAGAACTGGGCGCTGTTCGGGCGGCTCAAAGAGGGATAAAAAGCGTTCGGAACTTATGAACGGGCGCATCAATACAGGAGGAACGAAAAATGGATGTAATCGCAATGGCAAGGCAGCTTGGAAAGGCGCTTCAACAGGACGAAGGGTATCTGCGCCTGATGGTCGCGCAGCAGCAGAATGACGCGGACGAAGCGCTTCAGGCGCTGATCGGCAAGTTTAACCTTGCGCGTATCAATTTAAACACGGAGCTGAACAAGACGGACAAGGATCAGGCGCGCGTGACTGCGCTCAATGAGGAAGTCCGCGCGGTTTACGGGCAGATCATGGACAATGAAAATATGGCCGCTTACAATAAAGCCAAGACGGAATTTGACGATACGGTCGATTTCGTTATGCAGATTCTGCGCGGAAGCATCAACGGCGAGGACCCGGATCTGATCGAGAAGCAGTCCGGCTGCTCGGGAAGCTGTTCGTCGTGTTCCGGCTGCAGTTGATCCGTTTTAAAGATTATGAGACTGCCGGCAGCGTTTTGCCGGCGGTCAAAATGTCTCTGGAGGTCGCCCAGGATGAAGATTGACATGCAGAAGCTTTCCCCGATGATGCAGCAGTACTTTGCCATAAAGGAAAAGCATAAGGACCATATTTTGTTTTTCCGCCTTGGCGATTTTTACGAGATGTTTTATGACGACGCTGTTTTAGCGTCGCGGGAACTGGAATTGACGCTGACAGGACGCGACTGCGGGCAGGAGGAGCGCGCGCCGATGTGCGGCGTGCCGTTTCATGCGTGTGAAACATATATCGCGCGCCTGATCAAAAAGGGTTATAAGGTCGCAATCTGCGAGCAGATGGAGAACCCGGCCGATGCCAAGGGCGTTGTTAAGCGCAGCGTGATCCGTGTTGTTACGCCGGGGACGCTCATAGAGAGCAATATGCTCTCAGAGGATGCGAACAACTATATCGCCTGCATCCTGTTCGATCAGGGATGGGGGCTTGCGTGTGCCGACAGTTCGACCGGCCAGCTCTTTGTTTCGCAGTTTGCGGCGGACGCGCAGGGAGAGGTTGTCAATGAGCTTGGGCGTTATTGTCCGAGCGAAATCATTTTTAACGAGGGGATTCTTGATCAGACGGAAGTGACCGCGTTTATTCAAAAGAAGCTGCACTGTGTCGCCGACCTGTGCGATAACGACCGGTTCGATCCGCAGGCCGCCGAGGATCTGATCGCCCGGCACTTTTCAAAGCCGTCCGGCGCGCTCGGGCTTGACGGCCGGCCGCTCGCGTCGCGCGCGCTTGGCGCGCTGCTCGCGTATCTTTATGAGACGCAGCAGAAGGGGCTTGAACGCATCACCGACATCGCTTATGTAAACCCCGAACAGTCGATGGCGCTCGATTTGACGGCGCGGCGCAATCTGGAGCTGACGCAGACGATGCGTACAGGCGAAAAGCGCGGCACGCTGCTGTGGGTGCTTGACCGGACGAAAACGGCGATGGGAAAGCGTCTGATGCGCGCCTGGCTTGACAAGCCGCTTGTAAATCCGGCAGTCATCAACAAACGGCTCAACGCTGTGGAGGAGCTTTTTTCCGATACGATGCTGCGCTGCGACCTGATCGATTCGCTGTCCGGCGTATTTGATCTGGAACGGCTGATGACGCGTATCATCTATGGCAGCGCGTCGCCGCGCGAATACAAAGCCCTGGAAGGCGCATGCCGCAAAATGCCGGCGCTCAAGGCGCGCATGGAGGGCTGTGCGAGCGCGTATCTCTGCGAGGCGCGCGACGCGCTCGACCCGTTGGAGGATGTGTCGGACCTGCTGGCGCGCGCCATCGTTGACGAACCGCCTGCGGCGGTTAAGGACGGCGGCGTAATCCGGGAGGGATACAGCCCCGCGCTCGACGAGCTGCGCGCGCTCATTCACGATTCGAAAAAGCTGCTTGTCGGCATCGAGACGCAGGAGAAGGAAAAAACCGGCATCAAGAATATGAAAATCGGATACAACCGTGTATTCGGTTATTACATAGAGGTTTCCAAATCAAATCTTGGGTTGGTGCCCGATACTTATATTCGCAAGCAGACGCTCGCCAACTGCGAGCGGTATATCACACAGGAACTAAAGCAGCTTGAGGAAAAAATCCTTTCAGCGGGCGAGAGGATCGCGACGCTTGAAAACGAGACGTTCGAGGCGGTGCGCGCCGCCGTTTCAGCGCAGCTTCACCGCGTGCAGGCGACCGCGTCGGCCGTGGCGCGCCTCGATGTTTACTGCTCTCTGGCTGCTGTCGCGAGTGCGAACGGCTACTGCCGGCCGGATGTGGGCCTGTCGGATGGGATTCTGATTCGCGACGGCCGCCATCCCGTCGTCGAGCAGCTGATGGACGGCGCGCCGTTTGTGTCGAACGATACGACGCTTGATTGCGGTGAAAATCAGATTGCAATTATCACCGGTCCGAATATGGCCGGAAAATCGACGTATATGCGCCAGACGGCTTTGATTGTGCTTATGGCGCAGATCGGAAGCTTTGTTCCGGCGGCGTCGGCCTGTATCGGTGTTGTCGACGGGATATACACGCGCGTGGGCGCTTCGGACGACCTGGCCTCCGGGCAGTCGACCTTTATGGTCGAGATGACCGAGGTGGCGCAGATTATGAAGCAGGCCACGTCCAAAAGCCTGTTGATCCTTGACGAAATCGGACGCGGCACGTCGACCTTTGACGGCATGAGTATTGCGCGCGCCGTGTTGGAATACATAGCGGATAAAAAGCGCGTCGGCGCAAAGACGCTGTTCGCAACGCATTATCATGAATTGACCGCGCTGGAGGACACGCTTTCCAATGTGAAAAATTACAATATCGCGTGCAAAAAGCGCGGCGACGAGCTGATTTTTCTGCGGCGGATTGTGCCGGGCGGCGCGGATGACAGCTACGGCATTGAGGTATCGAAGCTGGCGGGCGTGCCGGACTGGATTATCCGCCGCGCGCGCCAGGTGCTCGAACAGCTTGAGCAGGGGCGCGAGGTTGCGCCCGCCCGCGCGGCGCGGCAAAAGCAGGAGGAAACAGCGCCGCAAATGACGTTTGGATCGGCCGCCGCCTCGGAAATTGAAGCGGCGCTGCATGCAATCGACGTTAATACGCTGACGCCGATTGAAGCGATGAATAAGCTTTATGAATTGAAAACGCTTTTAAAGGATTGAAAGGGCAGGTGAGATGACGCGTGGCAAAAATCAATGTTCTTGACCGGCAGGTTGCGGAGCTGATCGCGGCCGGCGAGGTGGTGGAGCGCCCCGCGTCGATCGTTAAAGAGCTAGTCGAAAATGCCGTCGACGCCGGCGCGACAAAGATCACGGTGGAAATCCAGGGCGGCGGCGTGCGCTATATCCGTGTGACGGATAACGGCAGCGGCATTCCGCGCGAAGATGTTAAAAACGCGTTTTTGCGCCATGCGACGAGCAAGGTGCGCGTGCAGGAGGATTTGGGGCATATCACCACGATGGGCTTTCGCGGCGAGGCGCTCGCGTCGATCGCGGCGATGTGCCGGGTTGAGGTGCTCACACGCACGGCTGACGAGATCGCCGGGACGCGGTACACAATCGCGGGCGGCGAACCTGGAGAGCTTGCCGACGCGGGCTGTCCCGTCGGCACGACAATCAGTGTGCGCGATGTATTCTATAATACGCCCGCGCGTATGAAATTTCTCAAAAAGGACCTTTCGGAAGGAAACAGCGTGGCGGCCGTCGTCGAAAAGGAGGCGCTGGCAAATCCCCAGATTTCGTTTAAGTTCATCCGCGACGGCGCGGTGCGCCTTCAAACGCCGGGCGGCGGCCAACTGGCCGCCGCGGCGCGCTGCGTGCTTGGACGCGAATTCGCGGAACAGACGATCCCGGTGTCGTATGAGCTGGAGGGCCTGGCGCTTGAGGGACTGATCAGCAGGCCGTCGTTCGCGCGCGGCTCGCGCACGCTCCAGAACTTTTTTATCAACACGCGTTTTGTGCGCTCCAAAACATGCATGGCCGCGTTTGAGGAAGCTTACCGCAACATGCTTATGGTCGGGCGTTTTCCGTCGTGCGCGCTCAATTTGACGATTCCGCCGCAGACCGTCGACGTCAATGTGCACCCGGCCAAAACCGAGGTGCGCTTTGCGAATGAAAAGAGCGTGTTCGACCTGGTGTATTACGGCTGCAAGACGGCGCTGGGCGCGCACCGGCTCGCGCCGGAGATCAAGGCGGACGAGCTGCGTTACAATCCGTTTGCGGCGCATACCGCCCCCGAGGCGCCAAAGCATCAGCGTATGAGCGCCGCGCAGTACCGGATACAGACCGGCGTGCCGGATGAACAGCCCGCGCGCGTGAGCGCAGAGCAGTACCGGGAACAGATGCGCGCGTTGGAGCCGGCCGCGCAGGGGAAAGAGGAGCGGTGCGTTTTAAACGCGCCGGAGATCGCGCCGGCGCCGCAGGCTCATTCACCGCAGACGCGCATCCGGTCTCATCGTGCAATTGATATTGTGTTTGACGAGCCGGATGATGATGACGCACAGTCTGTTTCAAGCGCGAATCCATACGCCGATTCCTATGCGGCCGCGCGTCCTG
>ERZ1643251.3233-NODE-3233-length-15357-cov-6.398379_pt1 | contig 15357 bp, 13 predicted proteins | sample MGYA00579261_ERZ1643251 | MGnify/ENA primary metagenome ERZ1643251 (study PRJEB29033, sample SAMEA4952267) | chicken gut metagenome | biome: Broiler Chicken; feature: Gastrointestinal Tract; material: Caecum | place: Ireland | collected 2018 | study: Broiler...
TATACTGTGAACTGCTCAATGATGAGAGGAGGTTCGCTATGGAGCTGCGTCTGACAGAAAAACAATACCGCCGCCTGTTGGATCTTGTCTACATAGGCAACTGGGTTCTCAACTCTACCCGGGGGGACGACCGGATCCGGGATTACGATAAGGTGGAAAGCCTGATCTTTTCCCACTGTCTGGATCACGGCATGGCGCCCCTGGTGGAACTGTACAACGGTGAGATCATTCCCTCCCGCGCCTTTGCCGAGGGTGGGATCCACGAGGCCATTATGGCCTATGAGGACGTGACCTTTTTTGAGATCCTGGCAGAGGAGCTGGCCCTGCGGGATCTGGACGCCGAACAGGCCACGGCGGAGAATTATGATGAGGTCATGGAGCGCATGGAGGAATACATGGGCGAATTCGAGGCCCACGGCACCGACCACATCAGCGTGGATATGGAGTAATACCGCTCCAGAGCGGATCAAGCCGGATCTTTCCCAAGAAAGATCCGGCTTTCTCATGGGCTGCCTCTCCCCGCCTTCAGGCCTTTGCGCCAACGGCATTGCAAATCCCGGCGGATCTGCTACAATAGTCCCATATTGATCGATCAGAGGAGGCACCGCTATGGCCAACATCATCGACTTTCCCCAGCTGCCCGACTGGGAAGATTTGGAGACTATGAGCCGTCAGGAGCTTTTAAACTGTCTGGAAACGGTCCAGGAGCAAATTGCCCGCTTGGACGAGGAGGAGCCCGAGGACATGGACAGCGAGGCCTACGACGACTGGGGCGACCGCCATGAAGAGCTGGAGGATCTGGCTGACGAGATTACCGACCGGCTGGAAGCCTGGGCGGACTAAACGTAACGCTGCCGTCAGATGCCTGCCGCCTGTCCACCAGCTTGTCCGCAGGAAAAGCACCAGAGATGTCAGGGGCGCTGACATATGAAGAAACGGGGACGCCGCATATGCGGCGTCCCCGTTTCTCATGGGCACTGCCGGCTGTCGCCGGCCGGTGCTGGAGGTTCCCACCGGAAAGCGGCGGACACTGTCCCCGCTCCTATATCTCCGATCTGTACGCCCCGGATCACTGACGGCTCCGAGGGACATACCGTCACCACCCAGCCGGGAAGCAGCCCCTCCAGGCAGCGGCACAGAGGATCCCATTCTTCCTCTCTCAGCAGATCAGCGATCCCGCCGCCCCGGTGCTTTACAGACGCCTCCCGGGCGGTCCACCGGCGGAAAAACTCCTCTGACCCCATCCCCCGGCCCAGGCGCCGCGGAGGTTGGCGCAGGCCCTCGATATCCACGCCCACCGCCTTGTCATGAAGGGCGCAGACCACCCCGCCCCGACTGTGGCTGAGGTTGAAGCAAAGATCCGGCCGATCAGGGAAAAAGGGCTTGCCTCCCGCCCCTTCCGCCGTCTCCGGCAGAGATGAGATTCCCCTCTCCCGCTCCAGGGCCAGAGCCAGCAGGTCCCAGGCAGCCTGGTGCTCCCCGCCGGGCGCACACCGGGCGGCATACACCACAACCTCCATGGCCATCAGCCCTGCTCCACAGAATGGTGATAGATCCGCTTCTCCAGCGCGAAGATCCGCTTGCTGAATTCCCCCTCCGGAGTTTCCTCCATGGCCTCCCGGTAAATTTCCATACGGCTGTCCATGGTGTCAATGAGGGACAGCAGCTCACTCTCGGCGCACATAGGCACCACCGCCGCGCCAAACTCCGGCTGGCCGTGGTGGGAGAGAATCATATGCTGAAGCAGCACCGACTTTTCCTCGGGCACCCCCAGCTCCTCCGCCGCCCGGGCCGCCGCTCCGGCACCCATCACCAAGTGGCCCAGAAGCTGCCCCTTCAGGGAATACTCCGTCACCAGCCCTAGGGGAGAAAAAGAGAACTCTTCCGCCTTGGAGAGGTCGTGGAGCAGCGTTCCCGCCAGGAGGAGGCTGCGGTCCACGGTGCCGGCGTAGAGCCCCGCCAGGAAGTCCGCCATGCGCAGCATGGTCCAGGTATGCATCAGAAGGCCTCCCAGGAAACCGTGGTGGACGCTCTTGGCCGCGGGGATCGCCCGCAGGGCCTCCCCCTTCTCCTCCAGCAGACGGCGGCATACTGCGCGGTAGTCCCGGTCGGCAATGCTGTCCACCAGCTTCTGTACCTCTGCCCAGGCCCGCTCCCCGTCAATGGGCGCCGTAGCCACCAGGCTCCCCCGATCCACCGGATCCCCCGGCTCTGAAAGGCGCAGCCGCTCCATGGTCAGCTGCAAGGCCCCCCGAAACTCCGACACCGTACCCCGGATCTTCAGCACCTGACCCTCATCCCGCTGAGAAATGGGGCCGGCATAGTCCCAGGCCTTGGCCTCTACGGAGCCGGTCTTGTCCGAGAGCACCGCCGCCAGAAAGGGCTTTCCATTGGAGCTGGTGCGGCTCTGGGCGCTTTTGAGGACATAGTAGCCCTCCACCTGATCCCCGGCCGCCATGTCACATATCCGTTTATTATAGTCCATATCGTCTGATCCTTTTTATCATTTCCCGGAATAGAAAACGTCCAGCGTTTCTGTCCGGTCTTTTCCATTATAGGCTCCCCTCGTCCAAAAGGCAATGGCGGATATACACTCCGCAGCCGACGAAAGCTTCTGCCAAAGCCGCCATCCCTCATATCCCCCCATCTGTTCCCTAAAAAGCCGCTGCCGCCGTTCCAAATGGAACGACGGCAGCCTCGCAGTTTTCTTTTTTGCAGTTTTCTTTACGCAATCTGTCTCCGATGCAGCACAGCCTCAACCTACCGCCTCGATCTCCCGCAGCATCACACTGCCGGAGGACTGGGGGAACTCCAGCGTACTGCTGGCTACCACCCAATCGGCTGTCAGGTTTTCCGCTGTTACTTCCGGCCGGGATTCTTCTCCGGCCTGGAACAACACCTGGCTCTTTTCATCCACCCGCAGCACCACGTCACAGCCGCTGTACTCCTCCGGCAGAACCGTCTCTCCCGCAAAGGGTGTATGGCCATCCTCCAGTACCTGCTCCACGAAGTCCACTACATAGGCAGAGAGGAACGTTTGCTGCGCCTGCCGCTCCATAACCTGCTGGCGTTCCTCCTGGCTGGAGAAGGGATCCGGCCGCACCAAGGCGGTGCTGAACCCACTGTGATCTCCCTTCTTCAGGTAGATCAGCTCCGCGTCGGAAGCACGGCCCTCGGCGGACTCCACCTCATCAAACAGCTTCCCGCCGTCCAGAGAGGTCACATCTCCGTCATACTGCGGAATAATAATCCCCGTGGGAACATCCACCGGCGTACCCTCCAGAGGGCTCACCATGGACGGTGCCACAGAAATCAGCCCCTGGATTCCCAGGATCTCCGTTTTGTCCGCCACTGTCAGAATATCCGTGCCCGCCCGGGAATGACCCACCAAAATCACGCGGCTGAGGTCTCCCTTTCCGGTAAGGTCACAGGGGAAAATCCCCTGCTCCCCGGCAATAGCCCGACGAAGCAGCTCACTCTGCTGCTCCACCACCTGCACGGTTCTGTCACAGCCGGAGGGCTCGCCATCTTCAAAGGAATAATTGATGGCCACATTCATGGACAGCACCAAATATACTGCGTCTGCCAGCTGATTGACCAGATAGAAAAAGCCGAGATCATAGCGATTTTCCACGGCTTTTTCCACCGGATGGGAGCCGTGGAGGAAAATCACCACCGGGCAGTTCTCCCCCTCCGGGACACCAATCACGCCCTGCATACGATAGGACGTGTCAGGCCGGCTGGGATTTTGCAAAGCCCCCTCGCCCAGGTCATAGACATATACATTGTCGTCCGGCGTTTCTGTTGTCACCACAGCGGTGTTGGTGGCAGCGTCCCAGGCGGCGTCAATCCCCGCCACATGATCAAACAGCTCTGGAGACACATAGGTGCTCCCTCCCTGAATCCGCAGAGCATCATCCTGAAACAGCTCTTTTCCATCCTGGAAAAGGGTCCCGGAGGCAGTATCAATCTGATAGTCATTTTTCTCCCCATCCAGCGTGATCCGGCGGGAAGCCTCCTCCCAGAGGACAGTATAATCCCCACCTTCCGCAATGGCCCGTAAGGGAAACAGAACCTGATCTTCCGCATACAGCGGAGCCGCTCCCTCCACCGGCAGGCCGTCTACCAGCAGGCGGGTGGGATAACCGGAAAGATTTGGAAGGGCGTCTACCGGTTCATAGGCATAGGCCACAGAGCCTGCCAAAAGAGAACCGGCCAGTGCGATGGCAAGTGAAGTTTTTTCAATGTCATAAGGCACCTCCTTGTGTACTCCTTTGACGAACACAGCCGCTGAAAAGTTCACTGTTTTAAAAAATTTTTACTTGATTCCACAAAAAGGCAAAGGCGCGCCCGGCATATGCCGGGCGCGTTTTTGTGTATCAATATGGTTTGGCAAAGGAAGCTCTATCAGCCCTGGCCATAGTAGGCACCGGGGCCGTGCTTGCGGAGGTAGTGCTTGTTGAGCAGCTCCTGCTGCATGGGGCCCTTGCCAGGCTCCAGCATCATAGCGTGCCAGTCCATAAAGGCCACTTCCTCCAGCACCACCGCGTTGTGGACCGCCTCATGAGCGTCCTTGCCCCAGGCGAAGGGGCCGTGGCTGTGGACCAGAACGGCAGGGATGGTCATGGGATCGATGCCCTTGAAGGTCTCGATGATGACGTTGCCAGTTTCCAGCTCATACTCCCCACCGATCTCCTCGGGGGTCATCTTCCGGGTGCAGGGAATTTCGCCGTAGAAGTAGTCGCCCTGGGTGGTACCCATGGGGGGGATGCCCCGGCCGGCCTGGGCAAAGGTAGTGGCCCAGCGGCTGTGGGTGTGGACAATGCCGCCCATGGCGGGGAAAGCCCGATACAGAGCCAGATGGGTGGGGGTGTCGCTGGAGGGCTTCCACTTGCCTTCCACCCGCTCACCGGTGGCGATATCCACCACCACCATATCCTCGGCGGTCATGTGGTCATATTCCACTCCGGAGGGCTTGATGACCATGAGGCCCTTCTCCCGATCCACCCCGGACACATTGCCCCAGGTAAAGGTGATAAGGCCGTATTTGGGCAGGAGGAGGTTGGCCTCCAGCACTTCCTGCTTCAGTTGTTCCAGCATAACGGTTTTCTCCTTCCATACAAAAAAGAGCGGGGAGGCGTTGGCCTCCCCGCGCCCGGTTTTATCTTCTCTCGGGGAAGCGGATTCTTACTTCAGCTTCCAGGCCAGATCGTTGAGGAAGAGCTGCTGCTCCAGGCCCTCCACGGTGGTGTCCTTGGTGATGTGGACGAACTCAATGTCCATCATGGTGGCCCAGTCCTTCATCTGCTCAGCGGTGACGTCGTAGCTGAGGACAGTGTGGTGGGCGCCGCCGGCGGTGATCCAGCACTCCACACCGGTGGTGAGGCTGGGCTCCGCCTGCCACATCACGCGGGCTACCGGCAGGTTGGGCATGGGCATGATGGGCTTGACGCAGTGGATATCCTGGCAGATCAGGCGCAGACGGCCGCCCATGTCGATGAGGCTGACCACGATAGCGTCGCCCTCCTTGCCCTCAAACACCAGGCGGGCGGGATCCTCACGATCACCGATGCCCAGGGGATGAACCTCAATGCGGGGCTTGTCAGCAGCCACGCTGGGGCAGACCTCCAGCATGTGGGCGCCCAGGCTGTACTCCTGGCCCTTCACCAGATGATAGGTGTAGTCCTCCATGAAGGCGGAAGCGCCGTTGCCGTTCTCGCCCATGGCCTTCATAATGGTGGTCATGGCGGCCACCTTCCAGTCGCCCTCGCCGCCGTAGCCGTAGCCCTGAGCCATCAGATGCTGGCTGGCAAGGCCGGGCAGCTGCTTCATGCCGTAGAGATCCTGGAAGGTGTTGGAGAAGGCCTTGCAGCCCTCGGCGTCCATCATCTTCTTCATGGCGATCTCTTCACGGGCCTGATAGCGGACGGTCTCCATATCATCGGTAGCAAAGTCATAGCTTGCCTTGTAGGTATCCATCAGGGCGTCGATCTCAGCCTCGGTGACGGCATCCATGGTCTCCACCAGCTTGCCTACCGGCCAGGTGTTCACCTGCCAGCCCAGCTTGGCCTGGACCTCAACCTTATCGCCCTCGGTGACGGCCACTTCCCGCATGTTGTCGCCAAAGCGCATGACCTTCAGTTCCTTGCTGACGGCCACGCCCACAGCGGCGCGCATCCAGGCGCCCAGGCGCTTCTGGACATCCTCATCCTGCCAATAGCCGGCGATGACCTTACGGGGCATCCGCAGCCGGGCGGCGATAAAGCCGTGCTCCCGGTCGCCGTGGGCGGCCTGGTTGAGGTTCATGAAGTCCATGTCGATCTCCTCGTTGGGGATCTCACGGTTGTACTGGGTAGCAAAGTGGCAGTAGGGCTTCTGGAGATTCACAAAGCCGTTGATCCACATCTTGGAGGGGGAGAAGGTGTGGCACCAGGTGATGATGCCGCAGCACTTGTCGTCGTAGTTGGCCTCCTTGACCACATCGGCGATCTCCTTGTTGGTCTTGGCGGTAACTTTATACACCAGCTTGCAGGGCAGATTGCCGGAGGCGTTCATCTTTTCCACCATCTCGGCGGCACGCTTGGCCACAGTCTCCAGGACCTCAGGTCCATACAGGAACTGGCTGCCCACTACAAACCAAAACTCTCTCTGCTTCATATCCATGACAAGATTACCTCTTTTCGAATATCTCCCGCTTACCGCAGGGCATCCACGGCTGCCCGCTCAGCGGACAGGCCCTTCTTATAACGCTCCATGAAGGCCTGGAAGCCTTCCACATCCTCAGCTCTGGGGGCGATGGTCTCCACCTTCTGACCGGCAAAGATCTTCTGCTCCAGATAGTCCTCCAGGCTCTGGCCAGGCTGCTTGCGCACCGCGTAGGACGCCAGCAGAGCCATACCCCAGGGACCGCCCTCGCCGGCAGTTTCCATCACGGAGACAGGGGCGCCCATGGCCGCAGCCATCACACGCTGCCCCACCTCAGGTGTCTTGAAATAGCCGCCGTGACCCAGCAGACGATCCACAGCCACCTGCTCCCGGGCCAGAATATCCATGCCCAGCTTCAACGCCGCCACTGCGGAATACAGCTGCGCCGTCATGAAGTTAGCGAAATTCAGCCGGGCCTCCGGTGTGCGGACCAGCAGAGGCCGACCCTCGGTCATGCCGGCTACCGGCTCACCGGAAAGGAAGTTGTAGAGCGTCAGCTCGCCGGCATCCTTCTCTCCGTCCAAAGCAGAGCGGAACATGGCGGTATAAACAGCGTTCATATCCGGCTTCTGGCCCAGAGCCTCCAGGAAGCCCCGGAACACCCCGGCCCAGGCGTTGATCTCGTTGGTGCAGTTGTTGCAGTGGACCATAGCCACGGGCTTGCCGGTGGGGGTGGTGACCATATCGATCTCCGGATAGCAGCGGCTGAGCGCCTTCTCCAGGACAAACATGGCAAACACGGAGGTACCAGCGGACACATTGCCCGTCCGCACGGCCACGGAGTTGGTAGCGGCCATGCCGGTGCCGGCGTCGCCCTCGGGAGGACAGACCGGGATACCAGGCTGGAGCCGTCCGGTGGGATCGAGAAGCTTTGCGCCCTCAGCCGTCAGAGTACCGGCATCCTCGCCGGCCAGCAGCACCTGAGGCAGCAAAGACTCCAGCTTCTTGTCAAAGCCCTTTTCCGCTGCCCGCTGGTCAAAGGCGGTCAGCATGGCCTGGTCATATGTATTGGTGGTGCTGTCAATGGGGAACATACCGGCGGCGTCGCCGATGCCCAGCACCTTCTTCCCGGTGAGCTTCCAGTGGACATACCCCGCCAGGGTGGTCAGGAAGCTGATGCGGGAGACATGCTCCTCCCCATTGAGAATGGCCTGATAGAGATGGGCCACGCTCCAGCGCTGGGGAATATTGAACTGCAGCAGCTCCGTCAGTTCCTCGGCGGCCTGCTGGGTGTTGGTGTTTCGCCAGGTACGGAAGGGCACCAGCAGCTCCCCCTCCTGGTCAAAGGCCATATAGCCGTGCATCATGGCGGAGAAGCCCATGGCCCGGAAGGAGGTCACCTCCACGCCGTACTTCTCCTTTACATCCTCCGCCATATGGGCGTAGGCATCCTGAAGGCCCGTCCAGACGTCCTCCAGGGTATAGGTCCAAAGGCCGTTTTCCAGGCGGTTTTCCCAGCCGTGGTCGCCGGAAGCGATGGGGGTGCCGTTCTCATCGATGAGCACCGCCTTGATCCGGGTGGAACCCAGCTCGATGCCCAGCACCGCCTCACCGGCCGCAATGGCCTTCTTGATCGTTTCTTCCATCCTTGGGGATCCTCCCATTTACAAAATCAGTCTTCCTTGGAGTTTTGCTCCTCCTCATCGGAGGGCATCACATACTCCTTACGAATCAAGCCCCGGAGGGAGAATACGCACAGGAGCAGACCGACCACGGCAAACAGTGCCGCCGCCAGGATGAAAGCCAGCTGCCGCTCGGGGCCGAACACGGCCTCCCGCAGCTCCCAGGCCAGGTAGAGCAGATACCCTCCACAGACCAGCCGCAGGAGCAGCGTCACCTGGGTTACATCCCTTCCAAAAAAACGTCCCATGACAATATCTCCTTCCGGGGCTTTATTTCACTTGTGTTGATTAACCCTTCTTGCGCTTGCTCAGCAGGTCAACGGTAACAGCGCCCAGCAGCACAGCGCCCTTGACGATCTTCTGCACGTTGGTATCGAAGCCAGCCAGAGACATACCGATGTTCAGGATGCCCATGATGAATGCGCCGACCACAGCGCCCACGATGGTACCAACACCGCCAGAGGTGGCGGCGCCGCCGATGTAGCAGGAAGCGATGGCGTCCATCTCAAAGCCGTCGCCGGCCTTGGGGGTAGCGGAAGCGTTACGGGCGGACAGGACGATACCGGCCAGGCCGCAGAGGAGGCCCATGTTGGCGTAAACCCAGAAGAACACCTTCTGCGTATTGATACCGCTCAGGCGGGCAGCCTTGGCGTTACCGCCCATAGCGTAGATCTGACGACCAGCAACAGTCTGGGTGGTGATGAAGTGATAGATAGCAACAACAATGGCCACCAGGATCAGCATGATGGGGATACCATTGTAGCAGCCCAGCTTGTAGAAGAAGAAGCCCTCAATGCCGATGATGACGATGTCCTTGACAGCCAGCTGCCAGGTATGTACAGTGGGCAGGCCGTTTTTCTTGGCCACAGCCTGAGCACGCAGGTCGCCCAGGACAACAAAGACAGCAATCACAACGGCCACGGCGATGCAGATCATGTCCACGCCGCCAACCTTAATGGTGGGGAGGAAGCCAGTGCTGACCCAGGTGTAGCTGTCAGGCAGAGGGCCCTTGGTCTGGGCCTGCAGGATGACGTAGCAAAGGCCGCGGCCCATCAGCATGGTAGCCAGGGTGACAATGAAGGGGGGGATCTCCAGCTTGGACACGAAGAAGCCCACGAAAGCACCGAACAGCGCGCCTACTGCCAGGGAGGCCAGCATAGCCACCGGGGAGCTGACGCCAAAGTCCACGATCAGAGTACCGGCCACAGCGCCGCAGGTAGCGACGACAGAGCCAACGCCCAGGTCCACGTTACCAGTCAGTACGCACAGCAGCATACCGACAGCCAGGATGATAACGTAGCCGTTCTGCATGATGATGTTGTTAACGGTCATAGGGGCCAGGTTCTTACCCCCGGTGATGACGGCGAAGATCAGATACACGGCGATGAGGGCCAGTACCATGCCGTACTGCTTCAGGCTCAGATTAACTTTCTTCTGAGCAGGGTTCTTCACAGCGGTGTTTTCCATTACAGTTCTCCCTTCCGGTTGTTATGGGCCATAATCTTGCCCATGATAGCTTCCTGGGTCATTTCGCTGCCGACCAGCTCGCCGGCGATCTCGCCCTCGTTGAGGACATAGGTACGGTCACAGGTGCCGATGATCTCCGGCATCTCAGAGGAAATGATGATGATGGCCTTGCCGGATTTGGCCAGCTCATTGATCACGGTGTAAATCTCATACTTAGCGCCCACGTCAATACCACGAGTGGGCTCGTCCAGGATCAGCACGTCGGGCTGAGTCAGCATCCACTTGGCCAGAACAACCTTCTGCTGGTTGCCGCCGGAGAGGGAACCAACTGCCTGCTCCACCGTGTTGGTCTTGACATTGATGCGGTGGCGGTACTCCTCGGCCTTCACCGCCTCCTGACTCTGATCCACCACGCCCTTCCGGGAGAAGAACTTCCGCAGAGCGGAAAGGGTCATATTGAACTTGATGCTGTCGATGAGGATCAAGCCGTAGGTCTTGCGGTCCTCAGACACATAAGCCAGCTTGTGGTTGATGGCGTCCTGTACGCTCTTGATCTCCGCCTTCTTGCCGTTGATGCAGATGTCGCCGGAGAACTTCTGGCCGTAGGTCCGGCCAAAGATACTCATGGCCAGCTCGGTACGGCCGGCACCCATCAGGCCCGCCAGGCCTACCACTTCACCGGCCCGGACTTTGATATTGATATCTTTCAACATCTGACGATTCGCGTCATCGGGGTGATATACATTCCAGTTCTTCACCTCAAAGATCACATCGCCGATCTTGCAATCTTCACGTTTAGGATAACGGTTGGTCAGCTCACGGCCTACCATGCCCTTGATGATCCGTTCCTCAGTAAAATCATCCGTACCCTTCTGCAGGGTCTCAATGGTGTGGCCGTCGCGGATGATAGTGATAGAATCCGCCACGTAGCTGATCTCATTAAGCTTATGGGAAATAATGATGCAGGTCATGCCCTGAGCCTTCAGCTGAAGCATCAGGTCCAGCAGCTGCTTACTTTCCTGATCGTTCAAAGCGGCGGTAGGCTCATCCAGGATGAGGAGGTCCGCCTTTTTGCCCAGGGCCTTGGCAATCTCAATCAGCTGCTGCTTGCCGACGCCCAGGGAGTTAACCGGTACATTGACATTTTCGTGGCCAAGGCCCACCCGCTCCAGCAGTTTCTGGGCTTCCCGGCGGGTTTCCGTCCAGTCAATCACACCGTTGTGCTTGCGCTCATTGCCGATAAATACATTTTCCGCGATAGACAGATAGGGACTCAGGGCCAGCTCCTGGTGGATAATAACGATGCCCTTCTTCTCACTGTCACGAATGCTGTGGAACTTACAGGTCTCGCCGCGGTAGACGATATCCCCGCTGTACTCGCCATAGGGGTAAACGCCGGAGAGAACATTCATCAAGGTGGACTTTCCGGCGCCATTCTCTCCGCAGATGGCCATGATCTCGCCCTGCCGGACCTTGAAGTTTACGTCGTCCAGGGCCCGCACGCCGGAGAACTCCTTGACGATATGGTTCATTTCCAGGATATACTCTGCCATTCTTTCAGCTCCTTTTTTCCTAAACTCCTCTGCCCCTCCTCAGCTGTCCTGCCGAAGAGGACCGAGGAGAAGAGGGCGGCGGCGTTTGCCGCCGCCCTCTGATTGTTGCGCGCAGGTCTTGTACGTTACTTGATTATGTAGTGGATTACTCAGCCAGCTGCTCAGCGGTGTAGTAGCCACCGTCGATCAGCAGCTCCTCGTAGTTGTTGATATCAACAGCCACGGGGGTGCACAGGTAGGAGGGAACCACCAGGACGCCGTTGTCGTAGGTCTCGGTGTCGTTGATCTCGGGCTCGGTGCCGTTCACCACGGCGTTGACCATGGTCACGCACTTCTCAGCCAGCAGGCGGGTGTCCTTGTAGATGGACATGGTCTGCTTGCCGGAGATGATGTTCTTGACAGCCATGAGCTCAGCATCCTGACCGGTGATGAGGGGCCAGTTCTCCTCGGTGTAGCCGGCAGACTCCAGAGCGGAACGGCAGCCATAAGCGAAACCGTCGAAAGCGGAGCAAACGATGTCCAGATCCTCGTCAGCGTAGAAGCCGGAGAGGTAGTTCTCGCACCACTGCTGAGCAGTCTCCTGGCTCCAGCGGAGGATGCAGGTCTCATCGAAGGAGGTACGGCCGGTCTTGCAGACCAGGGTGCCGTCATCCAGGTAGGGCTGCAGGACTTCCATGATACCCTGGTGGAGCAGAACGGCGTTGTTATCGTCGGGGGAACCCATGAAGAACTCGATGGTGTAGCTCTCGCCAGCAGCGCGGGCGCCTTCCAGATCCTTGGCCTCGACAATGTACTCAGCAATAGCCGTACCCACGCCCTTGTTATCGAAGGAAGCGTAGTAGGAAACAGCGTCGGTGTCCATCAGCAGACGGTCATAAGCAACGATGGGGATACCAGCGTTCTTGGCCTGGGCCTCAACAGCGGTCAGGGCGCCGGAGTCAACAGCGGCGATAACCAGGCAGTCGACCATCTGAGCGACCATGTTCTCAATCTGAGAAACCTGCATCTGGACGTCGTCCTCAGCATACTGCAGAACGACCTCGTAACCGAGGGCCTCCAGCTGGGCCTTCATGTTGGCGCCGTCGTTGATCCAACGCTCGGAGGACTGGGTGGGCATCGCGATACCGACGGTCTTGCCGGCACCGGGCTGCTCAGCATCGCCGGAATCACCGGCATTGTTGGCGGTGTTGTCGCCAGTGTTGTTGGTGTTGTTCGCGGTGTTGTCAGCGGTATTGTTGCCGCCGTTGCCGCCGCAGGCTACCAGAGCGAAAGCCATGGACAGCGCGAGGAGTACAGCCAATAACTTTTTCATCTTGTTTACTCCAATCTTTCATTTTTTGTTTTTGCTTACTTTCCGCCGGAGCAGCTCGCTCATTTTGTCCCCGGCGGCTTACAAGTAGAGTATACTGCGTATTTTCCTTTTCGTCAAGAATTTGTATGGTATAACTTTAATTTTTGTTTACATCAACAATACAAATTTAAAATATATGGACTAATATATCACCCGCCGTTTTTAATATTTCAATTTTTTGTTTCTTATTTTATCATATTATATCAAATTCATTTCTATTATATGGAAAAATATTTGTATTGTCTTTGCGGCAAACTTACTTATTTTTCGCATCAATTTGCACAAAACGCCAAGTGCAGGCCACTATCCCCCTTATCTTTTTGTTAAAAAACCATGGTGTCCACTGCTTAGCACTTTATTTCTAGGAAAAAAGCCGTAGTTACATTGCACCAATTTCCTTTTAGAAGAACAACTTCCCTCCTCCCTCCGCACCTCATTTAAAAAAATATATACAAATCAAAAATACATCTTGCTTTATCTTGTCAATTTGTATTATAATGAGAGCAAAGTAAAATGCCCATTGTCAGGAGGGATAGCATGACACCTAAATACCAGGCCATTGCTGATGAGCTGCGTGTTCATATTCAAGCAGGAAAATATGCCGCCGCTCAGACCCTGCCCACAGAGTTTGCTATCGCGGAGGAATATCAGGTCAGCCGCCAGACGGTGCGGCAGGCTCTGTCTCTCCTGGCCAAAGAAGGGCTGATCGAAAAGCGTCAGGGCAGCGGTTCCCACATTACCCGGCGGGAAACCGACACCTCCCCTCACCGTTCTGTGGCAGTAGTCACCACTTATATCAGCGACTATATTTTCCCCAGTATCCTTCGGGAAGTTGAGAATGTCCTTTCCCAGCACAATTGCACCCCTTCCCTTTTTGCCACCCAGAACCAGGTATCCAACGAGCGAAAGGTATTGCAGAACCTGCTGAACCTGCCGGTAGACGGAATTCTGGTGGAGGGAACCAAAACCGCGCTTCCCAACCCCAATCTGGATCTGTATCAGAAAATTATGGATAAAGGAATCCCCCTGGTGTTTATCCATGGCAACTACGCCCAGCTTCACGGTGCCCTGTCCGTGCTGGACGACAACTTCAGCGGCGGCAAACAGCTGACGGAATACCTTATCCGCAAAGGCCACACCCGGATCGCCGGCATCTTCAAATCCGACGACATCCAGGGCCCCGGCCGTTACGCCGGTTACACCGCCGCCCTGCGGGAAGCAAACATCCCCGTGGATGACCGTCTGGTATTCTGGTACAACACCGAATACAAAAGTACGATCCTCTCCCATACCCTGGCCGCTTCCCCTTTCATCCAGCGGGACGCTCTGCCTACCTGCTCGGCAGTGGTCTGCTACAATGATGAAATTGCCAATCAGCTGATTGCTGCCCTGGTAAAAAACAAGATTGATGTTCCCAAGGAAGTATCTGTGGTCAGTTTTGATAACAGCCAATACAGCGAGCTGTCCCCCATCCCCATCACTTCTCTTTCTCACGGTGAGAAAAATGTGGGGCGTATCGCTGCGGAAAAGCTTCTCTCCCTTATGGACGGCGGCCTGTGCCAGTCGGAATTGGTGCCATGGACACTGGTGGAACGTGTCAGCGGCTGATATCTTACCTTTTATTATAATGTATATTCCAGCGGCGCGAAGCTCTCGCTTCGCGCCGTTTCCCTTGTTTTCCCCTTTATTCGACCCACGATTTCTTTTCCAAAAAATTTTTTGAAAAAAAGCGGGGTTTGAAGGAGGAAATTTGACCTCTGCGTCGTATACTGGTATAGTGCGATTTTCGGTTGAAAGGAGGCGGTACCTTGTGGCATTCCCCCAGCAGTTTCTGGACGAGCTGGTAAGCCGCAATGATATTGTGGATGTTGTCTCCTCCTATGTTACGCTTACCCGCAAAGGCGGCAACTACTTTGGTCTGTGCCCCTTCCACAATGAAAAGACGCCCTCCTTCTCCGTTTCGCCGGACAAGCAGATCTATCACTGCTTTGGCTGCAAACACGGCGGCGGCGTCATCAGCTTTATTATGGAGATCGAAAACCTCTCCTTTCCCGATGCGGTGCGGTTCCTGGCTAAGCGGGCCAACATGGAGGTACCCGACGACGGCGCCGACCGGGAGGCCTCCCGGCGGCGGCAGCGGATCCTGGAGCTGAACCGGGAGGCTGCCCGGTGGTTTTACCAGACCCTCTCCACCCCAGCAGGGGCCGCCGTGGCCGCCTACCTGGATAAGCGACAGATCACCCGAAAAACCGCTGTCAGCTTTGGTCTGGGAGCTGCCCCGGACAGCTGGGACAGCCTTCTCACCGCCATGATCCGCAAAGGCTACTCCAAAGAGGAGCTGCTGGCAGCAGGCCTGGTGGTGCAGAATAAGCAGGGCAGGCTCTATGACAAATTCCGCAACCGTCTTATGTTCCCCGTCATTGACGTGCGGGGGGACGTGGTCGCTTTCGGCGGCCGGGTGCTGGACAAGTCGGAGCCCAAGTATATGAACACCCAGGAGACCATCGTATACAGCAAGCGCCGCAATCTCTATGGCATTAACCTGGCGAAAAAAACCAAGCGGCCCAACATTATCCTCTGTGAGGGCAACATTGACGTCATTACCCTCCATCAGGCAGGCTTTGACAATGCGGTGGCTTCCATGGGCACCGCCCTCACC
>ERZ1643251.3234-NODE-3234-length-15354-cov-8.062815_pt1 | contig 15354 bp, 19 predicted proteins | sample MGYA00579261_ERZ1643251 | MGnify/ENA primary metagenome ERZ1643251 (study PRJEB29033, sample SAMEA4952267) | chicken gut metagenome | biome: Broiler Chicken; feature: Gastrointestinal Tract; material: Caecum | place: Ireland | collected 2018 | study: Broiler...
TTTCATCCGCCTTGTATTCCATGTGAGAGGTTCCATGCACATGGTTGCAGTATTTAAAAAACACGGGATAGTGGTAGGTTATATCTACTACTATCACCAGGGTTTCTTCAAGCAATAGTACGAATCCGGCAAATTCAGAACGAACATTTTTATATTCCAGTATCATTGCTTTAACATGATCAATATTTCCTATTTTTTTTTTCAAATCCATTTCCACAAAAAAATGATACGGCAATAGCCCTTCTTCCCACCACTCAATCACGCGTCCTTTTAAACCTATTGTTTCCAGCACGTTTTCTATTGCTGCCGGAGTGCCTTTGATTCTGTGCAGTCCCACCGCTTTTTTAATTAGGTTTATTTTCTGCTCTCTTGTTGTCGCTAACGCTAACCCTTCATTATGTTCAATGTGACTTTCCCATATCAAATGTTCGATTATTTCATCTGGAAGGTTTTCAATGTTGGTTCGATAGTTAATCTTATCCAGCCATTCTATCATCACATCCAATGAATTTTGTAACGAATCTGCTAAATGAATAACCCTTTTATCATTTTTTAGATTACTTGGAATCTCTCTTAGAAATGTATTTTCATACAGATTAATCATCTTCAATTCCCCCAAAGGTAACTACCTTTGTTCCTATTTTCGCAACCTGTCCAGGATTTACTTTTACAAATTGCGGTGAAACTACTTCCACTCTTTTTGCTCCAGCTTTTATGCAATCACTTATCAACCTCGATGGATTAATATCCCTGCCGATTTTCAATGACTGCCATATGATATACTTATCGATAGCTTTTTGCACCGCATTATGGATAAGATTTTTATCAATGCTATTCGTTTCAATGTAATATGTTATCGATAAATCATATGTAATAATTTCTGGTGCTTCTACTGTCAAAAAATCAGTTAGCGGTCTTACTTCTTTTGCGTTACACGTTTCATAAACAGCATCTATTATTTCTTCTGTAGGCAATTCTCCGTCTTTTAATAGCACACTTATATTAACTCTTCCTGGTTCTGGCATATAAACGTACACATCGCTAATTAATGTAGATGCCTTTTTTGCAAAATACTCATATGCACCTGAACTTCCAGCATTGGATAACGTTTCAGGCGCTAGATAGATTCTTTCTCGATATGCATCATCCGATTCTCTTTCAGTTCCTCCATTCGATGCTGTAATGTTTTCAACACGACTAATATACGGCAGATGTTTTACCAACGTATTTATTTCCCCTACTTCAAAACCGTTTCCTATTTCTCCATTTTCTGCACATATCATGTCAATATCTACATACTCATCTCCAGATTCGAGCACATATTCTTTTTCAGAAACAAAAAAAACAGTAGCTGCTTTCGTTGTTGCTACCGTTCCTTTTTCAATTATTTTTGAAGTTGTCAATGGCTCTGATACATACAGCCGTAATGTCGTTGTAGCTGCAGTCGCTTCCAATCTTGGTGTTCTCCATTCTACCCCCTTATGATCCAACACATTACCCCTTGCATAATATAGAAGGTTTTGCCTAGCCGCATCATTGATAGCTACATTTTGCTTCGTGATCACACTGGCGAAAGACAAAAATATTAAATACAACGGATCCGATTGTGCCAATGTCCTTCCAGTTGCACCTTCATACTGCTTAATAATGTCACCCGCTAACTCGTTTGCGTCCGTCGTTAAAAAATTAACCTCAGGTAGGTTTACGGTCATATCTCCACCCCGCTTTTAATACTTATCGTGATTGTTGGATGTAAAATGCCATCAATTTCACCGTTCATTTTTATTTCTTCCACAAGGACTCTCGGCTCGTATTTCTCGACAACCTCAACAATTTCGGCAATCATTGTTGGTCTAATTGTAGTCATCGGTTTGTCTACAAACATAGCACTATTACCAAACTCTCTAAAAAGAGGAACAGAAAACTTTGCAGTGTTTAGTATCGTATTTACATTTTGGAATATTTCTGTCAGAACATCGGCAGGTGCAAAATCCACTTTACTTGGATTTATCGTTAGTGTATATTTTCTCATACATATTCCTCCATGGTCACATTTATTGTTGCTGACAAAAGGTTGCCTTTATTGTCGAAGTAATTCCAGTCCTCGCTTACGGTTGGAATGTACCACTTTCCTACACCCACGCGCTTATTTCCAATAACAAGCGTTCTGGCCTCTCCATCGCGCACATATTTCAGGAATTTATCCATTTCTTTGCGTGGATTGACGCCATGGAACGCGGAAAAGCACATGGTAAAGGACAGTTTACCAGCTTCCATGCCTATGTATTCTGCCTTTTGCTTCCGGCCGTGGATATCGTGCTTTGACCACTTCCCCGCCTCCGTAACCTTAAAAGAGTTAAAAATTCGCATTTCTTTTTCTGTTACGAAAAATGTAACATTCCCCCATGCACCTATCATTTTTACCCACCACCCAAATTGTTTACAAACACATTCGGACTACCTTCTGCCATGCTAGAACCGCAAGCAACCGAATCCCCAACTCTGCATAGCGCTTTACCATTTACAAACACATTCGGGCTTCCGCTTGCTGCAACAGAATCATGACAAACGGGTACGCTGTTACAGTGCGCGGCCCAGTGGTCGCCTTTTCGGTGTGCACCTTTACCGTTTATAAACACATTTAAACTCCCTTCGTCGTTTGCGCGTGCGGGAAAATCTCCGTGACCCATGCAGGAATCACCTAACCTAACTGCTTGTGACATACAATCATCCCCCTAAAATTAATTAAGATAAATATTCCTAGCCTGCATTTTAATATCACCTGTCGCTCGAATGTTAATATCGCCAACACAATCAATGTATAGTGTTCTTGTGTTTGCCTCGTACTTAACAAAAGTTCCGTCTTCAAAGTGTATTGCGTCATGGTCATTGTCCCCAATCGATGGATGCGGTTTATCTACGTCTGAGTACACAGAACCAACGATATATCCCGTTTCTTGTCCGTTCGCTAAAAACAAACAAATCACTGTTTCATCAACGTCTGGCATCCAGTAGTATTTTGTTTTCATAGTTTGCGGGACAATTACCTTTAAATCATGGGAAACAGCATATTCTCTGTCCTCGAAATACACCCTAGCTGTTCCCTTTTCTCGGTTGACCGAAGAAACGACCCCGACCCTTACAGACTCAAAAGGAACCTCTTGCAGCGATTTATTCATCAGTAATTCAAAACCTCCCTCAAATTTAGTTCAGTGCTATATCCACCGGTTACCCTGTGGCTAGATGTTTCGATATAATACTTTCCGTCAAACGCACCAAAGCCTTTTACCTTAACCGTAGAACCTTGGTACAAATTTACATCACCAATCATAGTTATTTTCCCTGTTTTCGATCCTTTATTTTTGGCTCGAGCCTCAGCTTTTGCCCAGCGCTTTGCCTCCTCGACGCTTTTTGCGCGCTTGTTTACTCTTAGCGTTGGACCTTTTTCCACTCCGGGGACGCTGTAAACATATTTTATCTGCTTCTTTTTGGTGTCGTCGAAATAGGAAACCTCTACCGTCTTATATTCCTGCTCTGCAGCTGTAAAATTAAAGCTATACGATTTTACATCGTCTCTCCCTCGTGTTATTGTTCGGATTGGCGACTTTCCTTCATAATCGACCTCTGAATAAACAATAAGTTGGTTTTTAGATACTTTTACTGCTAGTCCTTCTTTTTTTGCTACGCGCTTTGCAAAGGATAAATCCGTTTCTCTCACTTGATCTACTCGGTCGTATAAAAAAGATGGGGCGTCGTACATAAGAGACAACTCCGAAGAACCTGCAACATCTCCAAGAATAGAGGACAGAGTGGTATTTTCCCAATGCCTTGTATGCTCTGTATCTTTTCCGCCAGATGGAAATGGAACAGATAAAGCCTTAATGCTAATCATATCTGGTGGACCTTTAAAACTTACATCATCCACAAAGAATGTTCCGCAATCCAGCTTTTGTGTGTCTCCACTTTTTTTCCAATTCTGTTGCACAATCGATGCTTTTATGCTGTCTCCTTTACCAGGAAGCCAGGGTCCCTGCCATTTTCTTTGTCTGTCTTCTAGGTCAAGTTGGATTTCGTCGCTCTTTCCCTCATTATCGTTGTAAGTAAAGCTTAGCAGATATGGAGAAAGGTCTTTTGAAATGTTTACGCCTTTGTACACAATGTCAATTTCTGTTCTCCTTGTATTCATCCCGTCACCTCATCCATGGCGGCTTATCCGTTTGTTCTGTAGTGCTTATTTCGGGCATATTCAATACAATCCCAGCAGGAAACACCACAATATCCATATATTGCGGATTAGCTTTTATCACTTGGTCAACAATCTTTTCATTTCCGTAATGCTTAAAGCAGATTAGATCCCATTCATCTCCGGACGCCGTTGTATATGTTTCCATTAGCCAAAACCTAATCTCCTTTCATTTCTCTGGATTTCCGAAATTCTAGCAATCAGATCGTCTTTGTCGTCTCTTGCATATTTCTCTACCTCCTCTAAGTCTTGGCTTCCAGACACATTATAAACAGGGGAAAAAGTAACTTGTACAACATTGCTGTTGCTTCTGTTTATCGGAATAATGTTATTCGGGCTTATTATTTGGGCTTGTTGAATTGGCGCCTGTGTAAGTTGCTGTCCGCCAGACGCAACAGCGTTTTGGTTATGCAGCATACCTAACGCTTGCCCTGTTTGTAGCCATAGATTTTTAGAGCGTTCGCTGTTGTTCCACGGGATAATAGACTCTGTGTCTCCACCTTCTCCAACTAATGCCATTGTTGGAGAATTTACGATTCCTCCAGTAGCATATTGCGGTATGGCTGCCGCTTTACCAGCTCCGCCACCTAACAAATTGCTTGCAAATTTTTTTATGGGTCCGGGAATCAGAGACATAATACCATCTAAAATTGCGCCACCCATTGATTTTATGCCATTTATTAGCCCAAGGACTATTTTTTTGCCAATATCAAATAGGTTTATGCTACTAAAGAAGCCAATAATATTGTCCACTATTGTTGTAACAGTTGTTTTTATTGCTTCCCACGCACCTGCCCAATCGCCCTTAAGCAGCGACATTGCGGTGTTTATAATTCCATTTATTGCCGCTAACGCTGTTTCAATTACAATTTGAACATACGGGAATACAGTTTCTACGACACTTGATATTGCTGCTATTGCTGGTATGATTACAGTTTCAATAATAGTTGATAACGTTTGTAGGATTGTTGTTGCAATCGGAATTACCGCTTGAATAACAGATAATACAACTGGTAATACTGCCTGAATAACGGATGCAATCATTGGTATCGCTGTTTGAGCAATCGTAATAAATATTTCTGACAATGATTTCACAACAGAAACGATAATCGGGAAAACTTGCATTGCTACTGACAAAATCAACGGAAAAATAGTTTGGACTGCTGTTTGGATAAGCGGTAAAGCTACCGTAGCAATTTCTGCTATTACTGGAATAATGCTTTCTATAGTTTCAGAAATTAACGGAATAATAGTTATCATTGTTTCTTTTACGCTATCTTTTATACGGTCAAAACCGTTTGCGAATGTATCAACGATTGGCTTCACAGCATTCCTAAACGTTTCTGATTTTTGATATGCGGTATATAACGCAACTCCTATTCCAGCTATCGCTCCCGCTGCCAATATAAATGGATTTGCCAACAATCCGGCGTTGAGTGTTTTTAACCCAGAAGATAATCCGATAAGCGCCCCTTTCATGCCTTTTCCAGCGAATGTATACCCTAACATTGCGGCTTTATGTGCATGTATTAGACTTGGTGTAACCGCTTGTACAATATTAAATGCCTTTTGATAGGTATTGATTGCCACCATGCTCCCCTTGTACGCAGCAAAGGCACCTACCAATCCTAAAACTGATGGTGCCATGGGTACAATTATGTTCCTGGTCTTCTCAACAGCCAAGGGAAGATTGTTTGACAAATAGTTAGCAAACGTGGTAAGGGGCGGCAATACAGCATTTGATATTGGCATAGCAACATCTGTCATGAGTATCCTGCCTATCCCACGTATGGCATCTCCTGCTGTATTAAAGCTTAGCCTGTTTATCTCTTCCATGCGACCTTTATAATCTTTCATTGCATCGCTAGTCCCTAGTATTGCGTATATGGCGTCTGCTTCGAGGTCTTCCCACTTCGTACCAAACAGAGAAACACCTATTTGGTTTGCTAAAACTTGGTCATCCATATTTTTTAGCTCGCCAACAACAGTTCCTACCACATCTGATACAGTTCCTTTCCCACTCAAAAAAGACCTCCAAACATTTTGAGATTCTTTGCTAAGCATAGCCATTGCTTCATTTGTAGACTTCGACCCGTCTTTTGTTCTTATTTGAAACTCTTTCATAACGTCATTAACATAATCAAGATTGTATACCCCTGCTTTAGCGCCTCTTTCCATGATTCCAAAGTATTCCTCTGCCGTATACCCCATTTTGGAAAATAACGGTGCATATTCTGCCACATTATCAAACATTTCATCACTAAAATTGAGCCCGCGTTGTGCCCCTGCTGCAAACAAGTCAAATGCATTTTCTGATTCAATTCCGAAGTTTTTGATCATGTTGTTTGCCGCCCTGGTAACTTCATTTATGTCTGCGTCGAAATTTTCTGCGAGCAGCATTGCATTTCCTGCAACTTTTTGAATCTCTCCGTTATCCAGTCCTGCCATATTTTGCTTAACGTTCGCTACAGCCGCATTTACTTCTTCGATATTTTCCCCATAATTTTCTTTGAAAAGATTCTTTGATATTTCTTGCAGTTCCTCGAATTCTTTTCCGGTTATCCCAGTTTGAATCTGCAATTTATTAAAAGAGCCGTTCACTGCATCGACTTGCGACGCAACATTAGAAATAGCAGTCACCCCACCAATTGCGGCAACTGCTCCACTTAAAGTTTTCAGTGTGCTTCCTGCGTCTTTGAAGGCGCTTTTGAAGCTGCTTGTTAGTTCAGCCCCAAGCTTAAATGCTACCTCAAAAACTTTACTAGCCACTAGCACCCACCTCTGCTTTCGCTAGCCTTTTCTACAGTTTGAATTGTCTTGTACCACTCCATCAGCCGCCAAATTGGTAAATTAAGATAAAATTCCACTGATGTGTTGCTCCTAAGTGCACAATATAGACAATACAGCCTAATTGTTTGGGCTGGGTCTTTGCTTATTTGCCACCTAGCAAAAAATTCATAACCCTAGCCGTGATTTTTGTGTAGTCTCTAGCATTTAGCGAACGAATTAAATTCACATTTACCTTCGCTGCCTTTGCCGCTACGATTGCACAGAAACCTTTAGACATTTCTTTCATGATTACTACTGTCGCACCTTGAGGATTTTCACTATTAAATTGCAGCTCCGCTTTTTCAATGTCTCCTCCAGTCAGCGAATCGAAATCCAGTTTGATTTTTTCGATCGTTTCCCCATCGAAAATAATCGGTCGACTAAGCACAAAGTCTGTCTCCGTCCCATCCGATTGCACTACTTCACCCTCAATGATTCCCTCGTTTTTAATGTTTTCCATGATGCTATTCCTCCTATAGCCCTAGATTTTTTCGTACTTCTTCCAACTCATCTTTGCCATTTACGATAGATACAAAATTTAATTTATCGAATTCACGGAGTGTTTTTCCGTCAACAGCGATCTTGATGTAGTGTACTTCAAACTCGTTTGCCGTTTCTGTTGGCGCACCCACTCCAAATTTTCCTGTAGAAAAATTGGTAGGTACACACCGCGTTTTGATTACGATCGGCTGGTCACGGTATTCTCCCTTTCCGGCGTCAAAAATTTGCTGACTCCCGCGCAAATCAATGCTATGTACCTTCGTTTCAGATAAACGCACAGCGTCGGCTGTGACTGTACGGAAATTAATTTTTAACGTTTGCGAGCCATAATGCCCTTTAACCGGAGAAGCAATTTCCCCAGCTAATCCAGCCCCTTTAAGGGTCTCCGTTAAAATTTCGAAACTAGGCAGCTCCACATCCGCTACACCAATCCAATTCGTAGCGTCCTCATAGACAGCGAAGTTGGTTAATAGTTGGTCAACTCTATTCATTTTTTTATCCTCCTCTACTCAAAAAGCACACTGAAATAGTTTGGATCGAATTCAAACAATCCCTTGATTTCGCGTGCCGGTGTCGGTGGTGTGATGTATAAATGGAATGTGTATGTTCCATCTATTAAATTTGTTAACGGATTTTCTTCCTCTACAAATTGGATTCGCCCACCAAGAATAAATCCTCTTGCCGCTTTGCCGTTTAAATCGATATTCTTGCTGTCTACGATGTTCTCGATCAGCTTCCGATTTCCCGGTTTATCTACCTTTTGCCAATAGGTTAAAATAAACTGGTTTTGTTCATAAATAAACACACGGCGAACCGAAATAAACGCATCTTTCGGGTCTGTGTTCCCTGGATAGCAGCCTGTCCGATGCCCCCAAGCTTTCCATCCACCTACCCAATTTAACGCAGTAACAATACCTTGTCCGTTCAAATAGTTTGCTTGCTCTAAGGACAGCAAAATTTCTGTTCCGTCGTTTAACACTGCAGCATCCATCTGCAAATTCTTGTTTGACGGCTCTTCGTATGGATATCCTTCATTATCGCCGTCCACTTGGTTTGCAAGACTTGCCAGCTGCGTGCTTAAATGATATTGTACTCCGCCGATAGACACCTTTGGCCAGCATACTACAAGATTCGGATCGTCTAGGTTATTGGCGTTTTTTCGTTCTGGTACAGCTGTATAATCCTTAACATCTACTGTAGACACATCTACAAAAGCCATAGCTTGGAACAGCCCATTGATATTACTTGCTTTAGCCTTCATAACAGCCGCAATAGCTGAATCGGTGGAATACTTTGGAGCAATTAAAATGCCCGGTATTTCTCTGAAACGCGGAAAAACCTCGTTGACCAGCTCTAATCCCTTGTACGATCCATCTACCGAGACACCTCCGATAATATCCGCTGCCTGCACCATGGAAGGGTCGAGTTTGTCATACTCCACACTGATTTTCGGAATGCCGGTGATAAAAATGTGTAAAAATCCATTATCGTCAAATTCTAATTCGACACCATCCTTGCCATAAGTGGTTTGTCCGTCCTCGCTTTTTACCACTAGGCTGTCGGTAAGAACACCATCAACTTGTAGAATAGCCTCGCCCTTCACAACCTCTAGTAATGCGGTTTCTGATTTCTTATGCGTGTTCTTGTCCAGAACATTTATAAATACAATCGGCGCAACATTAAACAAAGAGAAGTGTGAGCTAATCGCTTCGCAAATGGTATATTTTTCGAAATTCGAGCTATATCCCATTTTTTGAACTGCTTCCGAATATGTGTAGGCTAATACAGCTTTGTTTACATTATTCGGATCGGTAAGGTTTACAGGTGCGGTTCCCACTACAACCGTAAGCCCTGCTGTTGTTTTTACAGGAGGCGCAATCGAAGTAGGTATTTCATACGCGTAAACTCCATGTTGGTATGACATATTTATTCATCCTTTCCGTTTAGCTTGTAGTGTGCGATATTCTGGTTGTATCTGTGTTCCCGCGTCCCTTTTTCTTTCAAGCGTTTTTCTGTTTCTGCCATATCAGGAATCGGAACAAACAACTTCCCGATATCAGGGCACTCTTCAATAAATTTTTTGATGTGCTCTGTAAACTCAGTTTCAATTACCGTGTATTTCGGCAAACCTAACAAATTGGGTCCAACATAAATTTTTTGCGTAAGCGCTGCACCTCTTGTATCAAACACTTTCTCCACATGTTCTTCTGTCAACTCTGCATCCTTTGGAGTAAATGCTTCTGCAACTTGTTTTTCTGTAACCGTATCCGTGAATTTCTCATTTTTGGAATTCCTCATGAATGTTTCCTCCTATTCTCATCATAGAGTTTGTTCTAAAATTTAATTGGATAACGCCGTAATAAAATGGATGTGTATCGACTTCTCCGTCGTCCAGCACCCATGTAAGCGGATATTCAAACAAATATTTTTTATCCAGCACAGGATTTTCGTTGATATTGCTCCAAATCGCTTGAATACAAGCCATTACATCGTCGTATCCTTCACCTTCCAAACCTTCATTTTTCACTCCAATGATGATATTGAAGGTTATTTTTTCCATATCTGCATTGCTTTTTTTCTCTCCAGTATCGATTTTTACAATGCAAAAAGGATACACATCGGCGTGCGTATCCTTCTTTGAGTAATCGTATTCTTTATTTAATCGCTCTGGAATCTTGTGCCTGAATATTTTGAATGAAGACGTATCGTTGTATGGAAGATTTAATGGCATGTCTTTTAAAATGTCGCTCAATCTACTTATTAAACTAACTTGAATGTTTGCAGCAGTCATCTTTTCTCCTTACTAAATCTTTCGTAATATACGATTGATTTCATGATTTAAACGTTTTTCATAGGTTATCCATGCTTGGTGATTTATATTTTCCACTACATCCTCATTTCCGATCATTTGTGGAACTGATGGTCCAAATAACCGATTGATTTCTTCTCGCATTAATGGTCCCTTAGTTCTGCTATTCTGACGTCCTACATATCTACCTTTTGTAGGTATTACTTTTTTCCCTGATCCCTTAAATACCTTTATCCCATTTAAATTCGCTATAAAAGCTCCATGAATTTGCTTCATTCCTGTTTTCTCAACTGCAATTTTCAGTTGGTTTTTTCTTCTCGGATTGACCGTCATTGGGCTAACTTTAAATTTATTTAAGCCAAGAACCTTACCTTGCGATTTAACTTCTACTGATAGCTTAGAACGGCTTGCTTTAAATGTTTTTAGCGTGCTTTTCACATCGGTTGCCTTGATATGATAATTTTTTCGAGTTTCTTTGACTATATTTGATGATATATTTGACACTGAACGATTTAACGCATTTGCTATGGCATTCGGCGCCTTGTCCGGAAACTGCCCTAATCTCTGTTCAACATCTTTTAGTGATTGATCATCTACTACTATTTTTACACTCATGAATCCAACCTCGATAATCCGATTGTTACCATTCCCATGTTTTCATTTACGCTTTTTATCCTAAATGTTTCATCATTTAGCTTCATAAGCATTTCTGATTGTGGAATATGCTCGAAATTATCAGTTTTTGTATAAAAAGCAACATCAAATGCGGCTAGTTGTCTGCTTGTGTCTGATTGGTTAATAACATCAGTATCAAACACGACTTCCATTTCTTGACCATTCACAAGTACGACTTCAGCAAATTCTTCTACATTGAAAAACACATTATTAATATCCACCTGTAAAATCTCTTGGAACTTCGACTTACTCATTTTTTTCCTTCTTTGATACTCTTCGTTGCTTAACCTGCCCTATTTGTTCCTCATTATCATTTGGTAATTGGCTTGTCTTCGCTGAGTTTCCTTCAATTAACTTTTTCGCAAATGTTTCATCAGCTGAAAAAAACTCCCCTGGTTCTACCATTCTTCCGTGATGCCATATATGAGTAATCGCTTCTAAAATCACTGCCATATGATTTCCTCCTAGCCTAACCGATTTTTACTTTTGCAGTTGTACCAGCTTGTACCTTAGCTTCGACTACCCAGCCCGCTGCTACTGCATCCGTTGATGTAGCTTGGATCTTTCCATCTTTAAAATAAACAGCTTGTCCAATCGTTAAAGCCTCTGTTCCCAGTGCTGTAAATTCGTAAACCCCAATCACGTTTACAGCTCCCTTAGCCCCAACATCAATTGTTGTAGCAGCAACTCCAATTCGTGTTCCTAGTGTAACCACATCTCCAGCCTCGATCACTGCACTTGTATTATTTATAAAATCAATCGTTTCCCCACGTTGTACATATCTTGCCATTGTTGAATACCTCCTTATTGTCCATTGTTTTTAACTACGGTTTTGTAATCAACAACCGTTACAGCGTAATCCATGTAAATATCCCATAGAAATCCTAATTGTCCGGCTGGTGCAGTCTTCATAGCGATTGTTGGCATATCTTTTCCGTTCAAGAAATCAACCTGAATCGGTGAACGTAACTTATCTGATGTTACATACCACTCTTTTTCTCCGTTTACAGTTGCATCATCTAATTCTGCATCTGAAATAATGGTAAATTTATTCAAGAATGGATTTGGAACATTTGGATTTGTTGCCGCTGGGTCTACTGTTGACGAAATTAACTGCCACGCTTTTGTTTCTAATTTTGTCGGAACTAACATGAATCGAGCTGGAATATTTAACTTAACATCTCCGCCTGGGGCAGTTTGACAACGCAATAATCTGCGCATTTCTGATAATGCTTCTACTGTTGGTGCTGAGCCAGTTTGCGCAATATTGTTATGGTCTGTATGGAATAATTGTTTTCCATCCCAAATAGCTGGATTTTTTGCTAGTGTTTGATAAACAAGTCTATTGATTCCTAGTCGTGCTGACTGCGCATAAAGAGCTGGAATTGTTTCAATAAAACTCACATCATCATTGATAAAAGCTTGTCGTGACATGGAAAATTGTCTACCGTATGTTAATAATTGACGTGTTGGACCTTCGATTCCGTTTGGATCGTCATGTTTTAACTCTCCGTTCTCGGATACCAACAATAATTCACCAGCAGTTCCAACTTGATATGTTTTTGTTGGTCTAAAATCAGTTAATGTTCCTGTTTTTATCCAGTTTTGATAGGTTGTCTCCGCGTCTGTATAGGCTTTTTGAAATACTTTTCTTGTCGTGTGGTCCATGATGTTGGCAAATAATGAGGTTGGTGTTAAATGTTGGCGTAGCAATTCCTCATCATTTAGACGATATGCGTTATTTACACCTTCAATTCTTAATGTTTCTTTCGCTAATTCACGAAGCGATAAGTTACGTAAATCACTCGCACCTGGTTCCGGTTTATCTATATCCATACCTACACGCAATGATAATCCGTCTGCTGCTGCATCTCTGAATTTTTCGCGTTCATCTTTTCCGAATTGAATACCAGCAGGTTGTGGAGAACGCTCACTAATTTGTTTTTCTAAAATTAATTTACGCACACTATCAACTGTGCTTCCATTTGAAATATACTCCGCTGCGTCCATACCAAATTCTCTACATAAAACAGTAATTTCAGCTGCTCTACTCCGTTCTTCATCCAAGTTTCCACTGTTTTCGTTTTGCGCCGCTCGAATACTTTCAATTTTCACTTGCAAGCTATCAAACTCTGCTCTTTCTTCATCTGTTAATGCTCTGTTCCCGTCATTTCTAGCGCCCTCTAAAATTTGTCTCTGACGCACAATTAGCTCTTCTAAGTTCATTTGCAAATGCCTCCAATGTTTTTATTTAGTAAAATTTGACGTTCATAATACGAGTAGTCCGCTTTTTCTAGTGTTTGTTTATGCTCCTTCCCCTCCATCTCTCTGCCAACCCCTACCGTCGCATCCGCAGGAACGGATACAATAGAAATTTCGTAAGGCTGCCATTTTAAAGCTATGCTACATGGTCCTTGGTGCCTTCCGTTTGAAGATACCTTTCCGGCTGCCACCTCTTCCCACGAATCAACCGTATATCCTACAGATACAGCTCTAAGTGTTTTCGACTTTACCTTTTTATAGATAACATCAGCTTCTTCATCTTCATCAAATGTAACCTCCGCATATGCTCTGTTATCCTTCACCCAAGCTTTGTTGATTTTCCCTAATACCTTATCACGATTGTGATTGTACAAAAGAACACCTATTTCATTGATTCTGCTTAAATCAACCGCATTTTGTTCGTGAGATAAAATTTCTTGTCCGAACCACCGCTTATATGGTTCTTCTGATGAAAAAGAAAGTTCAAATGTGCGAGTTTCCTCATTTAGTTCCCTTAAATCAAACGACAAATCACGATTCATTTCCTTGTTTCTCATCTTCTCCCTCAATAAGCTTGTTGATTTCCTCTTCGCTAATTGATGTTTCATTAATCATCACCCCTTTTCCCTTCATATACTCAATTTCCCTAGCTCTTTGATCAACAATATCTCTCCAGTCATTTCCGGTATTTCCCGTTATTTCTGCTAGTGTTGTCTGATTCGTTTCTAGTGCTATTCTATTTGCGTTTACTTCTTTTAATGGATCTATCCACTTCATTCCTGGCGCTATCCATTCATGGCAAAAATACTTTTCTTTGTCTTTGTAAAAATCTTTTATATCCAATTTTCCCGCAAGCACTGCCGCTTCTATGAAAGCTTCATATATAGGCGTCAAAAAATGGTCTATTAAAAACCTCTGATACATTACATAGGTTTTTTGGTCTTCTAAAAGCCCTTGTCTTGCACTTGAATAGTTTACTTGCGACATATCCCGCGCTGTAACTTCATATGAAATTCCTTGCGAAGCTCCCGATAATCTTTGTTGCACGCGTATAAATTCTTCCGCGTTTGCTGCTTGCCCTGGCGGCTGAACAACTGATACATCATCTCCTGGATTTAGTTCCATAATCATTCCTGGACTCAATGTTTTTCCGTTATATCCGCTTCTTTTTTCTGATGTTGACCTTCCCACCCCGGTTCCACCTGGTGTAGTTCGTTTAATCAATACTGCCAGCAATGCAGCAACTCTTTCCTTCACCGATACAGCCTCCATAAATTGATTCATATCTCTCACACGTGGCAATGTAGATGATAATTCGCTCATTTCTCTTAGCTGGCTAGGTCTTTTTTTCTTAAACAAAAAAAGCACATGCCGAGCTTCTATGCGCTCAGATGCACCTATATAATTTCCGTATACATTATATTTTTTTAAGTAGTAAGCAATTGGTCGATTGCACCCATCATACTCAATTCCATTTACTATTTTCCTTGTTGTCGATGCAGAAATATTTGTATCTAAATCATCTACCTCATATATCTGCAGTGTGAGTGGAACAAAAACATTCTTTGAATATCGCAATACGATTATAATCCCGCCATCTACTTTCTGACGTCTCACTATCATCTGACATATTTCAGAAAAACTTTGTTGACTCGTCACATCACAATATTTAGGTCTGCTCCATGTTTTAAATAACGATTCTATTTTCGCATTAAGTTCTTCGTCATCTGTCTTTGCTTGTAATTTAAATCCAACTCCAACAACATTTCTTTCAAAAGCTAGTATTACGCTCTCTAAAATATCGCTGTTTCTTTCTAAATCTCTACTTCTAGCTCGAATCGTATCCCTGTACATTCCGTCTGTCGTTTCGGCCTTTGCATTAACCGCTCTCCAACCCGCATTTAAATGGTCGTCTGCCGCTGCATCGTATGAACGCGTCTTCTCTTCGACTGCCTTTCTAAATCCTATGCGTCGATATGCCTTTTCTGGTGATATCCATGCGATTGTTCGATCTAAAATATTCATGGTTACCTCC
>ERZ1643251.3236-NODE-3236-length-15344-cov-10.453005_pt1 | contig 15344 bp, 31 predicted proteins | sample MGYA00579261_ERZ1643251 | MGnify/ENA primary metagenome ERZ1643251 (study PRJEB29033, sample SAMEA4952267) | chicken gut metagenome | biome: Broiler Chicken; feature: Gastrointestinal Tract; material: Caecum | place: Ireland | collected 2018 | study: Broiler...
CGGAAAACTTTATCGTCCGGATAAATCAGCCCTTCGTCTTCGGCGGCGAAGCGCCTGTCAAAGTCGTGAACAGTATGCCCGTCTGCGTGGAATGTAACGGGGCTGTCCTTGTCCCATTTCAACATCAGCGCCCACAGCTCCGGGTAGTTTTTCCGCAGGAGCCGGAGCTGGTTCACACTCTGATTGTGGCAAAACCAACAGCCGCCGCGGGTTACGGTGGTGTAGATGGGCGATAGAAGGTCGTTGTCCTCGCACCAGCGGCGGCAATCATCCTCGGTCCATCCAGCTTCCACAAGTGGGCTTTTTTTAGTGTCGGACAGGTTGTGAAATCGGTTCGGCTCATCTGCAGCAATGCCGAGATAGTATGTACCAGAGTCCTTATTGGCTTCTCGCAACGCTGGAAGTTTTAGGTCCCTATTGCACCACTGGCCTAATCTTATGGGCCAGCCGCGTATTCCTCCCGCAAATTTTGGTTTTGCCTTTCCTGACACTTTGCAGTAAAACCCACTTTCAAACGTCCATTTGCTGCAATAGTGCTCCACCTCAATTCCCCACCGCTCCTTGATGAGCTTGTCCGCATGGGCCTTAAACTCAACCATTGGCGGAAGGTCTGCTGGGATGGTGTCGGTGGCCCATACCTCTGCATGCACGATCCGGTCAAGCGGCCATCCAAGCCGCTCGATTGCGCCCAGGCAGGCCAGAGAGTCTTTGTCAGCTAACCATAGCTGAGGCTTAAAATATGCTCAGGCATGGTCGGCATCACCTCCCTCCGGCGTCCATTTAATGCCCAACGTATTTCTCACGGCGGTATCCAGTCGCCCGTTGATTACTCGCTTTGCTGCGCGTCCGCCTGTTACCACACATTCTGGCCAGCCCGGAACCGTAAAACGATATACGCTGTGCTTTCCGTCCGGAAATTGTTCTTGTGTAACTTCACAGTCAATCCCATATATGCGCTCTTTCACGCCTCTCCCTCCTTTGGGTGGCGGTAGGCGAGCCAATCTTTCCCATAGTCTTTAAACCTCCAAACCCAATCATTTATTCCCGGCACAAGCGCGCAAGAGTAATCCTCGTTAGGGCTAACGCCAAGAACGCACCATTTTCCAAGATCATAAAATTCGTTTAACGGCACAACATATACCGGCTCCCCATCCATCTCCCGCAGCTGCTCCAGCGTCAGCGGCTCGTTCGGCGTTTTGGCAGGGACATTATTGTCCTTATCAGGCGATGCGGGAAGGGGCATCCACCATGTCACATTGGCCCCCTCCCAGCCCAGCCACTCGTCAATGATCCAGCCGTCAGCCTTATTCCACGAGCCGAGCTGATATGCGTCCTCCAGCATGATGTTCGGCTTCGGCTTCCCGTCAACAATACACAACACCGGCTCATGTTCTGGCGGCATGGCATCCTCCACCCTCACCCACTCGTTCGGCGGGGTGAGGGTTGGGGTTTTCTCTATTAAGTCCAGTACATATTTAAGGCCGTCATCAAAGCCCTTGTCATGCTCAATATACGATGGAATTTCTAGCGAGGATTGTATTTTTTCGATTATCGGTTGAATATCAATCGCCCTTGCCATCTTTCAGCGCCTCCTGTACAATTTTCTGAGCCGCCTTGTTCCCGCACTCGCGGCTTGCCTGCGCCACAATCCTGTCTATGATCTCCTTTTTGTCCTTGTAAATGACCTCCCGGACGCAATCAGCGATGGTGCGCTTGTACAAATTCCGCTCAGTGGAATACTGTTTGTGAAGTGCGTTCCCAGCGGCCACAAGAATATGCTCCCGCAACTCATCGTCCGAAATTTCAATCTCGATTTTCATAAAGCGCCTCCAATCTCTTGAGTAGAATGTCCACGGCCTCGTCCGTCATGGGCGCGCCGCAATTAGGACAGAACTTTGGTAGCCATCTGCGCTCCATTGGGTCATCATAACAAACTTCGTTATGGCAGGCAGAACATTGCCAGTCGCACCAATCATCGACGTCGAACAAAGTGTCATCGTCATCAAAATCGCTTTCAGCAGGTATCCACTCACCCCTCCACACTTTCTCCACCTGCTCCCGGCTGACGGGGCGGAGGGCGGTGAGGGCCAGGTCCAGGGCCTGAATGTATGGGTAAAGCGCATCCATAGGAATGAGCGCACCCTGCGCTTCATATTTCTCTGCTTGTTTGCTATATCTGTCTCGCAAATCCATGATCCATTTGGCTGCCGTCTCCCGCGTCACGCTCATGGCTGGGCCTCCTTTCCATCAACAATTTTTGCTTTGCACTCCAAAAACCGCTTCAGCCACATGCCGCACGAACAGCACAACTCACTTTTATTTTCAAATGCATTTACATTTCCGTTCTGAACGGTGACAAACACTGCACTTCCAGTAGGATTTATAACTGCTCCACATCTATCACATACATGCTGTATCATTCCATCCCCTCCAGCATCTCCATCATTTGTAGTCCTCAAATTTTTCACAGGATTTGAATATAATCCGGTTGTTACACCATCTCTGTAGTTGTTTGACTTCTTTTGGAGCATGTGGCTTATCATAGATCATCACATATGGGTCGTATTCTAACTCCCGCAGTTTATAGACCCGGTACAGATTTTCCTTCATGGTCGTCCCGTAGTTGGTAAGGACATACACCAGCCTGCGCCGGTGATCCTGTATCTCCCCGTACTTTGCATACAGCTCCAGACCCCTCAGCACCGCCTCCGACTGCTCCATCATGTCCCAGGCGAAGTGGATCGTTTTCAGCTTGACCCGGTTCAGTGCGGCTATATTGTCCTCTGTCAGCAAGCGTGCGTCCGCCCCTTGATTGATGTCCACCCACGCTCCGCTGTCTGCCAACTGGCCCAGGAGATCCATGTGGTCCGGACAGGCCAGCGTGTTGGGGTCCATCAGGACTATATTCTTTTGACCATCCCACCACTCGGACAGGTCAGCCACTTTGACCGACCTCCTGCCCTCTTTATCAGCCACGATGCAGAACGGGCAGCCACGGGGGCAACCGCGAGACAAAAAACCATATGCCGTGTCCTTGGTCAACTCCGGGTACAGGGAATAGTCTGGGTATATGTGCTCTATCTCGTCCGGCAATTTGTTGTCCAGACCATACCCCGTCCCGCCCTTGATGATCTCCGCAGCGTTGACCGGCTCCGGGATGTCCGGCGTGTATGTCTCGTCGAAAACCTTACTCATGTAAACCCGGTCGTACTGCCCCCAGCCCCACCACCACTCCACGGTGTCTCCCTGGGACTTGTGCCATGCGGACAGCTTCATCAGGGCCAGGTTCGGGTAGTGGTGGCCGTCTACATCAATCAGACCGACCTTCATCCAGCATCTCCATCTCCTCCGCGCTATCTGGCCAAGGAAACCCGAAATCACTCCGCTTGATCTTGCATCCCGGTTCTCCGTCCTTCCAGAACACGATGCCTTCCATGTTGTGGGTGCGTAGATATTCCCGTATGCCTTCAAACGACCTCTCGACCTCAATCAACCAGCGCCCGTGCCGGTCTAAAATATCCTTTTCTATATGATACGGGTTCCCTTGGAAATGCGGGCCGATGGCCTCATATGTGCCATCAACCAGCAAATCTGCGGTGTTGTGGTATGCTTCCAGATACCACTTGTCCGCTGGGTTTCCATCCTGGCATTCTACCCAGTGGGGCCAATGCCCGGTCACCGGGTCAGGATCGTGCTGGCAAGGGATGGCTCCCTCGGGAGGCTTCTTCCCCTTTTTGGCATCATAACGGCGGAATAAAGCGCCGCCAAATACAGCGCAACATGATCCGTCTAGTTTCACCGTTGCGTAGCCGTCACCATTCAAAACCCACTCCAGTCCAGGAGTGACAATCGGTTTAATGCCAACGACTTTGCGGTTTTCGTATTCACGCTCGAACAGAGTAGGAATCTTTTTCATGTCGTTTTCTCCAATTTCTTCAATTCACTTTCACTCAGAATCGGTGCGCGGGTGTTCCAGGCGAGGCATACGTCAAACCTGGTTTTCCCCTCAATTCGCATCGGTCCGGCCTTTTTGCAATCATGGAAAAACTATATTTCTCCCACCTGTAAAATAAATCATCTTCGGTAGGCGTTTTCTTGCACCAAGGGCACCCCAGCAGAACCCCCGCATCCGTCAGCCGCTTCGCCGCCTCGTGGTCGCCCAGCATTGCGGCGTGGATATCATGGTTATTGTCCATCTGTCATTCCCTCCAGCAGCTTTTTCACAGCTTTGCTCCCACACTCCCGTGCGGCGCGGGAAACGACCATCTCCACAACGTAATCTTTATCCGCGTAGATCACGCTGCGCACAGCTTCTGCAATCATGCGCTTATACAGGGATCGGTCAATAGAGTATGTTGCATGTAGGCTTTTTGCGACATCCTCTTTAATCATCTGCATCAGCTCATCGTCTGGAATGTTTACTTCAATTTTCACGCAAAATCCTCCGTTCCTCCAACGCCTGCGCCGCTTCCTGAAACGTGGGGAAGACCTTCTCGCCCCATCTGCCGCGGCACACGCCGAAAATGCATACGGACAGGCTGCCGTCCGGCTGGGCGATGATCTCGCTGATACGCCCGCTGCGGATGCGCCATGCGCCCCGGTAGTTGCGCAGAATGTACCCCGTTTCGTTGATCTGCGGCAGCTGCATGGTTATGCCTCCAGCCTTATTGTCTGCACGATGTTTCATACCAATCTTCAAGCATCCACCGAATATATTGAATCTCGTTCTTTTCGTAGCCTTCAAATGCATGTAGAACTTTTGCTTTTATAGCTGATTCGCATTCGGAACAAAGATCAAATGCTGCTTGTTCTTCGTCAATTTCTGCCCCACAATTTGCACAATATGTAAATTCATGATATATTGAGCTTCCACATATTGGGCAAACCCAATCCCAACCGTAGTCAAATTTTGCGCTTTTTGGTTCATTAAATGTATTTTTGCATTTATCACATCTATACATCTTTACATCCCCATTTTGTTTGCAGTCTTTCGAATTTCTGACCACACATGCCTGAACCATGATAGATATTTCCCGCATTTTTTGTGATTGCAAGAGTTTTTGTGCTTATTATCGCATCTTTCGCATGGACACTCATTCTTCATAATAACCTCCCAACCAACACGCAAACAAAAATACTGCAATAGATGAAAAAATCATAATAGCTCCAAATTTCAAGCACATATTCCCGGATGATATGCAGCTTCCGCAATACCAAGCTATTCCAGCAAAAAGCGCGGCAGTAAAACCACATATTCTACGTTTTGCCTTTTGCATATCTCAACCCTCCAATTTTTTAATTCGTATATTGTACACAGCCTCATAAAATGCTATGGCCGTCTCTATTGTTTGATTTTTTGCGAATGAATGCCCAGCTTGTTCGATTCGCATCCAAAGTTTAGCGCTATCCATCATACATCTGTCCCACCACTTGTATGTTTCTAAATCTCTATTTCTTTCTCGTAGGAGCATTTTCTTTTCCATGCTTCCACGTTCTCTTGTGATTGTGCCAGACCGGAATCGTGCATATAAATTAGAAAGTCCCTGGAAGTAAACCTGATCTACCAAACACAGTTTTTCCGGCATTGGATCACCGCGCATTGCCGCGTGTTCCAGCTCATATTCTTTTTTATCATTCGTATGGAGTTCCATCATCATAACCTTTCTGCTCGAATGAAATCTGATGCGGCTTCCTTTGTCAGGTAACCGCGCTTTACCAGCCTGTCAATCAGCTCTCGATACCCAAATTTGTTGAAGTACAACGTTCCACAGTAGGATAAAAAACAGTTCCGGTTCGCTCTCGCAGCCTTGTCCAACTCACCAAGAACTGTATAGCTTTCCTGAAATTCGTTCGGAAGATCATGTTCCGTATAGATTCTCATCCCATCCATTTTCCAGCGATCCAGTGTCGTTTTTGAATTGTCGTTGGCCCGGCCTTTCTTGATGAGTCTTTGGTCTTTTTCAAATTCCTCTGCACTCAGGCCAAGAAACTTTGCACACAAGATTGCCTGTTTCTTAGTCCCATTTCTCAGCGTTGGAATAATCACATTATCCAGTTTCCACTGATCGTCCATCGTTTCCAGCAGCTTTTCCATCAGAACCGTGTCCGGCATGGTGGAGTAATACCCATGTTTCCGGATAGAAGGAAGTACATCATGTGTCACCCAGTGCTTGAATTGTCTTGCCGACGGGAGAGTGCTCCCCATAATCAGGGCGTACAACCCAGATTCGTTGATGACAACCATATCCTGTGGGCCACCAAGGGTGTCGCATTTTGCTACCCCCTTGTCCTCCTCATTGACCTGTTTTGCGATTGCATCTCTTGAATTTACATATCCAAGCGCGTCTGCTATATCCTTGGCCACCATCCACGGTTCACCATCAATTTCAACCGTCCGAACAGCCCCAAATGCTTGATTTTCAAAGATTTTCAGTTGGTTCACAGTTATCCCCTCCACATTTTTTTGCGCTTAATTTTGCGTGATTTCATGTAATTCATATAACCTCATGTAATTAAAGGTTACATGAAAAAATTCTAGTGTTTTCAACGGTTTGCTTGCTTTCCTGTAACCCTGTAACTTTTTCCGGGTTTATTTATAGGAATCATATATACAACACACATATACAACTTCCAAAAAAGTAGTGAGATTTGGTTACAGGAGTTACAGGTTCACAGGTTTTAGAGTGGTAGCATGTCATCTTCCACAAATTCTCTCTCTTGTTTAGGTAATTTTAACCAAACGCAATTGGGAGACTGACCACCCATCCACTTTGTTTTCGTATATCCCTTTGCTCCAACCTCGATCAATTTTCGTGTCCTCAAATGACTAAGCAATGCTTTTGGACTAATTGCGTTTTCAGAACATACACGATTGAACACAGAACGGATGATATAAGCAGTTCCATCCTCCACTAAGCCGTAGCAGTCTCCATTTTCCGTTTGTCCGCGAAGTTTGTTTGCATTTATAGCTACCCAGTCACAAAGAATTTCGTACCCGCGATCTGCCAGACTAACTACTGACTGGGCTTTCAAAAATTGCCCGATATCGTTTACAGATAATGCCCTTCCGTCCTGAAACAGCCATTCTGTTGCTAATGCATCCGCTGTCAGGATAACCGATGCTGCCATTGCCTGTTTGTCGGTTGTGTCCGACGCAGTACATTCTTTGAAAAACGCGTCGTACATGGTCTGTGCACGTTCTCTTTGGCCATCCTGCATAAACAGCTCAACAAATTTACGCCCTGCCCATCCATAATTAGCCTTGAGTGTATTTGCCGTTTTATGTCCGTCTCGTATAACTTTGTTATTGGCTGTACATTCGATTTCGATCACGCGATTAAGCGCTCCTGCACCGTCTGTGTCGCTGACCAGTGGCGTTTCACCTGATGTAATGAAGCAGTTTGACCACGATGGGACATAATTCAGTCCCAGGCTTTTGTTTGAACGTATTTTTCCTGTTCCAGATGCAAGTTCATAGACGTTGAAGGTCACATTGCCATGTTTATCCTTAGCAAGTTGCAGTTCATCAAGAAACAGGGGAAGTGAGTGTAGAAAACCTGCCATCATTTCAAAGCCGACAGTTGTTCCACGAAACGTTTGAAAAAACGATTGCCCTACTGCTGGATTAGCCCAAACGGATGCACCAAGCATTTGCGCTACAGTCTTGCCAGTTCCTGCGTCCATTCCCCAGAGATGTACAAAGAAAGGTAAACAGCCCAGAGGTTCAACAAGAACAGAAGCAAAAGATGCGGCTAGAATAATATGCGCTGTAAGGCTATATGAGCGTGCGTCCAGCGCTTCCTCCAACCACTTGTTATAGCTGCCGACCTGTGTGATAGAGCTGTATGTTCCTCTGAATGTATCCGCACTGTCAAACACAATACCGCTTGCATATGGAGAAAATCCTTCTTCGTTCCATCCCATGCGTGACACGGATTTAACTTCCGGGATTACATCTTGATTCATATCCAGAACATCCCGAAGAAAATCCACTAGATTGTTTGCACGTTCCCCACTTGTCACGGATATTCCGACAGATGCAAGTTTGTCCACAATTTTTGTGGCCGATGCTATGTCTCTGGCGTCTACTACGATTTCGCTCCAATTTTTCTTTTGGTTGTATCCACGTCTATACAGAAGTTTGATTTTTAAAAGTCCGGTATCTACACCTCGTAATCGCTGGACAGGCATAACAGGATGTGAACAAGCCCAAACTATATTTCCACCATTTCCATTCCCATACTTCCATATTCCAGTGTCATCAGCTCGCCATTCGCCTGTAATCAATTCGTATGGTTGCGCCTCAAACTCTGTTAGGCCTTCTTCAACTATGACCGGTTGTGTAAGTGACTTCAGCTTTTTCTTATATAGTGCCAACAGTTTTTTGAAGTCCTTAAATCCAACAACCGTTGCACGCATGGCTATTCGCCGTTCTTCCATTCCCTGTTCATATGGATCTTTAATTGATGTCAGATATTCAAACACACGCCCACGGTCAAAATCATCCAGTGTAAATTCCTTTTCTGAAATGGATATCACCTCCCCATATGCGAATCCAGCCAGTATTCCAGCGCTGGTAGTCTGTGTAGGGCCTGCGCGTACATGGGATGAAACAGGAAGTTTGGATCGTACATGTTTTCCTTTGTCGGTTCAAACTCTTTTTTGATTTCCCAAAGAGAGCGATATTCCGTTGCTTTATCCCAATACAACGCATCTGTCTGTGCCTGTTTATCTTCTTTTGCTTTGCGGGCTTCCAATGCATCATGAACCTGTTTATGCGATGGACGTTGAATGGTAAGGCCCAGATTAAAATCTGCACTCAAGCGAATGACGGCCTGTTGAAAACTTATATTGTACAAACGCATGACAAAATCAATTACACTGCCGTGTGCACCACAGGCAAAACAATGAAAGCCTTTGTTTTCAGGGTAAATTTTCATGCTAGGGGTATCGTCTCCCGGATGGAACGGACAGGAAATAAATCCTGACCGTCCAACAGGGAAACCGTAAAACTCTGCTACCTGTTGCATAGTTAGCAAATTGCGTATATCATCCGCAATTTTCATCATCAGGCAACGCCTCCAGATGTTCTTTCAATTCTCTGTACAACACATCGTGAATTACTTTTCCCGTATTTTCTGCTCTGCAAAATAGAATTTGGCAGTTATATCTTGCAAGCCACGCCATAATTGATGCAGTCAAAGAAGAAGGGTGTACGCGAGACCTGTAATTTCCGCTGTAGGCATCATCCAAGCTGCTATTCTCGATTAACAGATACAGTTTTGCCCCAGCTTCTTTTGCTCTCTCAAATTCCCGTGTAAACCGCTTTCTATCCTGGCAGTAGCAGCGTGCTATTTCATCCATGTCGAGTTTTCGCTCAATAGCAACGACATTTCGCAAATCTGCCGTTTCACACTTTACGGAGTAATCCCCAAAATTCAGTTTTACTTGCTCAACAGGAACACCAATGTTGCGCATACGTTTTCTTGCTCGTAATGTGTCCTGTTCTCTTGTATCCCAAAGGATTATCATGCTGGACAGAGACTTTTTCAGTTCAAAAGGATTCATCAGAACGGAAGGTCTTCATCATCTTCAACTTCATGCAAAGGTGCTGCTGATGATTTACTTCCATCCAGTGATTTTGCTTTCGGCATCTTAAAATTCCCAGAATGAATATCTGAAACACTTGTCAATGCACAACATTCTGTAGACCAACCAGTTCTGCCATTCATTTCCCATTCTCGATCTCTGAACAGTACGCCAATGAATTTCCCTTTAAGTTCAACTTCATTCCAATCCCAGTGATAACCACTGTTGCTATCCTCAATTGCCCAAATTGCATTTCCAAATGTACGCTTAGACCATCTGTCCCGTTCACTTCCATCATCAAGCGGAATGCGGAGCCGATATGTACCGCGCCACTTTTTGTCCTCCCGATCCTGATTCCGGTAATCGTTTGCGAAGTGATCTTTGTTGTCGCCTTCCGCAATATCAAATGAGATGAGAAGGACATTTCCCCAATCGTAAGATACTTCCTCTGCATTCAGGATCTTGGCAACATAACCGCCTGCCGGAAGGTGCTGCCTTGTCGTAGCCTTTTTGATTTCAACGTCAAATTTTTTCATTGCTTTCTCCTTCTTGTATGATTTCAAGCGGGCAATGTGAACCGACATAGTTCTGCGGATATTCGCAAACTTTTCCGTTCAGCCCGCAAGTTTTATAACTGCGCCTGTAATACTCGCATTGATTGCAACTGATATCTGCATTACCTTTGAAGTCTACAGGGAATCCAACATGAATGATCGCTTTACCGTAAATGTACGATTTAACTCCACTGTCAAAGTTAGCCATCAGAATTCCTCCAAGGCTTTGATAACTGCATCCATATCGTTGTCAATCTCAAAACTGTCAAATGCTCCCATAGGGCTTTTTGCCGTGCTGTTTTTTGCCTGCGTTTCAAATATGTGTCTTCCATCTTCTGTTGTTTTTGCAAGTAAAACAGTTCCAAACAGGCTTTCGGGTACAAGTTTTTCGAGCTTTCGACCATTTGTCTTTACTCTTGTAAATGTGTATCCGTAATCATCCCTGATGGTTTCACTGTGCATAACAAAAATAATAGTCAGGTCTTCTCTTTGCTTCCCAGCCGTTTCAATGCAATCCCAAACAAACTGGGTTAGGTCAATCCATTTCCCATACCCGGTTTCCTTCATGCCTTTGACCTCTTTATCAACCATGCAAGTGTTTAGAGTATCTACAACAATGGTTTTGGTTTCCGGCTTGTGCTCGCTAATGTTTACGATCAATTTTTGAATTTTCGGAATTTCCCTGGTGGAAAAGTAATTCTTTTTTTCTGTGTTGTACTGTCGTCTCCATCCCTTCCACGCCAACCCTTTTCCGTCACAATCTATGTAATATGTTGTTTCCGGATCCAGCGTTCGCATGGATGTTGTTTTTCCACTTCCAGATTCACCCATAACGCAAATCAATCTGCTCACACTATCATCCCCTCATATTTAAACGATACGGAATCTTTTACCTGTCGGATGATTTCTGATAGAATATAGGAAGCGCTTAATCCGCTTTGCCTTTGCAACTGTCGAATAATCTTTGCGGCGTCCGGCTGTAGCCGAAAAATGTTGCTGTCTTTTTCTGGAACCTGATAGCTTGTTATTACAATCTCTTTCATTTCTGATTTTCTCCACTTTCTTTTTCGACATGTTCCAGATTGTTCCGCTTCAAAGCCAACCGAATCAGTTCTTCCATGGTCATTCCGTACCCTGCACGGTTCAGCTTGTCCAGAAGCTGCTTTGTGTTCACCGCCTGCTGCTCGAGGTCTTTAATCGTATCTGTGTCTTTCATATCCCACATTCCTCCTTGTCTTTTGACCCGGAGGATGGTATACTGTCCTCGCGGGCCTGTTGGCTTACTCAATAGGTCTCCGCAGCCCTCGTCGGTGTGTCCGCACTGGCGGGGGCCTCTTTTATGTTGTTAGCTTCTTGATTTCCTCCAAAATGGGTGCCAGTTTTGAAAGCGTGGCGTACTTCTTTTCAAATGCTTTCAGTTCTGCAAGAGCGGATTCCATCAGAGCGTCCATCTGTTCCTTGCTGTTTACTACAACCTCAATAGGGGCGTAGGTTTCCAGAGGCTTGACAAACGCTCTGACTTCTACCGGCTCATGCGCTGGCGTTTCGTGTACGACTGTGATAGAGCGGATTAGGTTTCCTGCCTGCACCTCCCGATACTTCTCTGCCGCAACTTCATCATCCCACTCAAAGCACGGGTGGAGCGGTGCTGACTCCGGGCGGCTTTCGTCAACTACATCGGCTGGTTTGAGTTGGCCCTTGTCAGTGTAAATACGGTGGAGTTCTTCTCCTGCGGTTTGGGCGCTGACCGGGTATAGGTTTGGAAGTTTAAATTGATAGACCAAAGTTTTTCCTCCTTTCGGTTTCCAAGCCTGCCTCGACAATGCCTACCGCTCCCGTCCTTGCCTTACCAATCCATCCAAAACATAATGAAACAGACCCTTCCTCGCCTGCCGTTCCATGCCGCGCCTGACCGTTCCTCGCCTTAACCAACCTATCCTCGCCAGTTCCTGCCTGCCTTGCCACACAGTTCCTCTCCGGGGCTGGCCCGAACAAACCTTCCTCAGCTCTCCATGCCTGCCGTACCTAACCTTCCCCGTCCTTGCGCTTCCCGGCCCCGGCTCAACACAACAGAACTTGCCAAGCCTGCCGCACCAAGTTCCTCCGCAACTGACCGTGCCATGAGGCACCTCTCCGCACGAACCAAAACTCTCCTTATCTGCCGCTCCAATCCCTCCGCGCCTTTCTACTCTAATCCATAACTCAACGCAACAAGCCGCACATCACCTTGCCTGCCTCGTTAATCAGTTGTTTTCACATGGAACTGTCCATACTGGCCGCTCTTTTCAACGCGCCACTCTCCGATGCCGTTCAATTGGCCGCCCAGGTTTACCATGTTTACAATATCTGACAGGCTCAGTTTGCCATTGGCGTTGTATCGGATAGACAAGTCAATGCTCCACTCGTTGAACTGAGGACGGTAACGAATATCCGCTGTACCCATTCCGACCTTCACGTTGTCTTGCCGGATACTTGGAATATGTGGGGTTTTGATTTCTACAAGCTGTTCTTCACCGCATCCATCAATGAAGAAAGCGCCCATGAGTGATACCTTGTCTTTGCTCATCTCATTTCGGTAAACGGTGCTGATACCCGCCTTTTTAATTGCCGTGGCAGGAAAGCCAAACCGCGCCCCCGTTGCGTCCCGAATAAAGTCTGCCTCTGTGTATGCCACATACTTGTCCAGAAGTTCGCGATACCGCTCTTTTCCGTCTGACATCATGGTAAACGGAAGTCTAGGGAAGGGGTCTTTATCCTCGTCCATCCAGTACAGCGCGGACGCAACCTCTGCAACGGGATTGCGGGGGAGCTTTTTCTTCAAGCCGGTGTCAAACTTAAACAGCTCCATAAGCGCCTTGAAAGACCAACGATGGACAACCAGCGGCGAATCTCCTATGATTGTCAATGCTGTTGTTCGCATCTCTACCGGACGAATTTCAATAACTTCCGCTTTTTTAGTTGCCATTTTTAATTTCCTCCTTGTATTTGCCCCATCACCGTGCTACAATACAAGGTGACAGGATGATTTGACTGGTCATCTTTTCTTGCCCTCACCCGTGCGCCAACACGGATGGGGGCTTTTACTTTTCCACTACTACCTTTACTCCGTTCTGCCGCTCGTAAATGTCGATCAGGACAGACAGGATGTAGTCTGGGTCTGGCTGCTTGTTGAAGTGCTCTTCCCACCACTCTTTCATGTGGATTCCTCCGTTTTAGACAGCAGTTCATCTACTGTCACTCCATATAGCTTTGCCAGCTTCTTGTGATACTTCCTGGAAATGCGATTGTCGCCGCTCTCCCACTTGCTGATTGCTGTCTGATCTACATTGAGTTTCTTTGCTACATCAACCTGACGCAGGCCAGCCTTTTCGCGGTATTCTCGCAGATTCACGCTTATATCCCTCCTTTATGATGTAGAACATGATTTGTAATTGACTGCGGTTTTTTCCAGCCGCAGTCTGTCCCCCAAAAGCTCACAAATATGAGTATTCACGCTTGACGCTTCCCCAAAAGCCGTGCTACAATGAGCTTGCCAAAACATTGTAAAAGCCGCTTTTATGGGGCTGGTGTTTTTGTACGCTTTTTCAAGGGACATTTATATGATACATCATATTTAAACCGAATGCAATAGTAAAATGGTTTGTTTATGATTATTTGTATGGTTGCACAAATTCGTGGTGATGATTATGGACATTACGCTGGAAAGAATATTAACTCTCATCCCTAAAAAAGAGGACGGTAAGTTCAAGCACGGAGCCTTGTCATCTTTCGCCAGGAAGCTTGGATTCAAGGATGGGCATATTATCTCCGATTGGATTGCTGGGAATTCCACATCATATCTTAATTATTTGTATCAAATCTCTGCTCTTTATAATGTCTCCGTCGAATGGCTAAAGTGCGAAACAGACATAAAAAATCCCGCCCCCATTCCTGAGGGCGGGCATTTTTATTTGACGATGCTGTTGTAGTAGTTAGACAGCTTTCCAGGCGCGGCATCTTTATCACTCAGGAACGCTTTTGCCATATCCACATAGAATTCCAGGTTCCCACCGACACCGTGCTTTTTCGCGATATTGGAATAGTCGCTATATATCATGCAAAGTGCAACCCAGAATTCTATGGGATTCAAAGATATTTTCCTTTGCGCCATAATTTGTTTGGCTTGTTCGATTGTCCAATGGGGGCCTTTTGTCCCGTCTTCGTTTTGCATGTTTTTTGTCCATTCTTTGGCGGTTTCAAGAGACATGCTTCCAGAGGAAACAACCGATTTCTTTTCAGGATGTTCTTCTTCATTCCACTGGCAAATTGCGTTGTATGCCCCGTTATAAGCGCTCAACTTTTCCGCTGTCTGTTCGTCCATCGGATTTACCATACATTCTACAATCTTCATTGTCAGCCAATCTTTGGCGTTTTCGCGCCCAGGTAAGGCTTGCGCCAGCACGTCACTGGTAATCATAGACTCGCCCCCTGTCAGGCGGTTTCGAGCTGCTTCATGCAGCGGCGGATTGCCTCACGCTCCCGTTCGCTGCCCGCCTGATCCATCAGCATTTCCATCTGCTCCATCATGTGCTCCTTGGCGTCCCCGCGAGAATACATCCGGCGGGAGTACCGGCCACGAGAATCCCGGCGCTGGTTGCGATAGCTCGACCCACGATCATACACGCGATCATCCCAGTCACCGGCCTGGGAGTAACCGCCGCCGTCCTCAAGCATCTCAATTTTGTCGATGTTCTTGATGGTGTCGGTAAGCTTGTGGATGATCTCCAGGTCACCGGCACCCATTTCAGGCTTGCGGGCGATCTCATCCAGCTCATCACAGAGCTTTTCTTTCAGTTCGTACATGTATTCCATGATCTTTCTCCTTTCATGCCACACGGGTAATAATCAGGCTTGCGTTTTGGAGCTCGATAGCCTGAGTGCTGATATTTTTCACGCTGATAGTTGCAGGCTTACCACGGGGGACAAGGACGAAGGTAGCAACGCTTACATTAAACTCGTCGCTGACGGCGGCAGGGGTAACGGTGGCCGTTGCGTCTCCCTGAGCCTCTCCTTCAATGGCAATAGCGATAGAGATAGCGCCAGCTGTACCACCCGCAGGAACGGCAATATTTCCGTTAAAGATCACAAGGTATCTGGCAAAGCACTGCCCATTGGATGGGCCGCTTAGCTGGACAACACCGGAGCCCTCTCGATGATAGATAC
>ERZ1643251.3237-NODE-3237-length-15342-cov-5.853274_pt1 | contig 15342 bp, 12 predicted proteins | sample MGYA00579261_ERZ1643251 | MGnify/ENA primary metagenome ERZ1643251 (study PRJEB29033, sample SAMEA4952267) | chicken gut metagenome | biome: Broiler Chicken; feature: Gastrointestinal Tract; material: Caecum | place: Ireland | collected 2018 | study: Broiler...
AACATTGGGGACAGATTTTAAATCTGTCCCCGAGTTCCATTTCATTATCTACTCTATACAAAAAAATCTACACATTTTAAAAAATATGTTTGCTTTTCTAAAACCTTGTGATATAATACTTATTGGAAAATCAAGACAAAAGATAGTAAGGAGGAAGGCACTTTGGCAAAAAGGGGAAGAAGAGCTAAAAAAAATAAAGTAGATGTAAATGTAGCAGTAGTTTTTATGTTTTTAATTAGTATACTGCTTGCTATTTTAATATATACAAAATCGGGATATATAGGAGAACATTTAAGTCCTATACTTGGTGGAATTATGGGAGCTATTAAATACATTATTCCTATTGGTACATTTTTAATAGCTATATATATGACCACTGAAGATAAAGATTATTTATTTTCTAAATTAATTCAATATGCAATTTTCTTAGTGTGTATTGCTACTATCCTTAGTGTATTTCAGTTTGGTAATGGCAATATAAGTTCAGATTTAGAATTTCAAGCTGCTGTCCAAAAAGGTTATGAATTAGGTGAACTTGATAATGGTGGTGGAGCTATTGGTACTGCCATTGCATCAGTTCTTATTGATTTACTTGGAGAAGCTGGAACAGCAATTTTGTGTGTAGGTGTTGCAGCAATTTTATTAGTGTTCATGTTTGGAATTAAACCAGCTGAAATGATAGCAGATTTTATTGAAAATAGAAGAGAGGAAAAAGAAGAAAGACGAGCCGAAAGACAAGAAATGAGAGCTACAAGGAGAAGTAGAGTAGCCGAAGTTGATGATAGAGAAGAAATAGATAACAGAAAAGAGAGAAGAGAAACAAAGAAAGAACGTAGATTAAGAGAAAAAGAAGAACAGATGAGACAGGCAGAAGAGCTTGCAGAGCAACTTACTATCAATTTGAACGATAATGCTGATGAAGAAAAAAAGAGTAAGAAGCTTAAAAAATATGACCATAAGGGAGAAGATTTAATTCCTTTTATTGGTAGCAAGCATAAAGAAATAGAAGAAGAGAAAAAGTCGAATCCAGATGAATTAGAAGCAAATCTATTTAAAGTTGAACAAGAGACAAAAGAAGAAAAGGTTAAACAAGTATTACAACTTGAACATACAATTACAGTTGAAGATGAACATTACGAATTCCCACCTATACAGCTTTTATCAGAGGGAGAGAAAAAAGGCGTAAAAGGTGGCAAAAAGGCTGTTGCGGATACTGCAACGAGATTGCAAAAAACTTTGTACAGTTTTGGCGTTTCAGCTAAAGTTGAAAATGTATCGGTTGGACCTGCTATAACTAGATATGAGCTAAAACCTGCTGAGGGTGTTAGAGTTAGTAAGATAGCAAATCTTGCAGATGATATTGCACTTAATCTAGCTGCTGAAACTATAAGAATCGAAGCTCCTATTCCTGGAAAGCAGGCAGTAGGTATAGAAATTCCTAATAAAGAAAATGAAATTGTATCTTTAAGGGAAATTATTGATAGCGATGAGTTTAAAAATCATAAATCAAAACTTGCTTTTGCACTTGGAAAAGATGTTGCTGGCAATGTGGTTGTAACTGATATTGCTAAAATGCCACATGTATTAATTGCTGGTGCAACTGGTTCAGGTAAATCTGTATGTATTAATACTTTGATTTCAAGTATTATTTATAAATCAAAACCAAGTGAAGTAAAATTAGTTATGGTTGACCCTAAAGTTGTTGAACTTTCTGTGTATAACGGCATTCCTCATTTGCTTATTCCTGTAGTTACAGACCCTAAAAAGGCTGCAGGAGCGTTAGCATGGGCTGTACAGGAAATGGTTAACAGATATAGTTTATTTGCAAGCAAAAATGTTAGAGATATAAAAGGATATAATGCAGCATTAGAAGGAGAGGGAGAAGGTCACAAACTTCCTCAAATAGTAATTATTATAGATGAGCTTTCAGATTTGATGATGGTATCTCCAAAAGATGTTGAAGATTCTATATGTAGACTAGCTCAAATGGCAAGAGCTGCAGGAATGCACCTTGTAATAGCAACTCAAAGACCTTCTGTAGATGTTATTACTGGTATAATTAAAGCTAATATACCATCTAGAATTGCATTTTCAGTATCTTCACAAGTGGACTCAAGAACTATTTTGGATATGGCAGGTGCAGAAAAGTTATTAGGAAAAGGAGATATGTTATTTTATCCAGCCGGAGCACCAAAACCAACTAGAATTCAGGGAGCATTTGTATCAGATAAAGAAGTAGAAAAGATAGTAGACTTTGTGAAAAACAATGGTGAAGCTACATATAATGATGAAATATTAAGACAAATAGAAAATGCTAATAGCACAGACAAAGAAATAGATAGTCAAGATGAAGATGACAACACAGACCCATTATTAATGGATGCAATAGATGTTGTTGTAGAAACAGGACAAGCATCAACATCATTTATACAAAGACGTTTTAAAGTAGGGTATGCAAGAGCAGGTAGAATAATAGACCAAATGGAAGAAAGGGGAATTATTTCAGGATTCCAAGGAAGTAAGCCACGTGAAGTGCTTATGTCTAAAGAAAGATGGGAAGAACTTAAAATGACACAAGGCTCAGCAGATGAAGAGTAAAATTTCCATGAGAATAATAAAAAATTACTAAAGAGGAGTAATATGGAAAAAAGAAAAATTTTATCTAAATTAAATATTGATATTAAAGACTATAACAATGAACTAGAAAAAATTTTGGAAAACAAATTATTTTCTTATGATGTAAAAAACTTATTACTTAGTATGTTGTATAAAATTGAAAATGCATATAGGGATTATGAAACTGTAAAATTAGAAGTCCCATCCAAACGAGACTTTATTGAAAATGTTTTAAGAATTATTAAGGAAAAATGCATAAAAATAATACTAGTAAAAAGTGGTACACCAGAAGGAGAAGAGTTAGAAAAAAACAACTTAAAATATACAGTAGATAAAGCAAATGGGGAAATTGTTTGTTTCCAAAATGAACTTGTAATGTTAACTGCACTATTTAAGCTAGATGAAGTTGATGTGAAATTTGAGTTAGCATATGAATATGCAGAAGAACCATTAAATGTTTTGATGAATAGTGGAAAAATTGACTCTGATGTAGAAGTTATAAGAGATTTTAATGGCTGGTCTTGGGACACAGTAACTAGAGATATACAAGATATTGATTATAATTGTGTTTATCAAGTAATGCTACTTTTAAATGGACAGAATTATATATATAGTAGAAAGAATAAAAAGATATTTTCAAATGTATGCAAGATAGCCGTGAAAAAGATGCTTGCAGATAAAGATTATTTGAAGAAAATAAAAGAGATAAAAAAAGAAAAGAAGCAAAGATTAGAATTATTTGAAGACAAGAAAAAATTTTTAGATAAAATAACTGAGGAGAAAAAAGAATATTCGGCTGCAATTGAGAAAATAGATAGAATTTTAAATAATAAAGAATTATTGAAAAAAGAATATTATGCTAGAAATGAGAAACTTCCAAATAAACAGAAGATATTTAGTGCAAGTTATTTAGTAGGAATTTTACATGAAGAAAGAGAAGAATTTCTGAGCAAAATAGATGAGTGCAATAGGGTTATAATGCCTAAAGAATTTATTGAATTTAAAGCAAAATTGCAAAAAGAAAATGAGTTTTTAGATTCTGCTTTAAAAGGTTTGCAGAAAGAAGATTTGCTTGAAATTTTCGAGGAATTCTTAGATGCTGTAGGCGATATTATAAATAAATTAAGTATAGAAGAAACAAATAAACTAATAGAATGGATATATAAAATAAGATATTTTAGATTTATTCCAATTAATTCTGAACGAAAAATTAAAGATTTAGAGGAATTAAATCCTAGATTTGAAAAAATAATAAAACTAATTATAAAGAAATCTCAAGAATTTAAAGTATGGGATAATTTTACTGAAAATCAAGAACTTACATATAAAATTTTAAAAGAAATTTTTGATATTAAAATTATTTACTTACAAAATATTGTGTTTCAATGTAAATACGAAGATAAGGTTTTATATGTTGAGATTTATGATGATACAGTAATAGAGAATACATTAAAAATAGAAATTGACAATGTAAAAATAAAGAAAAAGTTTAAATTATTTAGTTAAAATTTATATAGAACTATTTAGTTTAAGATGGAGGGTATATGAAAGTAACTTTTTTAGGAGCTACAAAAACTGTAACAGGTTCCAACTTTTTAATAGAAGGCGCAGGAAAAAAATTCTTAGTAGACTGTGGAATGTACCAAGGAGCAGCAGAGGATGAGTTTGAAAATGAACAGCCATTTTCATTTAATGTAGATGATATTGATTTTATGCTACTAACTCATGCGCATATAGATCACTCTGGAAGAATACCAAAATTATACAATGAAGGGTATAGAAATCCAATATATGCAACAAAAGCAACATGTGATTTATGTTCAATTATGCTTCCAGATAGTGGACATATACAAGAAATGGAAGTTGAGTGGAAAAACCGAAAAAGAGTTAGAAAAGGGCAAGATCCACTTCCACCTTTATATACAGCAGAAGATGCAGGGAAATCTTTAGAAATATTTAAACCAGTTCAATATGATGAAATTATTGAAATAACTCCAAATATACAAGCAAGATTTAATGATGCAGGGCATATGCTTGGCTCTAGCATTATAGAAATTTGGGTAACAGAAAATGGTAAAACAGAAAAAATAGTATTTACAGGAGATTTAGGAAACAATGATATACCATTGCTTTCACCTCCAACAATGATAGAATCAGCAGATTACCTTGTAATGGAATCAACATATGGAAACAGACTTCATTTAAGGAATGATGATAAAGCAAAGATATTCCTTGATGTAGTATATGAGACTTTAGAAAAAGGCGGAACTGTTGTAATTCCTTCATTTGCAGTAGGTAGAACTCAAGAAATACTTTATGAACTAAATAGAATTAAAGAAGAAAAACACGACGAAGAATTTTATAAAAAATATAAAAGACTTATGAGTGTACCAGTATATGTAGATAGTCCACTTGCAATTTCTGCAACAGAAGTTTTTAAAGATAATATGAATTTGTTCAATGAGGAAACACAAGAAATAATAAATGCAGGAGATAATCCTTTAGAGTTTTCTGGTTTGAAATTTACAAAAACAGCAGACGAGTCTAAGGCACTTAATGAAAGTCAAGAGTCTTCAATTATAATTTCTGCTAGTGGTATGTGCGAAGTTGGAAGAATTAAGCATCATTTAAAACATCATTTATGGGAACCAAATAGTACAATATTATTTGTAGGTTATCAAGCACCAGGAACACTTGGAAGAAGGCTTGTAGATGGAGAGAAAAAGGTAAAAATATTTGGAGAAGAAATTGCAGTAAATGCAAGAATTGAATACATAGAAGGCTATTCAGGACATGCAGATCAAGAATGGTTAATGAATTTTGTATATTCATTTATATCAAAACCAAAACACATATTTTTAGTACATGGAGAGCCAGAAGGACAAGTAGTACTAGGAAAGAAGATAGAACAAGAAGCACAGATACCAGTTACTATACCAGACTTTGGGGAAAGTTATGAATTAAATGAAAAATTAGAAATGATAGGAAAAGTAAAAGATACAGCTAGAGACAAATTCTTAAGATTAGAAGTATTGGAAAGAATGAATACATTAAAAGAAGAATTAGAAGACATGTCTACTATTGTTAAAGAAGAGTATTTAGATAAAAATGCAGCAGATAGTGATGTTATAAGAATTAAGGAAAGATTAAAAGAATTAGAAAATCAAATTGTAAAAATAGTAGAAAACAAGGAGAGTTAAGGAGAGATAAACTTATGATAAATAAATATTATAATGATGCAATAATTGGAGGAAAAGATATAACAGCAAGTTATACTAAAAATGGAGAACTTCTTAGACTAATGTATAATACACCTGACTTTAGACAATTTCTAGATTTTTTTCATACAGGAGTTAAAGTGAATGACTCCTGCATAATATACTTACACGAAGATCAAAACAATAGGTATAACCAGTATTATGAAGAAGATACAAATGTGCTTAATACTGAAATAGAAAATACATATTTCAATTTAAAAGTAAAACAAGTTGATTTCGTGTCCATGAAAAACAGTGTTTTAATAAAGAGATATATTTTTAAAAATGATAATGTAATAGACCTTAATGTTAATTTCTTAGTACATTCAAAACTGTTATCAAATCCAAATAATATGGTTGGCTCGAAAATAGAAGATAATGTGCTATTACAATATAGTCACAACAATACAATGTGTATGTTTTCAAAGAAAAACATAAATGCACATCAGTTGAATGATAGTAGTGAGAATATTGGAAGCGGAATAATACATGACAAAGATTATATAGGAATGAGTGCTGATTCTAGCATTAATTATGAAATAGGAGTTATAAAGCCAGGAGAAACGAAAGAATTAGACATATATTTATATATAATAGATAATGAAAAAGTACAACCAGAAGAAATGTGGAAAAACATAGAAAATATCAGAAAACAAGATGTAGCAAATGAGCAAAACGCCGTTCAAAGATATTGGAAAAAGTATGTAAAAGAACATATAAATATTGAATTAAAAGAAGAAAATACAGAATATAACAAAAAATTTAATAAGATATATAAAAGAAGTATATTATTATTTCCATTGCTTACAAATAAAGAGACAGGTGGAGTAGCAGCAGCAGTAGAAGTAGATGAAAACTTAACACAATGTGGAAGATATGGATATTGCTGGCCACGTGATGCTGTATTTGTAACAAGAGCATTTGACAAAATAAAAATGAACAAAGAGGCAGAAAAATTCTATAAAGTATTTTGTAAAAATACACAAAGCAAAAATGGAATGTGGGAGCAAAGATTTTATACAGATGGAAGATTAGCACCATGTTGGGGATATCAAATAGACGAAACTGCAGGAGTAGTATATGGTGCTTGCGAGCATTATAAAGCAACAGGAGATAAAAAATTCTTAAAAGATGTATTAAAAATGTGCGAAAATGCAGTAAAATTTCTATTTATATATTTAGACAATATATTAGGCTTACATGATGACAGTGATATAGTAAAAAATGAAATAGAAAAAACATATCATACAGAAGATAGAAACAAATTGCCAGTGAGCTATGACTTATGGGAAATGAATGAAGGAGTACATATATATTCGCTAGCAAGTATATATGCAGCATTTAGTTCAATAATGGAAATGTATAAAGTAGTAAAACCAGAATATGAAGAAAAAAATAGACTAAAATTAGAAAGCATAAACAAAATAGAAAAAAAGATAGACATGTATAAAAAAGAAATGGAAAAATACATAAATGAAAAAATGTATAACGAAAATACAAAAACAATAAAAAGAAACACAAACGACGAGATAACAGATATAAGTGTAGTAGGAACAGTAGTGCCATTTAAAATGTATGGACCAAAAGAAAAAAGAGTAGTAAACACAATAGAAAAAATAAATATGACATTAAGAACATACACAGGGGGATATTTACGCTTCGAAGGAGATCACTATAGAGAAGGAAAGAGTCCATGGTCAATATCAACACTATGGATGGCAATGTACTATAAAGAAATAGGACAAAAAAACAAAGCACAAGAATGTATAGACTACATAGTAAATAGTGCAAATAAACACGGACTAATCGGAGAGCAAATCGACAATAACACAATGCAGCCAAACTGGGTAATAGGCTTAACCTGGGCCCACGCAATGTTTATTTTGTCGCTTTAGGGACAGGTCTCCCGCCGACATCTTGTCGCTTTGGGGACAGGTCTCTTGCCGACATTTTTGGTCGCTTTGGTAACATAGGAGATAGTATATTGGCTTTCTATACAATACATCAAAGCGTTCATAAAAAATGAAAACATATACATAAAAATTAGAATTTAAACTAAAATTTTAATATTTTTGTGAAAATAAAATGAAAGTATAGCATATTAATAGAAAATATGTTATACTTTTAATCGTTGTAATAATATTATTTAGGGGTAAAAAGAATGAATTAATTTAATAAAGAAAGGAAGATGTTAATTCTATGCCCCGTAGTAATAGAGAAAATTTAAAAGCTAATACAAATTCTTATCATGTTTTATTGAGAGGAATTAATAAGCAGGATATTTTTTTGGATAATCAAGATAGAGCAAAATTCCTAAAGGAGTTAATGATTGCTAAAAAAGAGTTTGAATTTAAGATTTATGCGTTCGCTTTAATGAAAAACCATGTGCATATTGCCATTTTTGATAAAAATAATAAATTGCCAGATGTTATGCATTTTATATGTAGTAAATATGCAATGTATTTCAACAAGAAATATGATAGAGTAGGTCATGTCTTTCAAAACAGATATAAAAGCATAGGAATAGAAAATGAAAATTACTTATTTAATGTGATAAGATATATACATAAAAATCCGGAAAAAGCATGTATATGTAGAAAAGAAGCATATAAATGGAGCAGTTATCGTGAATTTATAAATAGTTGTGGAATAATTACAGATGTTGATTTGGTTCTAAAATTATTTGGAAAAACCAAAAGAGAAGCTATTAACAATTTTATAAAGTTTAATAATGAAATAGATAGAGTATATTCTGATGCGGAATTTGAATTTGAAACTAGACTTAGTGATGAAGAGGCAGAAGAGTGCATAAAGCGAATATTGAATGTTAAAAATATTATAGACATACAAAGAAAAAGTGATGAAAATAGAAATAAATATATTTATGAAATATCGCAAATTAAAGGGATAGCTTCTAATCAAATAGGTAAAATGATGAAAATTAGTGAGCGTACTGTTCAAAGAATAATAAATAAATATAAAAGAGATAATAGCATTAAATAAATAATAAATTCGTAATATATTTTCATTGGAATTAGACTTGTCCCCATTGCGACAAAATGTCGGCGGGAGACCTGTCCCTAAAGCGACAAAAGGAGGTCATATGCCTAAGAATAAAACAATTTTTGTGTGCAGCAGTTGTGGATATGAATCTGCAAAATGGCTAGGAAAGTGCCCTGCTTGTAATGAATGGAATACTTTTTATGAAGAAAAAGTTGTGGCAACAAGTAGTGTTAGTGCATCTGGAAGCCAAAACAGGGTAAAAGTAGCACCTAGGAAGCTTAAAGAAGTTGAAGGTATTGAAACGGCTAGGACGAGTACTGGAATTGGAGAATTGGATAGAGTCTTAGGCGGAGGTTTAGTTAAAGGGTCACTTGTTTTAGTTGGCGGTGAGCCTGGAATTGGTAAATCTACTTTAATTTTACAACTTTGTGACAAGGTTAAAGGTGAAGGAAAAGTCCTTTATGTTTCAGGTGAGGAGTCTGCAGAACAGGTTAAGATTAGAGCAGATAGGTTGAATATTAATAATGATGATTTGATGTTTTTAGGAGAGACAAATATAGATAGCATTCAAGAGGCTATTGTTTCGATTAATCCTAAGTTAGTGATTATAGATTCTATTCAAACAATGTATTCGGAAGAAATTTCTTCTGCAGCTGGTACAGTGAGCCAGGTTAGAGAGATTACTTCTAGAATTATGAGAATGTGTAAAGATAATGGAATTACTACTATTATCATTGGACATGTTACTAAGGATGGAAATATAGCAGGGCCTAGAGTCTTGGAACATATGGTTGATACAGTACTTTATATAGAAGGAGAGCGCTATTTTTCATACAGAATTTTAAGAAGTGTAAAAAATAGATTTGGTTCAACAAATGAAGTAGGAATGTTTGAGATGAAGAATGAAGGAATGGTGGAAATTACAAATCCTTCATCTATACTTATATCAGATAGAGAGGATAATCCTGCTGGGTCAGTAATTGTGGCAAGTATGGAAGGAACACGACCTCTTTTAGTGGAACTTCAGGCCTTGACTACTCCAAGTGTATATGGAATTCCAAAAAGAACGGCAAACGGTATTGATTATAACAGGCTTGCTGTACTAATTGCAGTTATAGAAAAAAGAGCAGGAATTCCATTGGGGACTCATGATGTATACTTGAATGTGGTTAGTGGTATAAGAATTTCAGAACCAGCAATTGATTTGGGAATAATTCTTTCATGTGTCTCAAGTTTTAAAAATATAAGTATACCTCAAAATGTTGTGGCAATAGGAGAAGTAGGCCTTACAGGCGAAGTTAGAGCTGTAAATATGGTCGAAAAAAGAATTAAAGAAGCTGAAAAATTAGGATTTAAAAAATGTATTATACCAGAAAGTAATAAAAAACTATTGAAAGACGAGTTCAAATTAGATATAATAGGTGTCAGAAATATTAATGAAGCAATAAAAGGACTACAATTAAAATAGCAGTAAAAATACAATAGATAAAATCAAAGATAATTTGGTGGGGAATATATTTCTCGAGAACGATAAGCGTGCTGATGAGATATCTGTCCCCAAAGCGACAAAATGTCGGCGGGAGACCTGTCCCCGAAGCGACAAAAGGAGTGAATTGTAAAGTGGCTGAAGGAATTGAAGAAGTTTTGAGATTAATTGCGCCTGGTACTCCAATTCGAAATGGTTTAGAGAACATTTTAAATGCTAAAACTGGTGCGTTAATTGCAGTAGCTGATAGTGACCAAGTTATGAATTTGGTTGATGGTGGTTTTAAATTGGATGTTGATTTTAGTCCTGCTAAATTATATGAGTTGGCAAAAATGGATGGGGCTATTATTTTAAGCCCGGATTTTAAGAAAATATTGTATGCTAACACTCAACTTATTCCATCACCTGATATATTTACTAATGAAACTGGAACAAGGCATAGAACGGCTGAGCGTACAGCAAAACAGACCGGTGCATTAGTTATTAGTATTTCTCAGAGAAGAGGTATAATTACTTTATTTAGAGGTAATGATAGGTATGTTCTAAAAGATTCAGCTGAAGTAATTTCAAAGGCTAATCAAGCGTTACAAATTGTAGAGAAGTATAAAAAAGTTTTTGATAGTAAAATTAATATGCTTAATGAATATGAATTTAATGATATTGTCACTCTCGAAAATGTACTTACTGCAATACAAAGAGCTGAAATGGTAGCGAGAATTGCAGATGAAGTTGTTAAAGCTATTGATGAATTAGGAGAAGAGGGAAGACTTCTTGAAATGCAACTTGACGAAACAGTTGGGGATTTAGAAAAAGAAGAGTTACTTCTAATTAAGGATTATATTGCACCAGGAAAGAAGAGAACTGCTGATAAAATTGTAGAGGAGCTAAAGAAAATTGTTTATGAAGATTTAATAAAATCTAGTAAAATAGCAGATTTACTTGGGTATGAAGACTTTGATAATTATGATGAAGTAGCTGTATATCCAAGGGGGTATAGAATTTTAAGTAAAATACCTAGAATGCCTAATACAATAGTTGAAAATCTAGTTAAGTCTTTTAAGTCATTCCAGCATATTTTAATAGCAGATATACAGAGACTTGATGAAGTTGATGGAATTGGTGAAATAAGAGCTAGGACAATTAAACAGTCACTAAAGAGAATGCAAGAACAGTTTGTGTTTGACAATCTGATTATGTAGGAATAGAAAGGAATGTTAATAAAAATGAAAAAAACTTGGTTAAGAATTTTACTAATGTTAGGAATAATTTTGGTTTTAGCAGGAATAATTTATGTAGGATATGGAATTTATAAGAAACTTACTTTAGATATACCAAATCCGGTTGCAACAATTGAAGTTGAAGATTATGGTACTATAAAAGTAGAGCTTTATCCTGATAAAGCTCCAAATACTGTAGAAAATTTTATAAGACTTGCAAATAGAGGATTTTATAATGGTACAACTTTTCATAGAACAGTACCTGATTTTGTAATCCAAGGGGGTGCTCGTGAAGGTGATACAGCAGCTTCTCCTTTATTAAGTGATGTATATAATTTAGATGAAGTTCTAGCTAATAAAGATTTATTTGAAGCTATTTTAGCTGTGTTCTATAATGGAGAATATGAAATTGATGATAACACTACAATTACAACATATGACGAATTTGAAAACTTGATGAGCTCAGAAGAAGGAAAAAGTAAATTAGATAATTTCTTAAATATTGAATATAATATTACTGGTGAATTTGTTGCAAATGGATATGAAGATAATAATTTGAAACATGAAGCTGGTGTTATATCTATGGCAAGAAGTGATTATAGTAACTGGGGATATACAGAACAAGGATATAATTCTGCTGGATGTCAATTCTTTATTACAACTGAAGCTAATTCTGGACTAGATGGATTATATGCAGCTTTTGGTAAAGTTATAGAAGGAATGGATATTGTAGAGGAAATTTCTAATTTAGAGGTTTATTATAGAAGTACAGAAGTAGACGCTGATTTTGAAACACCAAAAGATGATGAAGGAAATGAAATAGCATCAGATACTCCAAAAGAGGAGCCGGTAATAAAAAGTATAACAGTAGAAACATATGGAGTAGAATATGATGCGCCAGTAGTTTCAACAGTATTTGATACAAGTTTATTACTTTCAGGAATGAATTATTAGAAGAGTCTTTATATTATAGATAGGAAGTGTAAAAAATGAAAAATAATGGACAAGAAAACAAACATAAAAATAAAAGAGACATAGGCAGAATTGCAATTAGAATTATTGCTGCAATACTTGCAGTTCTAATGGTTCTTGCAGTAGCTGCAACTTTAGTTTTCTACATCTAATTAATGCTAGATAATTTATTATAAAATTAACAATTTAACAATATAGTGAATATATTATTAAATTATTAGTAACTTATTAATATGCAAATATTTAATAAATTATTGAAAAAGCTTAGTAGTATAAAACAAATGTAAAAATAAAAATAGTAAAGAGGAAAAATATATGGATGTATTTTCATTAAATTTTAATGGATTTTGGACTAGCATACAAGGTTATATTAATGATATATCAAGTAATCCGTTTAGACTTATTATTTTTATACTAGATATATTAATTGTTGGATATGTTGTATATAAATTTATTAAGTCTGCACGTAATTCAAGAGTGTGGCAATTATTAAAAGGTATTGTATTAATTGTAATAATTACAATATTAAGTGGAATTTTTGAATTTAGAATTCTTAACTGGCTATTAACTATTTTTATGACATATGGAGTAATTGCACTAATTGTAATATTCCAACCTGAATTAAGAAGAATGCTAGAGCAGTTAGGAACAAATAAATTTACAAAATTCTTTGGTATTGGTTTGGAAAAAGATTTTGAAACAAAAACTAAAGAAGATATTTATAAGGTAGTAATTGCTGCTAAAGAATTATCTAATTCAAAAGTTGGCGGATTAATTGTATTTGAAAGAGATATTCAATTAAATGATATAATGGATAGCGGAGTAAAAATAGATGCTGATGTATCTCCACAATTGCTTGTGAATCTATTTGTTCCAAAAACGCCATTACATGATGGGGCAATAATTATAAGTAAAAACAAAATTGCTTCAGCAGCTTGTATTTTACCATTGTCAGACGATAGGCAAATTAGTAAAGGCTTAGGAACAAGGCATAGAGCAGCAATTGGTATTTCTAGAGAAACTGATGCAATTGCTGTAGTTATTTCCGAAGAAACTGGAAAAATTTCTATTGCAAAAGATGGAAATTTAATAGTTGATTTAAAAGAAGAGGCTTTAAAAAATATATTAATAAAAAATCTTATTACTAAAAAAATCGGAAATGAAAGCAAAAGACACACGCCAAAATTGTTTAAAAAGAATAAATCTGCAAAAAAGAGTAAAGAAGAGGCAGATAAAAATGTTGAAAAATAAAGAATAATGAAGTTAATCAATAAAAAGCAGAAAAATTAAATTAAATTATATTAAATTATACTATATTATATTATATTTAATTTTATATTATATGAGGATTAAATAAAATGAGAAACGTCAAACTAACTATAGAATATGATGGAAAAGATTTTAACGGGTGGCAAAAACAACCAAACAAATTGAATATTCAGGGAGAGATAGAAAGAGCGATAGAAAATGTAACAGGAGAAAAGGTGGAACTTATTGCATCTGGAAGGACTGATGCAGGAGTTCATGCACTTGGACAAGTTGCAAATTTTAAAACAAATTCAAATTTCCCAATAGAAAAGTTTCCTATTGCAATAAATTCTCAAGTAAAAAATTCTATTAGAATACAGAATGCAGAAGAAGTAGATGAAAACTTTCATAGTAGATTTAATTGTAAGAGAAAAACTTATAGATATGCTATAGATAACTCAAAATATGGGTCAGCAATTTATAGAAATGTAGTTTATCATATGCCAATCAAACTAGATGTAGAAGAAATGAAGAAGGCAATCAAATATTTTGAGGGAGAACATGATTTTAAAGCTTTTAAATCAAGTGGAACAAGTAGTAAGAGCAGTGTAAGAACTATATATAGTGCAAATATTATTACAGAGGGCACAAGTATTGCAATTGATCTTACTGGAAATGGATTCTTATATAATATGGTTAGAATTATTGCAGGAACATTAGTTGACGTCGGATTAGGAAAAATAAAAGCTACCGACATACCAGAAATTATTGAATCTAAAGATAGACAAAAAGCAGGTAAAACATTACCACCACATGGGTTAATGCTTTTACATGTTGAATATAATATCTAAATCAAATAATACTAAAATAGGCACAAAAAATAAAAAGTATTCATAAAATATATTAAAAAGTAAGTTTATAAAAATAAACTACAATTATTATAAGGAGAAAATTTATGAATATAATATTATTATTTTTTGTGCTTCCTTTTGCTACAATTATATTTTCAATTGTGCTTCAAAAAATATTGAAATGTCCAGTACTAGTGGCTGCAATATTTTTTGCGATATACTTAATATTAGCATATACTGTATTTGGAACAGATTTCTTAATCTTTGCAATTATATATACTATACTTTCATATATTACTGCTATTTTGACAAGATTAATAATGCAACTTTTCAGAAGAATCAATTGCACGAATTCAAATTCATGTTGTTCAAATGATTCAAACAATTCTAATTGTTTAAGCCCTACTACTTATACAGCAAGAATTGCAAATCAAGTTTCCGACCCATCGACTCCAGTAATTTATTTAACAAATACAAGCAATACTACATCAAGAAGAAATAATTGCAATTGCTGTAATTGTTGTAGAAGAAGATAGATGATAGATGTAATTAAAAGTTTATATATGAAATAAAATGTAGCTGAAAAAGGAAAAATATGGAAATGTTACAGAAATGTTACAGAAATATTACAAATATATTACAATAATATTAAGTTTTTGTTACAAGATGCTTAATGTTATTGTATTTTTTTT
>ERZ1643251.3238-NODE-3238-length-15332-cov-56.108595_pt1 | contig 15332 bp, 8 predicted proteins | sample MGYA00579261_ERZ1643251 | MGnify/ENA primary metagenome ERZ1643251 (study PRJEB29033, sample SAMEA4952267) | chicken gut metagenome | biome: Broiler Chicken; feature: Gastrointestinal Tract; material: Caecum | place: Ireland | collected 2018 | study: Broiler...
AGCTGCCGGGCAATCCGGCCGGAAATGCTGTCCAGCTCCACGCCATACATTTTCAGCCCTTCCATGCTCTGCGGCACCAGCCCCATAAAGTTGCCGATCCCGCAGGCCGGTTCCAGCACGTTGCCGGTACGCAGCCCCATCTGTTCCAGTGCGGCATACATCGCCTTGATCACAGTGGGAGAGGTATAAAAGGCATTGAGGGTGGAAGCCCGGGCTTCCCGGTATTCCTCCGGGGTCAGGGCTGCTTTCACCTCGGCATACTCCTTCGCCCAACTGGCGTTGTCCGGGTCAAATGCCTGGGAGATGCCGCCCCAACCGACAAAACGGGACAGCACTTCCTGTTCCTCCGCCGTGGCAAGCCGACCCTCGGCCTCCAGCGTTTTCAACAGATGGATAGCGTCCATGTTGGCCCGGAACTTTGCTTTCGGGCCGCCCGCACCCAGATCATCGTCGGTGATGTGGAAATTGCGCTTTTCCTGAATCACAGCCGTTTGAGCGGGTGCCGCCGGTTCTTCCGTTGCCTCGTAGGTTTGGGTAAACGGCTCCAGCGGCAGGCGGTTTTCTTTCCGCACAGCGTTGATTTCTTCTGGCGTCATGACATGGCTGGTTAAGGGCAGAAGCATCCCATCATAGACGACGCGCTCATTTTTGCGTACCCGCTCCTCTATGTCTGCGATCAGTTGCATCTGTTCCACCGAAAAGTCCGGGTTCAGCATGGGCAGAAGGTTCAGATTTTTCTGGCCAGCCGCATAGATCACGTCCATCTGTTCGCCGGAAAAGTCCTCATAGGCATACCGGGACTGCTGGATCGCAATGAATACCTGTTCCTCCGTGGCGAAATCAAATTGGGGGTCTTCCTGCTCGTAGAGTGCACGGACAAACTCGACCGGTTCCTCCCGAAACAGCGGATACCGCGCCTCTTTGGCCATCGTCATGTCCTGCAAACTGACTTTACCGCTTTCATAATTTACGGTATCCACCCGGAACTCCCTGCCGTCAATATGCACCGTCGCATCAATGGGTAGATAATCCCTGCCGCTTAAATATTTGGTCTGAGCGTGGGTGCCGTCCTCCTGTTCGCCGTAAAGGCAGACATTCTCGCCTTTCCTCCAGAGTTGGCGGGAATAATACACCCACTGGTTGGCGGGGAAACCCGTCACCATGACATGGCCGCCCTGTTCCAGTGGTTTCTCCAGAAGTTTGCTGTCGAGAATCCCGGACACCTGTTTGGCATCTTCGCCCAGGAACAGGTAATGCCCATCCAGTTCAAAGCCAATCAGGGAATTGAGGTATTTTTCCTTAACGGCGTTGTACTTGTCTTGGGTTTGCAGCAGCATTGGCTCCAAAGGCTGCGGTTCCCGTTCCGTCTTTTGCTCCTGCACCTCCACTTCCTGCGCATCAGGGCGATGGGCGTGAAGGGCTTGCCGGGCATCTTCCAGCGAATCAAACGGGCCTGCCGTAGCGGCTCCCATCCCCAGCTCCTCATCGAATCCATAATGGTTGTAGAATTTCCCATTGGGGTACCGGATAATGGCAATTTCTTCGGTATAGCCGTCCTGCATGGCTGTGGTAGAATGGTAACGGGCCACAACGCCATTTTGCACGGGTTCTTCCTGCCCGTCGCTGTCGCTGGCCGCTACCTGCACCTCGGACAGCTCCGGGACAGGGGCGGGCGTTTCCTCCTTGTCGCTTGCCGGCTCACCGCTGTCCATAAAGTCGAACAGGGAAAGCTGCCGGCCGGAAATGCTGTGCAAGTCCGGTTCTTTTTTCGGCTCCGGGAAGATGGTAAAGGTGCCGTCCACATACTGATGCACCTGAGCCAGAATCTCGGCCCGCTCCTCGTAGCGGTCAAAATCCAGAGGCAGCGCAGCCAGTGCCTGATCCATTGCGGTCAACAGTGCTTCCGTCTTATCGGCATCAGTAAGCGTTTCCGGCAGCTCTTTTCTCGCTTCTTCATGGAAAAAGGTATCGATGAAGGGACGCTCGACTTCTTGTGGAAGCCCACTGTAAAATTGCAGGATGCGGTTTGTCATCCATTCCCGCTCATATGCCGGCATCCGGGTATAGTCGCCCGGCTTTAAGTATTCGTTCTGTCGGATCAACTGATCTACCCGCAGCGCCGCCTTCGGCCATTTCAGGAAGGTTTGCGCATAGGGTGCGGTATAACTCCCCCGAGCCAGCGAAATCCCTTTTGCCCCGTAATCCGCATGGGAATCGTCTGCTCCGGCCAACGCGTGGCTGCTCCCGCCTTCCTCATACTGGTGGCGGAGGAAGTCGGCCTTTTCCTGATCCGTGTGCACACCGATAAAGTACGCATAAACCGTCAAACGTCCATCCGAATAAGGCCCGCCCCGCGTCAGGAAGGCGTCCACTTCATCTTCGGTGATAAAGCGATCATACTCTTGCCAGGCAAATCCATCCCGCGCCTGATACGGCACAGCCTCGCGGGCGAACTTTTGAAACTGCTGCAACACGCGATCCGGCGCATAATGGCGGAACCGGATCAGGGACGTATCCTCGGCGTAGGCAGACGCCAATCGTTCCAGACGCTGGTTCAGGTCTGCCACATACTCGGGGGAATCCAAATGTTGAGCCAGGCGCTCCGTCACTTCGGGGAATCCGCCTTGAAATACGGACAGATCGTCAAAGAATCGTTCTGCCACGCCATCGGCCAGGTCACGTTCCAAATAGATTAAGACCTCGGCGTGTTCCTTGAGTGCGTTGTTCCGCGCTGTGTCCAGCACCACCTGGGGTGCATACTCGCCTTGTGCGAGCAGTTGCCCAATCCGGGCGCTCACATCCGACCAAGAGAGAAACGCTTTCTCCGAGATTTTGTCCTTCACGGTATGGCCGGCGGCGATCTGCATTCCCAGTTCATCCCACCAGACCGCATAATCCTGGCCGTCAATGGTAAAACCCTTACCGCCGACGCCGTATTCACGCTTCACAAACTCTGCGGCTTCCTCCGGCGTCTGGTCGGTCATAAAGTTATAAATCAGCCGGAGCAGGCTTCTTTCCCGGTTGCCGCCGCTGCGAAGGACTTCATCCACCACATCAGCAGGGATAGCAATCTCCCCCGCATACAGTGCAGCCTGCCGTTCCTCAATGGCTCGTCTCTGGCTGTCAACGGTCGGCAGTTCGGGCAAACTTAAAGCAGAGGCGATTTCTTCCTCTGCTTCACTCAAATCCTGTTCGGTTGTCTCAGGAATCAGTTGTACACCAATTCCGTCAGTATGGTCTCCTCGGCCATCGCCTGCAGGCTGTTCATGTGCGCTGTCCAGGCCAGTTGATCCTTCTCCTTGTCCGGGGCCGGGTACTGTTTCAGCAGCCCCGCCATCAGCACGTCCATCCGCTCCTCGGCGGCCTTCTCGATCTCCAGCAGGTGCCGGTTCAGTTTGCCTGTCAACAGCATACTCTGATACCAGTTCTGCTTGTTCTCCTTCAGATACGTCCTGCGCAGCATCCCGTACTTGCCCAGTTGCACCGGCTCCTCCTGTACGGCCAGGTTCGGAAACAGATACTCTCCCTTGCGATGATACGTCAGTTCCATGCTCATATCCTCCTTCAGTTGGTTGTGTTTGTGGTTCTTCGCTTTCGCGCTTTAATGCGCTAAATTTTTCATTTACAGTATACAAGCTGTCCACGGATTTTTCAAGCTGCTGCGCCAAATTTTCCCGTTCGATCCGGTGCATCTCCCGGCCAATGTCCCGCAGAACCGGCTCGGACAGGCTGCTGGTGGCGTTTCCCAGAAAGGTCAGCACCGAAAGCCGGTTGAAATCCGTCACCGGGATGAAGTCGGATTCCTCCAGTTCCTCCATCGGGTCAAGGCCGCAGCGGCGGCACAGCGTATAGTAGATGCTGTATTCCAGCATATTGCGGAATTCGACCCGGATGTTATCTTCATCCAGTTCCTCCAGAAATGTACCGCCTTTTTCATAGGCCAGACCTTCCATCGCTTCTTCCAGGTTTTCTTCACTCACCTGCCTAGCAATCGCCATCAGGGCCAGCGGCAGGGTATCTGCCGATTCGTCCAGGCCATAGGCGTCTGCCAGGTGGGAAAGAATGGCGTCATGGTGCGTTTTCCGCATTTCCCACAGGTAGGGGTCCCTTGCCCCTTTGACCGGGTGGGTATCGGAAATGTCAAAGACATACCGCAGCCGCAACCTTGGGCCGGTATCGTCCAACAGCGCAATGCCCTTAGCGCCGCGGTTGACCCAGCGGTTCATCTTGCTGTTCCACAGTTCCAACTCCGCACAGGCGGTTGCACCGGGGCGCTGGGCGTGGATCAGAAGATTTTCCTGGAACGAGTACCGGTACAGCCTTGCGGCGGTATCCAGATACCCCATCCAGTCGCGGGGCGACCGGCTGACTTCCTGGGCGTGGGATTCAGCCAACGCCTGAATGGATTGTATTTGTGCCATAGTTACCTCCTCTTGTGCAAAATAAATTCCCGGCAGGTGACTTCACAGCCTGCCGGGAGTATGCAAGGTTACTTCTTTTTGCCTCCTGCCTTTCCTTTCTTGCCGGAATTGGGTTTCGGGAACGAAAGAGAAAATGCGGGCCGGCCGTTTTCCATCTGCATGACCAGATCAGCGGCGAAGGTAGCATTTTTCTTGGCAGAATAGAGGTCAGTCACATAGGTTTTGCCGGTTTTCAGCAGATCGGCCGCCATCTTCTTGTCGATGGTCTTTTTCATATTGGCGAGGAAACGGTTCTCCTTCCAGAGCGCAAAGCGGCAGGACTTGTCGGAGCAGTAGAAGTTTTTCACGCTCTCATACACCGGCTTTCCGCAGAGTGGGCAGTCTCCAACGCTGACCCGCGCATCAAACCGCTGGCGTTCCGCTTCCGGGATGGCGTCGCATCCCTCCAGCACCTTTGACACCAGTTTACAGATGTCGTGCAAGAAAGCGTCCGCCGACATTTTCCCCCGCTCAACACCCAGTAGGCGGTTCTCCCACTCGGCTGTCAGCGCCGCCGATTTCAGATAGTCCGGGATCACGGCGATCATCTCCATGCCGTCTTTAGTGGGAACGATCTGTTTGCTTTTCCGGGCTGCGTAGCCGGAATGTACCAGCTTTTCGATGATATTGGCCCGTGTAGCAGGCGTACCCAGACCCTTCTTCTCGGTGTCGGCGTCAAATTCTTTGTTGCCGGCTGTTTCCATCGCCGAGAGCAGGGTATCTTCGGTGTATGCCTTTGGCGGAGAGGTGAAGTGCCGGCTCTTACCGGCCTGTACCGATGCAAGTTCCATGCCTTCGGTCAGAGAAGCGGGAATTTTCGCGTTCTCTTTATTTTCCCCTACCTTATTATAATAGGTACGGAACGCATCCTCGATGGCCTGATACCCAGGCTCCAGAGTGACCTTTCCCTTTGTTCTGAAGGTCGTTTCTTCACATATCACTTCGATTTCCGTTTCCTCATAGATGCAGTCGGGTAAAACTGCCTGGGCGAGCCGCTGGCACACCAGATAGAAGATATTTTTCTGTTTTTCGGCCAGTTGGGAAAGGTCAGCCCGTACCGCCTCCTGGGTCGGCAAAATCGCGTGGTGGTCGGTCACCTTGGCATTGTCCACCAGACAGCTGACTCGCGCCCCGTCAGGTGCATTGGAGAGAAAGGGCAAAACTTCCGGCAGATCAGCAAGCAGCGTCTGAACTGTACTTGCCATATCCTCCGTGATATACTGGCTGTCTGTCCGGGGGTAGGTCACGAGTTTACCCTCATACAGTTCCTGAAGGGCGTCCAGCGTTTCCTGGGTCGTGTAGCCAAAATAGCGGTTTGCCTCCCTTTGCAGGGTGGTCAGGTCATAGAGCCGGGGCGGTTTGGCTGTTTTCTTTGTTTTCTCCAGTTTGGTCACAGTGGCCGGTTTGCCCTGGCAGATCTGTACAAGGTTTTCTGCATCGGCTTCTTCCTTGATTATGTCCGAAGCGACCGTCAGCCCGTCACCGCTCAGCGATACCTTATAATAGGGTTCCCGCACAAAACCGTCGATTTTATGCTGGCGTTCCACCAGCATAGCCAGGGTCGGAGTCTGCACCCGCCCGATCACCAGACGCTTAAAGTATTTGGTGGTATAGGCCCGCGTGACGTTCATTCCCACCAGCCAATCAGCGCGGGCGCGGCACTCCGCCGCCTGGAAGAGATTGTCATAGTCACGGCTGTCCTTCAGGTGTGCAAACCCTTCCCGGATGGCGGCATCCTCCATGCTGGAAATCCAAAGCCGTTTGACAGAGGCTTTGCTCCCCGCCAGGGCGTACACCCTGCGGAAGATGGATTCACCCTCGCGCCCGGCATCGCAGGCATTGACGATGTATTCGAGATCAGGCCGGTTCATCAGGATGGAAAGCACCTCAAACTGTTCCTTTTTCGCCTCAGCCACCGCAAGCTGCCAGATTTTCGGGATGATGGGCAAATCCTCATAGTGCCAACGCTCATACTTTTTGTCATAGACCTGGGGTTCCACATATTCTGCCAAATGGCCCAGACACCAACTGACCAGATACCCGTTGCCCTCAAAATAGCCCTTTTTACGGTTCGCCGCGCCGATTACTTTGGACAGGCTGCCCGATACGCTGGGCTTCTCCGCGATCACCAAAATCATAGTCTCGTCCTCCTAAAATGGAAGGAGGGCAGCCAAAAGCTGACCGCCCTCCAGGTGTTTACGCTGTGTTCACGCTTATATATTACTGGGTTTCATCCGAACCGGCATCCTCATCGGTGTCCTCCGGTTCATCCTCGTTGATGGTTTCCAGGCCGTCGCTGATCTCCATATTCTCGCTCTCGGAATTGTCCTGTTCGTGTTGGGGTTTATAAATCTTAAAGTAGAAGTACGCCCCCACGCCGGCAACGGCGGTCAGCATGATCACGATGAGGAAAACCGGCAACCCATTGGACGCGGGTTCTTCCTCCGTTTCCGGTTCCACAGCCGGTGTAGGTTCCGGCGTTGGCACGGGTTCCTCCAGCACCACGCCGGCCTGTGCCGGTTCTTCCTGTTCACTCTCTTCGATGAAATCCTGAAGGTCAAGCTCGTCGATCATCGAGAGCATATACACGTTTTCCGTGTTCTGGCTGCGGTCAATGACCAGAAAATAGGTATTACCGTTGGCCGTTGTCACGGTAAGAAAATCCTTAGTGGGATCATCGGTAATATCGTCCAGGATTTCCCCGTTGCCGGGGACCGAAAACGGGGTGCCCTCCGGCGTCGTTTCCTCGATCACCGGCTCCGGCGTGGGGGTCGGTTCCGGTTCCGCATAGGCAAACGCCGTCACCGGGAAAAGCATCAGCGCCATACACAGGGTGGTCAGCAGCGTCAGCAGTTTCATCTTTTTCATGGTTTCATTCCTCACTTTCTAACGCCTCATCCGGCGTCTGGTTATCAAAGCCGGTGTCTTCTTCATCGAAATCCGGCAAGATTTCGGGTGTATCGTCCGCATTCAGCGCATCGGAAGGGCCGGCAGGTTCCACCGGCCGCAGCTCCACCGTGCCGTTCTGTATGCTGTCCAGCAGGCGGAGCAAATCCCAGCCTTTCACGTTCATGCTGCGGATGCTGCGGACAATCTCGGCGTCCTCGTCCGCCTTCTGGGACTGCCGCACCGCCTCCAGGTGCGCTTTCAGCTCCGCCATTTTCTTTTCCGTTTTCTCAATATCCTTGAGATAACGGCTCAATTTTTTGCTCATATCATCGTCACTCCTTTTCTCATTGGATTCTGCCGTAGGCTAGGAAATGGCTCTGCCAATAGGAAGATTCAACGCTCGTATATTGAATTGGATCTCCACAATGAATCATCATCCCGTTACCCACATAGATGCCCACATGGGACGCGCCGGTTGTGTTGTAGGTGCCCTGGAAAAAGATCAGGTCGCCCGGCTTAGCTTCCTCTGGCGAGACATACGCGCAATGGGAGCGCAGGCCATTGGCCGTTGTCCGCCCCACATTCCAACCATTCCCACAGTTATTGATGACCCAGCAGACAAAGCCGCTGCAATCAAAACTGGTGGAGGGCGAACTGCCGCCCCAAACATACGGGTAGCCAAGATACTTTTCCGCTTCAGCAATCATCCGCGCAAAGCTCTCATCCGTCAGGGCTTCTGCCGGGATTTCATAGCCGAACCCGCCTTCGTCTCCTGTATAGGTTGGCAGTGTGGCCGTATCGAACAGATAATTTCTGTTGCCATAGGTCGCATTATATAAGGTATAGCGGCCGGACTGGTCGCTGTCCATGTTGCTGCGGGCAACAGAATCGAAGCCGTGGTTAATCAGGGTAATGTTCAAAATTCGGTATTCGTACTCGACTTCTACTTCATATTCATATTCCTCCTCCGATTCCTCGCCGGTTTCCGGGTCGGTCACGGTTCGTGTACCTGTCCGTGTCTCTGTCCGGGTGCGCGTTTCAATGACCTCATCGACAATCAGCTCATATTGCTGGGTGAACAGGCTCTCCACCTCGCCGGCCACCTGGGCAAAGGTAAATTCCTCATACTTAGCCGTCAGATAGGAAATCAGTTGATACGGGTTGTGCGAAATTTCGTCAATCTGATAGTTGTACTCATCGTAACCGGGATGGGTGGACTCCATGTTGTTGATCTGGTCGTTGAGTTCTTCCTCCAGCGCCAGGTACGCATTTTCTGCGGCATAGATGTCCGCATCCTGGCTGGGATAGGTGGAAGAAATGAACGTGTTCTGTGTTCCCTGCATCATGGCGGTACAACTGGACAGGATGGCTCCGAAGATCAGCACGAACAGCGCAATGGCACCGGCACCAATAAAAATGCCCTTGTTTTTGCGGAAGAAGGACTGAATGGTTGCCTTGGCCTTACTGCCCGCTGTCTGCGTGACTTTTGCGGCAGCACCGGCAGCCGTTTTGCCATTTCTGGCGGCGTAGGCTTCCTTGTACCGTTTTTTCTGCCAAAAGCGGTTTAGGATGGATTTCTTGCCCTGTGCCTCCTTCGCCGCAGTCTTTGCCGCGGCTACCTGCGCCGCTTTTTCGCCAGTGGCAGCAGCCGCCCCGGCTGATTCCGTAGGGGTAAAATTCAGCCGGCTTTCCTTCTTGGCGGCGGCGATGTCTTTGCGCCGGTTGGACTTCCGATCCTTACGGCGTTGACTGACCCGGTTCACCACCTTATGGATACCGCTCTCCCCAAGAATCTCGGCTTTGTGTGCGCCCTCCACCGCGCTGTTTTCCCGCTCAACACTGTGAACTTTGGTGTGGACGTAGCCAGCCACCGCACCGGCGGCAGCAGAAGCAGCCTTGCGCCCAATGCCCATGCCAGCACCGCGAACCATCCCATTTTCATCATCGTCGAAGGATAAGCGGCTGGACTTTTTCTTGGCTGACACTGGAGCTTCCTGGGATTCAGACTGGTTTGTCCGCTTTCCTCTTTGCGAGTTTGGGTGTTCCCGATTGCCCCCGTCCCTTTTTACCTTTTGCTGGCTAGTATCTTCATTGGGAGACGAATCTGAAGCATCACGATTTGGTGCGCCATGTTTTTGCTGGGATTCCCGGGTAACGCGCTGTCCTCTTGCCTTTGGCCTGAAATTCCCGCCGACATCGGCACCGGGTTCATCTGTCAGATGGTGGGTATCCTGGTGAAATGCGGTTTTATATGGGTTTTCGTCTACACGGTGCTTGGATTTGGGCGCATCGTCTGGCGATGCACTGTCCGGCGGTGGAATATCCGCAGTTTTTGATTCTGGCCGGGTTGTTTCCGGCTCATGGGGGGCTTGGTTTGCAGAATTTTCTGCGTTCGGGGCTTTGGTGGACGATTCCTCACCCGCATTAAAGGGATTGCCCTGAGCAGGCTTGACATCATCCTCGACGTCATCCTGCTTTACACCCTCATCATGGTATTTGCGGTATCCATCCTGTACCTGCTTTTTCCTGCGGTTATGCCGCATTTCTGCCGCCGTCTGTAAAGCAGCCCGGCCTGTGGAACTCCCCCGAACCTCTGCCATTCTGGCAGAATGTTCTGTTAGCCGACCCGCATGATTGCCTTGGCCCAGATCGGACTGGTCAATTGGTTCATTGCCATCCGGCTCCTGCGCATCCTGACTGTAAACCGCCTCGGGTTGTTCGGTATCAACATCTTGTACAGCGGGAATGGCAGCGGGGGTAATCGCCTGATTTTGTACCGTTTCCGCTTCTATCTGCATGATGCCATCTGGCTCTGGCTTCTTCTGCATCTGCGATGGGGGCAGGGCGGTATGATCGGCATTTTCAGCGCCCACTGTTATGCCGCCATCAATCGCTGAATGCGGTTGACCTGCATCAACTCTGAATGGAACAGAATCCCTTTTTGTAAAATTGGTTGCGTTCTGCTTCCTTCCAGCGGTTTCCATCGCAGCATTGGCGGTGCCTTCACGATAAAGCTGGGCGCGGGCATGATTTACAGACGTTGGCTGGTCATCTCGTCCGAGAATTTCATGAGTTGAACGCCCAAAGTCATCACCCGGTGGCACGGGAGACAGACGCGCCTCATTCTGAACCGTGTCCACTACAGACTGACCGGTATCTTGCTTCATTTGATATGTGGTGTCACCCGGCTGTGCGTAACCCGCTTCTTCCTGGGTATACGGATGAAACGGCTGCCTTTTGCCTGGCTGGGCGTGGGTCTGCCCACTGTCCGACACGGGCCTTACTGGGGCATTTGCGACATCCCGCACAAGTGGGACATCCTGTGCGCGGCTGCTGATCCGCTTGCGCTCGCCACTATGCAGGTTTTCTTCCGTTAAGCCGTCACGGGTCATCTTCTGGACACGCTTATCTTGCGCTTCATAGCGTTTTCCTGGCATTATTTCTCACCTCCTCGCCGCCGGCTTCCTCTTACGCTTCCGGCAGCTAATACCGCTGCCATCTTTCCAGGATTGCATCCGCTTCGCGAAGCAGTTCACCGCTCCGGTTCAGCGCCAGTTTCTGGCACACCCGTCTGTCGGCAAGGGAAACCAGAATGCTGTACAGACCATCCACCAGAGATGCCATGCAGAGCAGATCGTCCACCATCTGGCCGAAAACCTCCTTGCCATCCCCCTCCAGTGCAGGAGCAAGGATTTTATCAGGCTGCTTAGCCCGTTTTCTATCCGCAGGATCAGAACAGTGTGCCGCTGAGAACAACTGGGCAAGCGCCTCCTCCAGCATAGCGTCCGATTCTTCCTTGGAGATATTACCTGCGCGCCCATAGGTCTTGGGAATCTTTTGACCCGGCGCAAATCTCCGTTTTTTGTTTTTGTTCATAGAGTAAAACCTCCTACATTTTCACTTTTGAAAAAACCTCCCATCGACCTGCGTATACAGGCTTCCGGGAGGCTGATAACTGATTTTCCGCCCAATATGTATGGGAACATTCCCATCAAGAAATGTAGGCGGATTGTAAACAGGGTGATAGAGAAAACGAAAATCGACTTTATCACCCGGTGCATTCTGTTATAGTCCGTACTGACACCACCTTCACTGTTTGGATTCCGCCCCTTGTCTAGCGGCGACGTCCTCTGGACGGGTGGACATGATCGCATAGAGTTTGAGCGATTTATCGAAGTGATCTTTGAACGGGATGATGGTGTTACCGTAGAACAGAAGTCCTTCACCGGCTCCGCTGTTGGTCACATAGGAGAGCTGGTACGGGCTGATGTTCAACTGCTTGGCCAGAATCTGCCGGTCACCGGCGGCCTGGTTGAGCATAAGGATAAAATCGCTGTTTTCCATGATGTTCTCGATTTCCCGGCTGGCCAGCAAATCCTTGATGTTCTGCGTGATGCCGGTCGGAATCCCGCCCCATTTACGGAACCGCTTCCAGATCTCTACCGAATAGGCCGCCGTTTGCTCCTCCTTCAGCAAAAGGTGGAATTCGTCGATGTAATACCGCGTGGCTCTGTGCTCCGAACGATTGATGGTCACACGGTTCCACACCTGATCCTGGATTATGAGCATTCCCAGTTTTTTCAACTGTTTGCCCAGCTCCTTGATGTCATAGCAGACAATCCGGTTATCCAGCTTTACGTTGGTCTGGTGGTTGAACACCTTCAACGAACCATTGACGTAGATTTCCAGCGCTGTGGCAATCCGCTGGGCCTGCGGTTCCTTCTGGCTGCGCAGGCAGGCATACAGATCACCGAGCACCGGCATATTCTCCGGCACCGGGTTCTCAAAGTATTTCTGGTACACAAGCGGCAGGCAGCGGTCAATGACCGATTTTTCCTCCGCTTCAATCCCATTGCGCGATCCCATAATCAGCTCACACAGGGACAGAATGAAGTCGGACTTCACACCCAGCGGGTTATCATCATCCGAATAGTCCATATTGATGTCCATCGGATTGATGTAGTCGTGGCTGGTGGCGGAAATGTGGATGACCTGTCCGCCCAACGCATGAACCAGCGGGAAATATTCCCCTTCCGGGTCTCCGATGATAATATCGTCCTTTGTCACAAAGAACGCATTGGTGATTTCCCGCTTTGCCGCGAAGGATTTGCCCGAACCGGGTGTGCCGAGAATCAGGCCGTTGGGGTTCTTCAATTTTTTGCGGTCCACCATGATGATGTTGTTGGACAAGGCGTTCAAACCGTAGTAGAGCGATTCGCCGCCCATGAACAGTTCCTGGGTGGTGAACGGGACAAAAATAGCCGCAGCCGTGGTGGTCAGTGCCCGCCTGATCGGGATGTGGTTGAACCCCAGCGGCAGGCTGCTCATCAGACCATCTTCCTGCATATAGTCCAGCCGGCGCAGCGCGCAGTTGTATTTCTGCGCAATGCCCGCCACCTGGAACACCGCGTTGTCCAGTTCCTGCCGGGTCTTGGCTGTATTCAAAAACAGCACCGTGACCAGGAACATCCGCTCATTGCGGGACTGAAGATCATCCAGCAGTTTCTTGGCATCACCGCCATAGGTAGCCAGGTCGGACGGAATAATTTCCATATCATACCCGGAGCGGACGGCTTTCTTCTGCTCCTCGATCTTCATGCGGTTGATGTCGGTCACTTTGCTCTTGATCAATTTGATCGCCTTCAACTGATCCAGGGATTGAACGTGCATGGTGACAATCAGGTTTTTGTCAACATCCAAAAACTCGGCCAGCATTTTGTCGGTCAGTTCCGGGGCCAGAATTTGAAGATAGGATACTGCGCCATAGGTATCGCCCATCATGAAATCCTTGCCGGATTTGAACAGGAAACTCGTCGGTGCAATGAAATCCTTTGTCCCCAGGCCGGTTTTCAAAACCTGGTCGTAGGTGAAGGTAAACGGCGTTTCGGTTTCCGGGTTCAACGTCTCATACAGGACTTTCAGACGTTCCACCCCATTCAGGGGATAGGCGGTCACGCCCAAGACCTTGAAGTTGTTCAGAATATCCGTCTCGATGCGCTCCAGTTTCGGCCTGGCCATTGCCAGGTTGTCCGCTTCAATGGAAAATGTGATATACTTAGATTTAAGCAGACCATTGTTTCCTTTTGCCAACTGGTTATGCAGCATCTGCGCGTATTCCATGCGCACATCATCGAAGGCGTCGTTCTGCGGTTCGATCTGGATGACCTTCTCATACTCCTTCATGCTGCTCTTTTGGTTGATGAAGGACAACTGAAACTGGATGCTGCTGTCAAAGTAATTGAGAAAGTCGCACCAGTTTTCAAAGATGGCGCTTTTATCGTCATTCTGGGCCAACTGGTAGTTGATGTCATAAAAGCGGATGGTCTTGGAGTAGACATGGTCGGCTACCCGGCAGATACCATCCTTGCCCATTTCCTTATAGGCAATGGAATCCTGGACAGAAATCCGCTTTGCCTTACCCTTCAGCGGAAACCGGGTGCTTTTTGCATCTGCCCTTACCGGTTTAGCGGGGCGGGACTTTTTCTTTTTTACCACGGTGCAGCCCTCCTTTCGTTTGCAGCTTTTTCTCCTCTTTCAAATACGGATAAGCCGCCTCCTCATACAGATTGGCCGTCTCATACCGGCGGATGGCCGGACGCTGGAACCGAACCCGGATAAAATTCTGGAGAATCTTCTCCATGTGCATCCCGTCTTTTTCGTACATGGCAAAGAGAAATTCCGGCAGCATGAGCAGCACCATCCCGGTGGCCGCGCCGCTGGTTCCGATGGTGTCCCGCGTCAGGAAATAAAACGGCAGCCCCAGCGCCGCGCCAACCACAATACAGATGATCTGGCGCAGCGTCAGGTTAAAGGCCACCTTATTTTTGACCTTCGCCAGGTCTTTGGGGACTGTTACATAGGCCATAATCAATTTGGGTAACAGCGGACGTTTTTTGCCGGGAATGAGCCGCCCCTGTAACCCGCTCCTTTCCTTTGAGTTTTTCCCGTCTAGTGGGTGTTGAAAATTTGCTTACTGAGCGATCCGGTTTTCAGCAGGCTGAAACACAGGATGATGGTATAGGCCGCAACCCCAAACAGGGCCGAGTGAACATTGTCGGTCAGCTCAATGGAGGCGACCAGCGCGGCATAGATGCCGACGCAGACCATCATCAGGAACGCTTGAAACGCCAGGGCGAAAAGCCCACGGAAATAATTGGTACCCATCTGTCCCCATTCCCGGTTGGACATGGTGGCAAATGGAATGGGTGCAACCGAAGTGTACAGGTAAATCTCGATCATACGCCCGAACATGATCACCATGATGAGGACGGACATGACCTTCATACAGAAGCTGAGGATGAAGGTTTCCAGCATCAAGACAAATAGTTCGCCCAGTTCCATCGATTCCATCGTGGTGCTGATGGTGGATGTGAAGGACGAAATATCAATGGTCGTGCTGCCGCTGATTGTCCCTGCGGCACTGTTGACCACGCTTTGCCCTACGTCAAAGACAGCCATCGTGATTGTCCAAGTATTGCTGACAAGAAACACCGCGACCCACATTTTGAAGAAATACTTGAAAAACATCCAGGTATCCACATCGTGCAGGTTGTTCCGTTCCGTCAGCATGGAAATCAATTCATAGCACAGGACCATCGTAATGATGATCCCGGCTATGGGTACGATCACCGAATTGGACAGGCTTTGTACCATGTTGTATATGCTGCTGTTCCACCCTTGTGGTGTCATTCCCACCTGCGTGGCAATTTCGCCGGTCTTTTCATTGACATCGGTGAACATGGTGGTCAGGTTGGAAGTCACCATACCCGTCAGGAGATCTCGCATCCATTCTTCGATTGCATCAAAAATGCTATCGAACATGGACTGCCCCCCTTACATCATCAGAACAGTCCGCCCAGAAGAGGGATCAACTGGGTGCCGATGAGGATCACGCCACCGCCGGCCATGAGCTGTTTCATACCCTGGCTTTTTGCTTATGTGTGATAAAGAAGCAATAGAAGTGCAAAAAATTTTGCCGTTCCT
>ERZ1643251.3240-NODE-3240-length-15332-cov-4.723768_pt1 | contig 15332 bp, 12 predicted proteins | sample MGYA00579261_ERZ1643251 | MGnify/ENA primary metagenome ERZ1643251 (study PRJEB29033, sample SAMEA4952267) | chicken gut metagenome | biome: Broiler Chicken; feature: Gastrointestinal Tract; material: Caecum | place: Ireland | collected 2018 | study: Broiler...
CTGGGGGCAGAGCCGGAAGCCGGAAGAGAGTACAGCGCAAACCGTGGTTCCGAGCTATGGGACAGCCTGGAAAGAGTCGTACAAGTCTGCCAGAGGGAGCAGACGGACCTTCTTCTGATAGCCGGTGACCTGTTCCACCGTCAGCCCCTTCTGCGGGAACTGAAAGAACTGGATTATCTGTTCTCCGGCCTGGAGCATACCCGGGTAGTATTTGTGGCCGGAAATCACGACTATCTGAAACCGGCTTCCTATTACCGGACCTACAGGTGGCAGGCCCGGGTCTTTCCTCTGCTGGGAGAAAAGCTGGAACATGTAGAGTTTCCGGAGCTGAGAACCTGCGTGTACGGGCTGAGTTATGGAAAACGGGAGATAACGGAACGTCTTTATGACGAAGCCTGGGCCCAAAACCGGCAGCCGGTGGAAATCCTGCTGGCTCACGGCGGGGACGCAAAGCATATTCCCTTTGACCGGAACCGGCTGGCAGAGCTTGGTTACACCTATGTGGCACTGGGGCATATCCACCGCCCGGAAGAGGTCGTAAAAAACCGGATATACTATGCAGGCTCCCTGGAACCGACAGATGTGAACGATACCGGGAAACACGGATTTATCCGGGGACTGGTAAAAGACGGACGTGTTCAGGCGGAATTTGTGCCTTTTGCCAGCCGGGAGTATATTCATATGGACGTCATGACAGAACCGGGAATGACGGGGCGGGCCGTCCGGGAAAAAGTTCTCCGCCAGATAGAGGAGCGGGGAACAGAAAACCTGTACCGGATTACGCTGAAAGGATTCCGGGACGCGGATATGGAGCCGGATACATCCGGCATGGACAAATACGGAAATATCATCGGGCTTCTGGACTGCACCAGGCAGGCCTATGATTTTGAGAAGCTCTGGAAACAGAACCGGGACAGCCTGCTGGGCAGGTATATTGAAGCTTTGCGGGACTATCCGGAGGGAAGTATCGAATACCAGGCGCTTTACGATGGCGTCCGGGCGATTCTGGAGACAAAAAGGGGTTAACAGATGAATATCAGGGAACTGAATCTGAAACATTTTGGAAAATTTAAAAACAGAAAACTGGAATTTTCTGATGGCCTGAACCTGATATACGGGGAAAATGAGGCGGGGAAATCCACGGTACACAGCTTCCTGGAAGCCATGCTTTTCGGTATGGAAAGAGGAAGGGGCCGGGCGGCGGCAAAGGATGCCTGGAGACGGTATGAGCCCTGGGAAAATCCGGGGTACTACGCCGGACAGATGCGTTTTTCCTGCGGAAACCGCAGTTTCTGTCTGGAACGGAATTTTGAAAAGAATGGGAAAAGTGCCCTTCTGTACTGTGAGGATGACGGGGAAGAGCTGTCCCTGGAGCAGGGAGACCTGGACATGCTTCTGGGAGGAATGAGCAGGGAGCAGTATGAGAATACGGTTTCCGTGGGACAGATGAAAGCCTTGCCGGGAATGTCCCTGGCGGCGTCCCTGAAGGACTATGCGGCCAATTATTATTCGGCCGGGAATGAAGGAATCCACCTGGAGGAGGCTCTGCAGTTTCTGAAGGAAGAGGATAAAAAGCTGGAGCGGGAGGAGAAAGCGGACGCCCGCAGGCGCGCCGGAAAGAGAGAAAAAATCGAGATGGAGGCGTCCTACATCTGGCGGGAACTGCACCACCTTTCCCAGGAGAGGGAAGAAACAAAGGAAAAAGTGGAACAGTGCAGACGGAGAAAGGAAGCACTGGAGCGCCAGCAGAAGGAAGAACGGGAAAAACGGGAGAGGGAACGTTTTGGAGCCTGGCGGGTGCACCCGATGGAGATTGTCAGCATGGTTCTGGTCCTGATTCTGCTGGTTCTGCTTTTCAGCCGTCCCTGGAGCTTTCTGGTGCTGATTGTCGTGGCTCTGGCCGAGGGAATCTACATCTGGAACCGTATGAAGGACGGAAAGCGCAGGGCCCGGGAACTGACGGACGGGGAAGCAGAGGAGCTGAAGCTTCTGAAAGAAGAACTGGGAAAGGCAGAGTGGAAGCTGGAGCAGCAGCGGCAGGAGAACCGGGAGAAACAGACCCGGTACAGCAATCTTCAGGAACAGCTTGGAGAACTGGACGAAGTGGGAGAGGAAGCAAAGGAACGGGAAAAAAAGCGGAAAGCCCTGGAACTGGCGGCCCGGACCATGAACCGGATATCCGGAGAAATGCAGAGCCAGGCGGGGGAACGTCTGAATCAGCGGATTTCCGAAATAACAGAACAGATTACGGGAGGAAAGTATCAGAAAGTCTGGATGGACACGGAACTGAACCTTCACCTCCTGGGAGAAGCCGGGCGGGTGTCCGTCAGCCAGGTGAGCCGGGGCACGGCGGAACAGCTGTATTTTGCCCTGCGGATGGCGGCTTCGGAGCTGCTCTGTGAGGAGAAATTTCCGCTGGTGCTGGATGATACCTTCGTCTGTTACGATGACGTCCGGCTGGAACGCACGCTGAACTGGCTGGCGGAAAGCGGCAGGCAGGTACTTCTGTTTACCTGTCAGGGAAGAGAAGAGAGGGCGCTGAAAAAAAGCGGTCTCAGATACCATAAAATCACATTATAAAAAGGCAGATTCCCGAAGAGGGGACCTGCCTTTTTATTACAAAAACGTTCCGTGGGATGCGTAAATCCGGTCTTCTAGGGAAGAATTTCTTCCCCTTTCCGATATTTACGCAGCACATTCTGAATCCGTTCGCTTGGGTCCAGAATATCGCTGATAGAACCGTCATGATTCAGCGTCTCGATAATCAGGGCAATGTACTTGCTCATGTCGCAGCTGATATAGTAAGGACGTTTCAGAAGTTCCGGGCTCTGGTATATCAGGTTTGTGGTCAGAATGCCGTCAATCAGGCCTTCCTCGTAAGCTTTGTCAAACTTTTCCATGCCGTTTGTAAACAGTCCGAAGGTAGCCGCGGCGAAAATCCGCTTTGCTTTCCGGGTCTTTAACTGCTTTGCAACGTCCAGCATACTGTCTCCGGAAGAAATCATGTCATCCAGAATAATTACATCCTTGCCCTCCACGGAGGAGCCCAGAAATTCATGGGCGACAATCGGATTCCTGCCGTTTACTATCCGGGTATAGTCCCGACGTTTGTAGAACATACCCATGTCCAGACCAAGTACATTGGACATATAGATAGCCCGGCTGGTGGCGCCTTCATCGGGGCTGATGGTCATCATATGGTCGGCATCAATCTGCAGGTCTTTTACCCGTGCCAGCAGATTTTTCACAAACTGATAGATGGCCGGTACCGTCTCAAATCCGCTTAACGGAATGGCGTTCTGCACCCGGGGGTCGTGTGCGTCAAAGGTGATAATATTGTCCACGCCCATGCGCACCAGTTCCTGAAGAGCCAGGGCGCAGTCCAGGGATTCCCTGCCGCTTCGCTTGTGCTGACGGCTCTCATAGAGGAATGGCATAATCACATTCAGCCGCCGGGCCTTGCCTCCTACGGCGGCGATAATCCGTTTCAGATTCTGGTAATGGTCATCGGGAGACATCCGGTTGATGTTCCCGGTTAAGGAATAGGTCAGACTGTAATTCAGAACGTCCACCATAATATAGAGATCCTTGCCGCGGACAGATTCATTGATAATTCCTTTGGCTTCTCCGGAACCGAACCGGGGGACCTGGGCGTCTACCAGGTAGGTGTCCTTCTCGTATCCGGTGAGAACCGGGTTGCTCTTCTGGGCATGGGTACTTTCCTTTCGCCATCTGACCAGATATTCATCCACTTTGTTTCCCATTTCCCGGCAGCCGTCCAGGGCGATAATACCCAGGGGGCCTACCGGCATATTTTCCAGAATTCTTTCTGTACGGTGTAACATTAGTTTGCCTCCCTCTTCATGAGTTTCTTTTGTATCCGGATATCGTCTCCTGCAAGACGGAGAATCCGGAAGTGGTTGCTGATGCGTGAAAATGTACGCTCTGTATAGCTGGCCCTGATTTCCTCCAGAGTAAGATTGGTGGAAATCACGGTAGATTTTCTGTTCAGTATCCGCTCATTCAGGCAGACAAACAGCTGGGAAATTACGAAATCGGTATTCCGTTCCGTCCCCAGGTCGTCGATAATCAGCAGGTCGCAGGTTCCCATCTGCTCGCAGAGGACCTGGCTTTCTTCTGATTTTCCCAGAGCTTTGTCGAGAAGCGCGTCAAACATCTCTGCGGAAGTCAGATACAGAACCGAATGGACGGACTGCATCAGTTCCCGCGCGATACAGTGGGTCAGAAACGTTTTTCCGGTCCCTGTGGTGCCGAAAAGCAGCAGGTTTCCGTGCGCTGTGTCAAAATCCCGGATGAACTGCCTGCACTCGTCGTAAGCCCTGCGGGCCAGTGTGAGAGAGGATTCCCCGGTCATTCTGTCTATATAATTATCCGAATAGTACTGGAAGGAAAACTGGTCAAAGTTTTCTTTTTCCAGTACACCGGCCAGATTGGACTGTGTATAAAAAAGGTCGATAACCGCCTTCCGGAAGCAGTGGCATTTCTGATTGCCGATATATCCGGTATCCTGGCAGTCCGGGCATTCATAGGACGGCTCCAGATAATCCGGCGGGAAACCGCCTTCCTGCAAAAGCTGCGCCCGTTTCCCGGAAAGCTGTCCCAGCTCTTCCCTCAGTTCGACAAGGGCGCCGTCATCCCCGTCCAGGAGCTTTCGGGCTTGTTTTACACTGCAGTCTGAGATGGAACTGTCGATACGTTTCAGTTCCGGTATGGCTTCATAGGCCGTTTCGTAGTGCCGGTTCAGCCGGTCGCGGCTGCGAAGCCGGCGCTGTTCATACATATTCATCAGTAGATTGTACTGGGAATTGGTTATGGGCATATCCGTCTCCTTTTCCGGGTTCTGGGGTCTAGCTGTTCCGCAGCAGTTCCTTTGTCAGCTCGTCCATATCATAGGAATGTTCCTCAAAGCTGCGGAACTTGGAAGAGGCATTTCCTCCCGTACCCTGTCTGCGGGCCGGCTTCCTGGAAGAAGCCTTCTCCTGGGCATAGGCAGAATCCAGGGTGTGTACGTCAGCAAGCGTATGTACATCGTGGCTGCGCCAGTTTTCCAGAATTTTGTCCGTGTACTCAAAACTGGGCTGGTGAATGGAGGAAATCGTGCGGTTGCAGGCTTCCAGAATCAGCTCCAGGGAAAGTCCTTCCTCCTCCGTCCATTTCCGGATAAATCCAAGCTCTGCCGTGGCAGGGCCCCGCCCCTTGATGCCAAAGGCATTTAATATGGAATAACAGTTTTTATTGTAAATAGCAGAGGTCTCTCTGGCCTGTTCGGCAGAAGTAATATTGCTGTCAGCCCAGGCGAGAGCCACCTTCTGAATGTAATGCATACTCTTGTGCCCGTTTTCCACGCAGTATTCTATCAGATATTCAATCAGGTCTGCGGAAAATCCCAAATCGTCATAGAAATATGCGATGGTATCCACATCGGTGCGTGTCAGGGTCTTGCCCAGATACTGCTCCGCAACGAAGAGAATCTGCTTCAGTTCCCGGCGGTTCCGGGTGGAGGCCGATTTTGGTCTCTTTACGGCAGCAGCGTTCGGCGAGGGCGTCTCTGCGACAGAGGGTTCTGCGGCAGGGGAAAACCCGGCTGCCGGAACGGATGCGGCAGAGGCGGATGTACCGGAAGCGGAAGTTTTTCCCATCTCCAGTCCAATGACACTGCCGTTTCTGTCGTACTCCAGAGTCAGAAGCCCTTCTTTTTCCCAGTATTTCAGTGCACGAAGTATGTCGCCTTCGGTATTTTCCAGGTAATCTGCCATCCTGGAAATGCTCAGAGCGGCGCAGGGACTGTTCAGATGGCGCAGGAGAAGCAGATATACTTTTACATATTCTCCATTTGCCGCCGGCATATACCGGTCAATAAATTCGTTGTCCACCAGTGTGGTGCTGCCCTGAAAACGATTGCGTAAAATCAATGCACTCATAAGTTCCTACCGTCCCTTTTGCCGTACTGCTTTTGTAAAAAGCTGTTTAAATCTTTGAAAAATTCTCAAGAAGTTTCTCTGGCGAGTACTCGTATTATAACATTATCTGAGGGCCGGAAAAAGAATTATTTCGTTAGAAATCCGGGTTTTTTGTGGATAATTTTATGTGGAAAATGTGGATAACTACCGTTTTAAAAGTTCTTCCCCTATTTTTACAACATCTCCTGCCCCCATAGTTATCAACAGGTCTCCCTTCTGGCAGTGCTCCCGGACGTAAGATTCAATCTCAGAGAAACCGGGAAGATACAAGGCGTCCCGCCCCCTGCCCCGGATGGCGTCCGCCAGCTGGGCAGAAGAGACTCCCAGTGTGTCGGTTTCCCGGGCGGCATAGATGTCCGCCAGAATTACGTGGTCTGCATGGGAAAGAGCTTCTGCAAATTCATGAAACAGCGCCTTTGTCCTGGTATAGGTATGGGGCTGGAAGATACACCAGATTTCCCGGTGAGGGAAATGGGCCGCAGAAGTCAGTGTGGCCTTAATTTCCGTGGGATGATGGGCATAATCATCCATAATGGTGATGCCGTTCATCTCTCCCTTAAGCTCGAACCGGCGGTCGGTTCCGTGGAAGGAGGCGAGCCCATTCTGGACAGTTTCTGCCGGAATATCCAGCAAATCTGCCACAGCGATGCAGGCCAGAGCATTATAGACGTTGTGCTCTCCGCCTACAGAAAGGGAGATGTGTTCTCCGGTTTTTCCGCTGCGGATAACATCAAAGGAGGCATTCCCCAGATTGTCATAGGAAATACCGCCGGCCTGATATTCGCAGGAAGCGTCTTTTCCAAAACGTACAATCCGGCAGGGAAGGCCGTCCGTAATCTCGGAGAGTCTGGGGATATCCCCGTTTATAACCAGTGTCCCGTCCGCAGGGAGAAGTCCGGCAAACTGGTGGAAAGAGTGGCGGATGTCATCCAGGTCTTTAAAGAAATCCAGATGGTCCGCGTCAATATTTAAAATGATACTGATTTTCGGGAAAAAATGAAGATAACTGTTGGTGTACTCACATGCCTCGGTAATGAAAAGTTCGGAACCGCCCACCCGGATATTGCCGCCGATGGCTTTCAGGATGCCGCCTACGGAGATGGTGGGATCCAGGTTTCCTTCCAGAAAAATATGGGAGAGCATGGAGGTGGTTGTGGTTTTTCCATGGGTTCCCGCCACGGCAACCGGAGTTTTATAATTCTGCATAAGCTGTCCCAGCAGCTCTGCCCGGGAGAGCATAGGCAGATTCTGCCGTTTTGCCTCCTGAAATTCTGCATTGTCCTCATGGATGGCCGCTGTGTAAACAACCACATCGATGCCTTCTATTATATTAGCCGCTTTCTGTCCATAAAAAACAGCCGCCCCGTTCTTTTCCAGACGACGGGTAAGCGGGGATTCTTTTGTGTCAGAACCGGACACGGTAAAATGCTCTTCCAGAAGGATTTCTGCAAGACCGCTCATGCTGATTCCGCCAATTCCGATAAAGTGGACATGGCATGGTTTCTCAAAATTAATATGATACATAGATATTACACTCCCGTTCTCTGTCATAATCACTACTGTTCTTCTATATTATATACATATAGCGGGAAAAAACCAAGCCATTTCTTTTTGTTATATTTCTATAAAAAGGAACGATAAAACGGAAAAAAATTGTTAAAAATGTTCACAGAATGTGATTCCTATGGTATAATAGGAATACTAGATTTACCAAAAAGGGGTGAAGACATGGTTAAAAAGGAAATGATAGCAATGTTACTGGCAGGCGGGCAGGGCAGCAGGCTGGGAGTTCTGACCGCGAAAGTTGCAAAGCCGGCAGTTGCGTTTGGAGGGAAATACCGGATAATTGACTTCCCCCTCAGCAACTGTATCAATTCAGGGGTTGATACAGTCGGAGTACTCACTCAGTACCAGCCACTGAGACTGAATACTCATATCGGAATCGGGATTCCCTGGGATCTGGACAAAAATATCGGCGGGGCCAGAATCCTTCCTCCGTATGAAAAGAGTACAAGCAGTGAATGGTATACCGGTACGGCCAACGCGATTTACCAGAATCTGGATTACATGGAGACTTACAATCCGGATTATGTACTGATTCTTTCCGGCGACCATATTTATAAGATGGATTACGAGGTTATGCTGGACTACCACAAAGAACACAAGGCAGATGTAACGATTGCAGCCATGCCGGTGCCGATGGAGGAGGCAAGCCGTTTTGGCATTGTTGTTACCGATGACAAAGGGCAGATAGAGGCCTTTGAGGAAAAGCCGGCAAATCCGAGGAGCAACCTGGCTTCCATGGGAATCTATATTTTCAGCTGGCCGGTCCTTAAAGAAGCGCTTGTGAAGCTTTCCAGTCAGCCGGGGTGTGATTTCGGAAAACACATCATTCCCTACTGCCACGAGCAGGGAAAGCGGATGTTTGCCTATGAATACAACGGATACTGGAAGGACGTGGGAACGTTAAACTCCTACTGGGAAGCCAATATGGAACTGATCGATATTATTCCGGAATTCAATCTGTACGAGGAATTCTGGAAAATTTACACGAACAATGACATTCTTCCGCCTCAGTATATTTCCTCGGAAGCCGTGATTGAGCGCAGTATTATCGGGGACGGCTGTGAGATATACGGTGAGATTCACAACTGCGTGATTGGCTCCGGCGTTACCATTGGAAAAGGCAGTGTAATACGGGATTCCATTATTATGAAGGATACCGTGATTGGAGAAGGCTGCGTGATGGACAAGGCCATTATTGCCGAGAGTGTGGAAGTGGGCAGTAACGTGACCATGGGAATCGGAAGTGAACTTCCCAATAAGTTCCGTCCGGATATTTATAATTCCGGCCTGGTGACGGTCGGTGAGAATTCTGTCATTCCGTCCGGCGTTCAGATTGGAAAGAATACCGCCATTAGCGGCGTGACCGTAAAAGCAGATTACAGAGACGGCCTGATGGAAAGCGGCGAGACATTAATAAAGGCGGGTGAGAGATTATGAGGGCAGTAGGAATTATTTTAGCCGGCGGAAACAGCAATAAGATGCGGGAACTGACCTATAAGCGCGCAACGGCGGCTATGCCGGTGGCGGGCAGTTACCGGTGTATCGATTTTGCGCTGAGCAACATGTCCAATTCCCATGTTCAGAAGGTCGCGGTACTGACCCAGTATAATTCCCTTTCCCTTCATGAGCATCTGAACTCCTCCAAATGGTGGGATTTCGGAAGGAAGCAGGGAGGGCTGTATGTTTTTACCCCTACTATTACCATGGACAATGGGTACTGGTACCGGGGCACGGCGGACGCCATTTACCAGAATCTGGACTGGCTGAAGCGGTGTCATGAACCTTATGTTATTATCGCGTCCGGGGATGCGGTGTACAAGCTGGACTATAACAAAGTCCTGGAATATCATATCGCCAAGAAAGCGGATATTACCGTGGTATGTAAAGAGCTGGAGCCGGGAGCAGACGCCAGCCGGTTTGGCACTATCAAGATGAATGAATCCATGCGTGTGGAGGAATTCGAGGAAAAACCGATGATTGCTAATTACAATACCATTTCCACCGGAATTTATATTATCAGACGGCGCCAGCTTATTGACCTCATTGAGCACAGCGCAGAGGAAGAACGTTTTGATTTTGTGACCGATATCCTCATCAGGTATAAAAACCTGAAGAAGATTTACGGTTATAAAATACAGGACTACTGGAACAGTATTTCTACAGTAGACGCCTATTATCAGACAAACATGGATTTTCTGAGACCGGAAGTAAGAAATTACTTCTTCAAACAGCATCCGGATATTTACTCCAAAGTAACCGATCTGCCTCCGGCAAAATACAATCCGGGAGCAGTCGTTAAGAACAGCCTCATTGCCAGCGGATGCATTATTAACGGGACAGTAGAAAATTCAGTGCTTTTCAAAAAAGTGTTTGTGGGCAACAACTGTGTGATTAAGAATTCCATTATCCTGAATGACGTGTACCTGGGTGACAATACCTATATTGAAAACTGTATCGTGGAAAGCCGCGATACTATCCGGGCAAATACGCGTCATGTAGGAGAGAACGGCGTGAAAGTAGTCGTGGAAAAGAATGAGAGGTACGCATTGTAGAGAAAAAGGAAAGGGCAATGCAATACTGGAGAAAGGGGCTAGAAGAATGCAAATCACAGATGTACGCGTGAGAAAAGTTGCAAAGGAAGGGAAACTGAAAGCAGTCGTTTCCATCACCATGGATGAGGAATTTGTTGTCCATGACATCAAAGTTATCGAAGGAGAGAAGGGACTTTTTATCGCCATGCCGAGTAAAAAAGCGCTGGACGGCGAGTACCGGGATATCGCGCACCCAATCAATTCCGGTACAAGAGAACGGATACAGGGAATTATCCTTCAGAAATATGAAGAAGCTCTTCAGGAAGAAATGGAGGAGCTGGAAGCGTAGGAATTTGCGGACAAACATAAGGTGCCACACGAGGGTTCGCCTTCGTGTGGCACCTTATACTATATCGTAGTATTCCGGCGAATCAGTATCGGAGGGATAATCTTGTGGACGGGGTCTCCGGGGAGGGCCGGTCTTCTTTTTTTGCGCTCTTCCATCTGGGCGGAAAGAATTTTCATGGCTTCTCTGGCAATGACCGGAATCTGCTGTCCTACAGTGCTGGTAGGAATTACGGCTTCCCGGGAAATGGGGGAATCATCAAAACCGATAAGCTGATAGCTTTCCGGCAGTTTTCCGTATTTCTGAATCAAAAGATTTAAAAGCACATTGGCGTGGGTGTCGTTGGGCATAAAGATTCCTTTTTTCTTATTCGGATATTTCTGTTTAATCTGCTCTGCCACTTTTCGTATTTTTGCGCGGTTTTCTTCAAAAGTATCTCCCAGGTGCGTAAGAATCAGTTCATAAGGGAGGTGATACTCTTTGCAGGTATCTACAAATCCGCGGATACGGCCGGAGGCAGGAGCTGTTTCCGGAATATTTCCGTTTACATGGATGAGAATATCACAGCCGCTCTTTTTTAAAAGCCCCGCTGCCTGAACGCCGCCCATGTAGTTATCTGTGTTTACACTGGAAATATACTGGTCCTCACGCTCGATTCCCACAACCGGCACGTTGTAGGAGGCCAGTTCCCGGGAAGGAATCGTGGGACTTAGGATAATCATCCCTTCAATATTATAGGCCAGAAGTTCCTCGATGTATTTTCGTTCTATATCAGCTTTGGCATTCCCGGCAAATACAAGAAATTTATAGCCATAGGTCTCATAAGTGGAGAGAATCTGGCTGAGCATCTCCGAATAGTAATGCATATAAAGGTTGGGAATGATAATTCCCACAAATTCGGTTTTTCCGCTTGCCAGAATTCTTCCTACTTTATTTTCTTTATAGTCCAGGGCTACCAGGGCATCTGCAATTTTCTGCTGGTTTTCCAGGGTAAGGGAATCCGGATTGTTAAAATATCTGGAAATAGTAGTTTTGGAGAAATTTGTATACGCCGCAATATCGGCAAAAGTTACTTTTTTGGATTTCATAATTTCTGTTCCTCATTTTCTGTACTGCTGGTTATTAGTATATAGGAAAGAGTCGGGTAAATCAATAAAGTAACCGGTAACGAAACCGGTTTTGTTAAAAGTACACAGAAAAAGGTGGGGGAAAATGGAAGATATGCCGAAAGTTCATTTTCTAATTGACACAAGGCACTAAAAGGGCTATGATTTCCTTAAAAGAACCGGTTACTTAACCGGTAACTTAACCGGTTATACATAAAAAGAAGAAAAAGGAGGAGAAGGAATGAGAAGACGAGTGCTGTGCCTGGCAGGAATCATTCTTGCCGCTGCCTGTCTTGCCGGCTGCCAGCAGAAGGATCCGGAGCCGGGTGAGGTTGATGGATATGACCAGGGAGAGGAGTACCTTTCTATATGGGTCCATTCCATCGAGGACACGGAGGAAGGCCAGGCATACAAAGAGTCGGTGGAAAGCTTTAATGAGGCCTATGACGGACAGTATTTTGCGGACATTGAGTTTGTGCCCCGGAATGACAGCGGCGGCGGATATTCAGACAAGGTAAACGCATCTGTTATGGCAGGAGGACTTCCGGATGTGCTGACGGTAGACGGACCGAATGTGTCGGCCTATGCGGCAAATGGAATTATTCAGCCACTGGCCGACCTGACAGAAGAGGAAGAAAGCGAATATCTTCCTTCCATTATTGAGCAGGGAACCGTAGATGATGACCTCTATGCCCTGGGGGTAATGGAATCCAGCGTGGGCCTTTATTATAATAAGGACATTCTGGATGAAGCCGGAATAGAGGTTCCGGACGCCGACCACCCCTGGACCTGGTCTGAGTTTCTGGATATTCTGGAAGAGCTGCAGCCGATGATGGAAGAAATGAATGGCTATCCTCTGGATATGACGTTTCCGGTAGGAGAGACAAGTATTTATTACTTTGCTCCCTTTGTCTGGTCAGGAGGCGGTGAGCTGATTAGCGATGACGGACTGGAAGCAGACGGTTATTTTAATTCAGAGGCAACTGCGGACGCCATGGAGTATTTCCGGACGATTGTAGAAGAAGGTTATATGTCAGAGGCGCCCATTGATAATCTTTTTGAAAGTGGAAGAGCCGCTTTTAAGTTCGATGGAGCATGGGAGGTTAATACAGTTTATAACAGTTATCCGGATATTGACCTTGGAGTGGCGCCTTATATTGTAAGTGACAACTGGGACGGAGAAGCCTATACTCCCACGGGTTCCTGGGCATTTGCGGCTTCTTCTGAGACAGAGGACATTGAGGGAGCTACGGAACTGGTAAAATGGATGAGCGGTGTGGAGAGCGGAATCCGCATCTGGAATATGACAAAGAACTTTCCTTCTACCTATGAGGCTTTTGAAAATATTGACGTATTCCAGACAGATGAAAACTACAGTGCGCTTTACAATCAGCTGAGCACCTATGGACATCCCAGACCGAAGACACCGGTGTATCCCCAGGTGAGCACCTGCTTTCAGGAGGTTCTGGAGGGAGTAGCCCTGAGTGGGAACGATGTGCAGGATGAGCTGGATGAAGCCGTAGAACGGATTGATGCTAAACTGGAACGTTATACGAGGGAATAGAATATGAAGAAAAAGAATGCAATTATGGGAATGGCGTTTTTCGGGCCCGCACTGGTACTTCTTACCGTGTTTTTATTCCTGCCGATGCTGCTGACTTTTGGATTCAGTTTTACGGATTATTTTGCGCTGAATCCCGAGCTGACGCATTTTGTGGGGCTGGAAAACTATATTGATATTTTTAAGGATGAGCTGTTTGTACAGTCGTTTGTAAATACCGTAAAATTCGTGATTATTATTGTGCCGCTTCAGTGTGGCGGGGCCCTGCTTCTGGCCCTGGCAATCAATAAGGCGGCCCACTGTAAAAAATATTTTAAGGTGGCATTTTTCGTGCCGGTGGTAATGTCCCTGGCCGTTGTGTCCACGCTGTGGATGCAGATTTACAGCCCGGAGGGAATTCTGAATACCCTTCTGAACCAGATGGGGATTGACACGCAGCCCTTTATTCACAGCGCCAGTCAGGCTCTGCCCTCTATCGCCATTATGAGTGTGTGGCAGGGTGTGGGGTACCAGATGATTATTTTCCTGGGCGGCCTGCAGAATATCAATCCGGCACTTTATGAGGCGGCGGAGATGGACCATGCCAGTGCATGGCAGAAGTTTAAGGATATTACACTGCCGGAGCTGAAACCGCTGTGTGTATTTGTATTCATTACGGTGACTATCGGGGCGTTCCGTATGCTGGTACAGCCCATGGTTATGACGGGCGGCGGTCCGGACCATTCTACCTATACTATCGTATACGATATTTATGAGACGGGTACGGTCAACTGGGAGATGGGCCTGGCGTCTACAATGGCAATCGTATTTACGGTATTTGTAGTAGTTCTTACAATTATTCAGAATGTACTGACAAAGGATAGGGAGGGAAGAAAGCATGTTAACAAAAAAGCAAAAGCGAATTAACTGGATACTGGTAGCCGTGCTGCTGGTACTGTCCATCTTCTTCCTGTTCCCGGTTATCTGGATGCTGGCCAATTCCTTTAAGCCGGACGCCCAGATTACCGCTGACATGAATACGGTAGCTGCATTTATTCCGCCGGCGCTGAACGGGAATTTTTTTGAAAACTATGTTTCCATTATTACGGATACAAACTTTTTAAGATACATGGGCAATACCCTGCTGTATGCGGCGATTCTGATTGTGCTGAGTATTATTGTAAACGGCCTGGCAGGCTACGCTCTGGCGAAAATTGATTTTCCGTTCCGGGACCAGTGGCTTCTGCTTATTGTAATGCTGCTGATTGTTCCGACCGAGACGGTTATTACTATCCATTTTCTCTTTATTGCGAAAGCAGGACTGCTGAACACGGTGGTTGGATATATCCTGCCTCTGATTGTAAATCCGTTTAATATCTATCTGTTCCGTCAGGTTTTTGTAAGCCTTCCGGACGATGTGTACGAGGCGGCTCAGCTGGATTACTGCGGCCCGGTAAAATACTTTTTCACTATGGTACTGCCGATGTCCAAAACCGTTGTGGCGACAGTCAGTGTGTTTACATTCCTGAATGTATGGAACGATTATCTCTGGCCGTCACTGGTATTTACCTCCAGTGATTTGCTGACGGCCCAGATTGGTCTGAACTCCATCACCTCAAATGAAAATACAACGATGGGGCAGACTCTTGCAGTGATTACTCTGGTTACAATCCCGGTTATTATCATCTACTCTCTGTTCTCCAAACAGATTGTGGAAGGTGTGACCTCAACAGGTTCAAAGGAAGGATAAGAAGATGAGTTTTATAGAATTTAAAAATGTTTGTAAAAAGTATCCTGGTTCAGATAAAAACACAGTAGAAAATCTGAATCTTGAAATTGAAGAAAAAGAATTTATCGCGTTTGTAGGCCCTTCTGGATGCGGAAAGTCCACAACTCTGCGTATGGTGGCGGGATTTGAAGAAATTACCGGAGGAGAGCTCTACATAGACGGAAAGAAAGTCAATGAAGTGGCGCCAAGGGACAGAGGAATCGCCATGGTGTTTCAGAACTATGCCCTGTATCCACATATGACAGTAGAGAAAAATATCGGGTATGGGCTGAAGAACATGAAACTTCCGGCAGATGAAATTAAGAAAAAAGTTGACTGGGCAATTCAGATCCTGGGACTGGAAGAATACCGTTACAGAAAGCCGAAGAATCTTTCCGGCGGACAGCGCCAGAGGGTGGCCCTGGGACGTGCCATTGTGAAGAATCAGAAAGTATTCCTGATGGATGAACCGCTTTCCAACCTGGACGCAAAGC
>ERZ1643251.3241-NODE-3241-length-15331-cov-4.346819_pt1 | contig 15331 bp, 21 predicted proteins | sample MGYA00579261_ERZ1643251 | MGnify/ENA primary metagenome ERZ1643251 (study PRJEB29033, sample SAMEA4952267) | chicken gut metagenome | biome: Broiler Chicken; feature: Gastrointestinal Tract; material: Caecum | place: Ireland | collected 2018 | study: Broiler...
CGTAAATATTTAATATAGCGCCACCTTGTAACCTTATGCCATTTGTGAAGTTATTGATAGTGCAGTTATCGAGATATAGTTTACTTCCCTCAATGTTTATACCGCATTCCTGTTTTACACTTGAGCTTCCTATTGTGCAATTATTTAAGTGCACATCCGCTTGTCTTCCTATTGCGATATTTGTTTTATATTTCTCGGATTGCTCATTCACAAGGATGGTTGTGTCTACGTTGAACCCTGTAATATACCATCGCCCAGACCTAAGAAACATATTATGCAATTTACAGTTGTGACCATTTGCTTGAATACGGAAATAAGTTGTACCATTTCCGGCTATAAAGCGATAATCTCCATCTGATAAACACCTAACCTCAATACCTGCATATGATGACACACTATTTCCATATAATATAGCTTGTTGCATATGAGCAAAAGGGTGTTCTTGTGTTCCTATTTGTAACGAACCGTTATTTTTTGCGTTAATATCAACATATACCTGAGAACCGCTTGTTTTTATAGTCTGATTGAAATGTGAGTTAAAACCATCTTTAAAAATGTTTGATTTAAAAACAGTGATGTCCCAAAAGTTTGTGGCTTCCGAAGCGGTGCGTTGTACACTTCCAAAATATAAGTTACCGTCATTGTCTATTTCAAAATCTTCTAATTCTCCTATTGATATACTATCAGTTACCTGAATATCAAAGTAATTTTTTATAAGGTCACCATCTTCATTGAATACGGCGATACCACCAGGCATCGTACGACTGATGAAAACTTTCCCATCCCAATATTTGATACTTTGAAAGTTATCTGAAATATACGGGGATAAAGTATCACTCATATCACATATGATGTGTTTTGCAACGGTGTTTTCATTTTCCATCAACCATATATCGTATTTATCCCCATAAGCTAATACTTTATTTTTATTGTCATAACTTACTGACCTTACACGGTTTGTCGCGGTAATTTCTGTTGGCGGTGTTATTGCTCTTTTAATTGAAAATGTACTGTAATCAATTACATATATAGTATTATTTGCGACTTGTGTTCCTCCACTATAGCTACTGCTACATGCAGAATATATTTCATTTGTTTCATTATTGAAAGCTAATGCGTTTGAGTGAGCAAGTGGGAGTATTGCTGTTCTTATAAGCGTGCGTGTTGAAAGGTTTACTTCACATAGTAAAACCTTATTAGACTGTAACTGACTATACTGTGGCGTTACGCTATAAATAATAGTTCCGCTTGGTGTTAGTGTAAGCCCCTGTAAAAATGTCCATACCGGGTTAGCTGATGTATCTGGTGTGATACCATTGATATATTCATTATATGTTCGGTATACTAACCCCCCAGTAAGTTTAGACGCTAAAATCTTAGTTATCTCATCCCTAGCAACAGCATCCTTAATATCATATGTCCCGCTTGCAAACTCTAAATGTGCTACATCAGGCATAATCATTCCCCCTTTCCGAATACAAAGCGCAGAGTCTCTGTCGGCGCGTTATAGAGCACATCAATTGTTAGTTGTCCACTTTCTAACAACTGTTGTAAATAGTTCTGCGCATATTCCCCTAAGTTCTCTTGCGCCCACGTAAAGAACTGCTCCATTGCTTCTTCCAGTGAATTAGTGGCTTCCACAATCTCATTATATTTTTCCGCAAGTTTGCAAAGCAAAATATAGTCGGTTGGCGCCTCTTCAAAGCGGATCTTGTTCAATCTGTTCCAGTTGATAGGGAACGGGGTGATCGTTGGATCCGCAATAAAGCCGCTCGAAGGGCCGCTTGTGTTTATCTTCTTACTCATGTTATACCTCCTTTCAGTATACCGAGAAAAACAGATAGTTCGCCGATTTATACAGCGCCGACATCAGCGGGAAACCATTCAAATAAAAGCTTTTCAGCAGCTCACTTACACTGATCCCCTGATTCCCTTTTCGCTCGATGTGGTTGGTATAATCGTCCTCTGTGTCCCGCTTCGCCTGCATGGTGTTTTTTCCGCTGTCGGATGTCTGCACCTGCGTGGAGCCGCTCGCGTAATCCATTTCATTCAGTGTCGCTTGCGGAAATGCGCTGTTCACTTCCGTGCTGTCACCTGTTCTCTCGTTCGTACCGGTGCTGTCGGATGCTTCATTCAATTTCCGTTTGCTTGTTCCATCTTCCGTGTAATTAAAGGAAATAAGCGGCTCAATTTCTTTTTGCGCTGATTTACATATGCTTTCAATGTACTTATAGTTTGCGTAGCAAAATTCCTGTAAATACTGTTTCCAGCGCTCAAGTGGAGTGACAGCAATTTCCCGAAACAGATAATGCCGGATAAAGCTGTACTCAAAAAACATCTTATACTGACTATCGATTCCATAATCAAAATCAAAGATAAGCGGTAATGCTTCTTTTATTTCTGCGTCCGTCAGCGTGTGTTCAAAGTCGGTGTTCAATAGTCCCCTGATGATGTAATCAATGGTTATCGTGTACTGTGGTAAGCTATGATTTATCATTGATATTAACCCCCCTTGTTTCCATCACATCAACATCTTCCTCATTAAAGATATCGAACGCTTCATTAAGAAGTGTTTTCAGATGTGAATTAAATTCCACACTGATGCTTACACCCCATTTTTCCGATGCTTCTTTCGCGGCTTTTTCACGTGGACGCATGGCGATCCTTCGCGCCATCTCAACCGAACCGATGTTTGCATTTGTTTCATCCGCAACCATTCTTTCCCGCTTGTCCTGCGTTGTATTTTCGATACCGATTTTTGTAAGAAACTCATTCACAAGATTGTGCATATAAACCTGTACTTTATCAGCGATATACGGCACATCAAAGCGAATATCCATAAATGAATTACTGGATGGATTCAGTGCCGCCATGTCAAACATATCCTTATCCACAACGATAAACGGTGTATTTTCAGAGATCCGCTTGATAACAGCTTCCATGCTTTTTTTCTGCGCATCACTTCCTACCATCGCCCCGGCAATTGACTTCTGCTGTGCGAGGTTGATGTCAATCGTTCTCTGTGCATCGGAAAGCCGGCTTGCATAATAGTCTACGATCGTCCAGTCGGAATATCGACCGATGTTAGCAAAGCACACAACGCAATCCGAAATAGGAATATAGTCATAGTTCGGCGCACCTGTGTAATAGCTGAATGGTTTTAGTTCCTTTGGATATCCATAGATCGTGAAGTTTGATGTTTGCATGAAAGGAAGTGTCACGATGCCAGCGGAATCCTGTGTCACTAAACCTTCATCCTGAAAGAATACCGCCTTTGCATTCCGGAACATTGCCCTCTCCAGCATTTCTTCATTCGCGGTATCCGGTAGTTCCCATTTAAAACGCGCTTGGCATAATGCCGCTAAGTAGTCGAACCACATCAAATAGGAAATGTTATTTAAACGCTTTTGATTCTTATAGTTCCATTTGTTTGTGCTCATTCATCTCACTCTCCTAAAGGACTGTTATTCACTCGGTAATTCTGATAGTTCGCCGTGTCTGACCAAAACCGAATCCCGCTTTTATAGCGTGCGGCGATCTGCTCCATGTAGACCTGCGGAACGTTACCGCCGATGCGGATATCCGAACACTGCGTGTAGGTAAAGTTCGCTCTTGCATGTCGGCTCGGGATCCCCTGACGATTTACTTTGTAGCCATACATCGTAAAGAAGTCATCGATACAGCGTGCATACTCTGCACGGATCGTCTGGACATAAACACTTGTTGTTGCAATTTCAGGGTATTTATCGAAGGTTTGAAACTGTGCGTTTCCGCCACTTGTTCCATATGCTGTAAGTGGCATATCCATTCTACCCTGAACCTGACCCAGTGAAGAAAGCGCACCAGCCAGCCCACCTAGGATCGCACCGCCAGCGGCACCAGCGGCATTTCCTAGCCCCGGTATTACACTTCCCAGTGCGGCACCCATTGCCGCGCCGCTCGTTGCGCCCTGTGCGGTTGCCCCTGCCACGCTTTGAGCCTGTGAAACGCCGGTTGCGATCGCCCCGCCGTTCATTGCCTGATAAGCCTTGTATGAATCGATGGCATATGCACACATAGGAAAACCACCAAGCACAACTTTAGAAGCAATATCGTATTCATGACCGCGATAATTTAATGGTACTGTTAAAATGGTGGGGTTAGCCGACATACATGCACTGCTTCTCAAGCTGATACTACCTGAACTACTGAACTCAAAACGTAAAGTGTTATTTTGTCCGTTGTTTGTAGATAATACAGCGTTTATGTATGGGTATGTAAATAACTTGTTGTTTTTTGGTGTATATCCATTTAAGGTTGTAGGTCTGGACACACTCCATGTGATGTTATGAGTATCCGGATACCCTTCTCTTGGGGGCTGGAAAATAATAGGTAACCATAATATGCACACTATTCCATCGGCTTTGTTATCCTCAGTTAGCTTTGTTAACATATCGTTTAAGTTTGATACTGTTCCAGTGTTATAAAACCCATATGCCACTCCACTATACATATTGTCCATGATCGCTCCCTCGGCTGGCTGTAAGTTCGCGTTATATGTTGAAATTACACACATACAAAACTCTGATGTCCATGCGGGATCCGGTTGTTTAATATCCTGTATCATATACTCCCCGGTCTCTAACCCTTCCGGGATCGTATGCGCTCCGATCGTATCATCGGATACATGCTCGCGGATGATAAACGCGTTCTCGATCTCATAGTCGAAAAAGTATGTCTGCACCGCATCCACGGTAAACCTTACTTGGCAGCTGTTCGGACTCAGATAATCCACTTTTGTGATGATACAGTAATACCACCTTGGAGAAAAGTTTTGATTGCGTATCATCAGATAGTTACATTCCATCACTTTATCTGCATTCGCTTTTACATTCAATACCCCATTCATGACGCTCACGGGTGTACTTTGCGACCATGTCAATGCGGTGTCACGTTTTCCCCAAAAATAGTTATATTGAGCAGATGCCGAAGAGAAATACAGCGTGTCTTCCATCAATTCACACTGTACTCCTTTCAGCAATGCTACATCTGTTTGCGGCTGTATCGATGATACATCGCCGATCTGTATCATTATGCGGTTACGGATGCACCCGTAATAGTACAAGTTGCCGTTTTGCTCGGATCCTGTTTGCTCTTAACAGTGATCGTTGCTGTTCCAGATGTGAGTGATTCATTGTGAACCCTTCCGTTTGCATCCACGGTAACAGTTTCCGCGTTAGATTCATAGGTCACATCCTTAGAGAAGAAGCCTGTTCCTTCCACGGTTGCTTCCAGATAGATCGATGCACCAACAGCAAGCGTTACCGCCGTTGGCGATACCTCAACACCGGTCACAGATCCGCTCTGCGTTGCATAGGCAACCGCCGGTGCAAACGGACTGGATGCATACAGTCCCCAGAAGTGAAGCCAGTTGTTCCAGTACAACCCTTCGCGGTTTGGCATCTCTCCCCACTCGATCAGACGTGTATAGATCTGCATGAATGCTTCGTCAAAGTTGAAAGCTACGATCGTCTTCAACGCTGAAATTTCATCACTGGTGTACTCGGCAACCGGTGCCTGACCGGCTTCTACCAGACACGCATTTAATCGTGTAAAGTCCACATTCGTGAGATCGTCCACTTTATCTACCTGTCCCATGAAGTTCGCATAGTTCAGCTGGAATGCCGCGGACAGTACATCGATATCATATGTCGCACCGAACTTAGTTGTCAGCATGAATCGCATATAGCCCGGCTCGCTCCAGTTAATGACTCCTGCATAGTTGAAATCAGCGCGCGGGAATGTCATGTTATCAAAGTTCTCTTTCATGATCTTTGCAACCTGCTTTGATGTCGTTTCCGTTGCTTCTTCTGATGTTGCATCCGGCACCGTTACGACCTTAATTTTGCCGTCCAGAACCAACCGACCGAGCAGGTATTTGATGATGTTCATATCATCATATTCGCGCCCGTTGCTCATGCTCTGAATGATCGAACCGATCAGGTCATAGACACCGCCCTCTCGCGTCAGACAAGCACGCAGGTCCTGCTCCTGAATGGTCGACTTATAGAAGCACTTTACATTTGTTTCATAGATGGCGCTATGAACATTATCTTTTACGCGCTTAAATACCTCTGTTTCAGCAATCGCCGGATTGTATCGGTTCGGCTTTGCGATCTCCACAAAGTATTCCTCTACCAGTTCACCCAGACTGAACACCCCTTTATGATATGCCGCATATCGACTGCGGAACACCTTGGATGTGCCGAAGATAAACGCAAACTGATTCGCCAGGTTCGTATAAAATTCATTTCTCAAGATCGGATTATCCACGATCATACTACCGATGCGCACATAATCATTTACGATCGCCTGCACCTCTGGTACATTCGCGCGGTAATAATCACTTGACATTGTTCGGATGCTGTTTAAATAATCAGCATTTGTCGCTTTTACTTGTGTTGCTTTCGCTGGAATTGTTGGCATTTCTTATTCCTCCTCTCGCCCCAGAAGTTCCGCATAACTTCTGATCTTTGTTTCATCCGCGCCGGACGGGTCAATATCAGCTTCCTCTGCTTTCTCCACCACATCGATACCATCCATCCAACGCTTTCTATATCGCTCTTTCTCAGCTTCATATTTTTCGCGCCAGTTTGTCGCATAATCATCATTTGCTTCAAAGGCTCCATCGGTGATATTCCCATACTTCGCTAAATATCCGGTTGCTTCCTCATAGTCGTTTCGCACATCGTCCATCACTGCTTCAACTGCTTCCCTGTTTTCATCTCCTACGATGTCCAGCAGTTCGGCTAATCGCGCGGTATGCTCTGATGCTGTTCTCATGTTACCATCTCCTTTTTAAATAATACATGAATTTCATTTTTGATGGTGTCCCGCCCGGGGGGGCCGGGGGCCCCGGGGACACCCCGCCGCTGTACGTTTTAAAATTTAATCCCATATCGTTTATGATGCTGGTACCATTGATATAAAAGATATCATACGGCTGTTCAGATCCAGACAACATATAACATAGGCTTGGATATCATCGGTATATCCTGCCCGCTTGCCTGATCGATATGCACATGATCGCCGGTTACGAACCCGGCTGTTCCTATTCTCCCGATCAGTTGCCCTTGACGCACCACCGTTCCGATCGTGGAATACGGCGGTGCGTTGTCGTGCGTAAACTGAAAGCTGACATACTTTAGCCCGGATGGAGTATGCACCGGCTCAAGGCTCACCCAGCTTCGGGAATTTCCCACACTCGCGCCGTTCGTATAATACAGGCGGCAATCACACGGCGCATAATAAGGCGCTCTCACATTACTTCCCACGCAGTCAAACGGATGACCACAGCAGTGAGAAAAGCTGCTCGGACTGGATGTCTGTGTGATGTTCATCACCGGTAACGGGAATAGCAATACCTGATGTCCATCATTCGCAACTAACTTTTGTCCCGGTTGCATCTCAGATCTCCAAACGATTTACGATCTCTTCATCGCTTTTTTGTAACATCATAAGGTATAGCGTGATCGTGTTCAAACAATCTTTGAAGTATTCATTGTCCGGCTCTTCCTTCAACGCTTGTTCGCACAAGTATTTTTCCTTTTCATAAAATGTAATTGCATCATACCTTGATGTGTTATACGGTAAAGCTTTTGGAATATATCGCATGTTACACCTTCTTCAAGTTTTTCCGATGCACGGCAGCAGTAACCGTATTTCCGATGCCGATCACAACCCGATCTCCCTTTGCTTCAATAACATCATACGTGTTGTAATAAACACCGAACGTGTTACCGTTGTCATACTGAACCGCCTTCAACACTTTCACTTTATCTCCAACTTTGATACCGGTGCTTGGCTTTGCGCTTCCAGACCCGGTAGGGGTGTACCCATTTAATCCATTTTCTTTGATCGCACTAACAAAATCAACATAACAATAGTTTAAGTCTACCCGTCCATTGATGCCTTCCACTTTTCCATCAGATGTATACTGCCACATAAACTCGTTGCTAGCAACATCCGGTTTTGTGTCGCGCCCCCACCATGCAAGCCAAAGCGCATATTCTTCCAGCTTTGTGTGATTGACACGATTCGCCCACCAGTCATAATTTACATAATACATCGCATAATATCCGGCATCTTCCAGCGCTTCACAGAAGTTAATCACGATCTGTGTATTTACGCTTTTCGATGGGATCCCGCCATGGGCAGCTTTATAGCCGTCACCATCTTCCAGGTCATAAGCGATCGGCAGTGTCGGCTTATACTTTTTGATCGTCTTCAAACAGAAAGCCGCTTCGCTCTTTGCCTGCTCTGGTGTCTGACTGTATCCATACCAGTAAAAACCATACGGAATCCCTGCTTTCTCTGCAAGCTTTACATGCTTATCCAGCTTCTTATCGACCGCGCCGCCGGCTTCATCGCCATACCCGGCTCGAATCATGACACCATCTAAGGCACTTAAGCTTGTTACGCTGTTGTGCTCGCTGATGTCTGCATACAGCTTTCGCATCTTATTCACCCCCTACATTCATCTTAGACATGTAATCCATAAAAGTTTGAATCATCGTTTTGACCTCACTGATCGCTTCGGTGTTCGCTTCAATCGTGGTGGTCAGCTTGTCCACTTCCTCACGGTGTTTCGTGTCCTGTCGAACGATGAACCACCCGCAGAAAACCAAGCACGCCACCGGCACCCCCAAGTTCTGAAAAATTTCAACAACAAAATTAGCATCCATAATAACATCTCCTTTCTACCTCTATATTACAGGTACTTTTTGAAAATTGCAAGGGAAATTTCTTTAACGTCTCTATCGCCGTAAAAAATCAATCCGTTTCGCATATATAACACGAGCCTCTGAAACATCTTATTCGATGTCCCGATCAGCGCCCCGCCGATCGTTTGATTCATGATCGACACACTCATGATGATCGGATACGTGCTTTGATAGTCCTTATCGATGTAAATATATCGCCCGTTTGTCCATACACCGAGCGGATAACTTTCCGAATTGATCGTAAACATATACTTGCAACCTTTCGGCTTTTTTATGATAAATAGATCGTTTCCACTCACAAATTGATTGCCAAAGCTAAATTTTGCATAATCTAATTCGCTCACCGCTTTACCAAACAGCGTGTTTTTACGGGCTTCAATAAATTCCTGCGGCACCCGGAAATAAACCAGATACATTCTGTTTGGAGATACCCATATATAAGATCCATCGCGCGGGATCTGAAGATCCCACTTTATCGCGTATGGATTGTATGCTTCTAACGCATTACAGGTGAGGTATACTCTCACATCATCCCGGTTTCGGATGATCGTATCGCAAATATTCTGTAACTTATCCGGTTCCTTTGTCAAATAGGTTTCTTCGCTGTCGTGCTCTATCACACACTCGTCAAACCATATGCGCGAAACATCACGGTAACTACTTGGCTTATAACTTGCATATTTGCTGATGATAAAGTTATAACCGCTCTGATTTTCTATGTCTTTTTTGCTTTCTTCATCATGTGTCTGTTCAAAAAAACCGCGTCTTTTCCAGTAAATCGATCGCCCGTTATCTTCGTTGAAATCTGAAAAAGGGTTACTTCCGCTCTCTGCTAATTCTTGAAGATTTACCGGCCTGCGGAATAAATAAGCAAACCTTTTTTTATGTTTATCCCACTGATTTATTACATTTTTCTTCATACCGTATGTCTTACCATATCCACGTGTTGTGGAAATGATGTTATATGGTACATTGTAGCCATCAATCTCTCTAAAATTGATATATAAGCTTTCATCAATCATAATAAAAGGGGGATATATAACATCTCACGGGGTGTGCCACCACCCAATTACAGTTACACGGAACTAACCGCTTGGCAAAGCAACTGTAAACCGATCGAATAAATATATATCCCCATTTCGCTCCCCTAAGCCCACGCGCTTAAGGTACCTTTATAGTAATACATATTTATTCATTAGTCAACATCTTTTATTTCAAAAGTTGTTTCTTTCAACAAAATACCATTGCTTGTCATATCTGGACGCAATTTTCCTGTGTAAATAGCGCCAACTTTAAAGTTGTCAAAGGTAACTTGTTCATGACAATTCGCCGGTAATCCAGCCACAGTTACTTTTGTATAGGTGTACCCATCTCCATACTTTTTGAAATCCCCCTCTTTCTTCACCTCTTTTCCGATCAAACTTTCTTTTTCTTTTTCATCACAAAGGATCTCTTCAATATAGCACTTTGCATGCAGCGCTTTTATCTGTACAAACCTGTTTTCGCACTTAAAAGCACCTAACTTCACATCGTCTATTTCTATTCCAGCCGGGTCTTCCCAGCCCAGCAGATGCAAACTGTCTGTGTCCATATAAACGAACCGCTCAAAGTTTGCCTGTGCTCCCCGGATGATCTTATCTCGTCCATATGCTGTGATAAATGCGATGACCGGAACATATCCTTTATGAGAAGGTTCATCCGCTTCATCCGATAACCGATAGCGGATACGCCCATCATAATATGGTACTTTTTTCCACAGCTTTGGCTTCACACCAAACTTTCCGCTTAGCTTGTTCATCATGTCTTTCGCAATCGAGCGCATCGGTTTATTTCCGGTGATCGTAGCCTGCTCTTTCTCTTTATACCACTTATCGATATACTCTTTAAATAGCTGCTTGCTTCCTTTGAACTTGTAACCATCAATCCATGTAACACATTTCACTTCGTATTGATCGAACAGCAATGCAATATCGATACTTGTTAGTGTCATTTCCACGATCTCGCCCCTACTGTCTGTTAAAAACTTATCGTACTTGAAGCGCGACATATGCTTTCCCATGACACAGGGGATATGGTCTTTCTTCAATTTAAACCAGCATGAAAACCTTGCGATATACAGAGGATACCGATCATCCGGAACATACTTCCCTTCATAATATACCGGCTCTCCATACGGCAACAGACAATAGCGCATTGCCCACGGGTACGAACTGTTAATATCAAATACAAGCCCATTTCCAAGAAGCCTTCCTTTTAACCTTTCGCCAACCTGCGTGGAGCCACCGAAATAAGCGTTTCTGCAATATCTATCTAACTCCACGGAAAGTTCAGGGAATCTCTTGCGGAACAGCTTTCCACCGGTCATGTTTATATAGTCAGTCATAGCGTTTGAACTCTGTGTGATGCGCTTTAATCCGGCATTAAAGATATGCGTTAGCGATAATGATAGGATCGCAACATCTGCGTGCTGATAAGCCCATTCATGTTCCGTAGGCTGATAACCTACAGGTCTTTCTTTCGCATAGTCAATTTCAAGCTTGCGAAACTCTAACCCATATGCTTTCGCTATATCTTCAACCTTCATAGGGATGATCTTATAAGAATCCAACAACCGGCACTTTACTCCATTTTCAAAGCGGATATCAACCACATAATAAACACCAGTATCAGATATCAAGGTGGAAAACTCCCCCTCATTCAATGTTCGTTCTTCTGTGTGTTCAAACCCTATCTGAAATAGATAGGATAAGATATAACTAGCATCAAATTTCAGATTATGAATATACACCACTTTCTGCGCCTTTGCTAGCCACTCGATCAAGCCATTTATTGAGATACCCCGAATCGGATGATCGACATCTCCCACCTCCAGCGCTTCCCATGACCAAACACGCGGCTCCTCTTCGATCGTGGTTTCTGTATCCAGTACATAGCGCTTAATACTCATAGCCTATATCATCTAAGTACCGGATCCAGTGTGCATGAATTGCTTCCATCTTATCGCCGTCATCATCTTCATCATATACCGCATCCACGTCTAGAAGATCGTCATAAAAAGTTGCGTTTGATACGATATCAGCTGGTAAAGATTCGATCAGTTTATATAGTTCATCATCTTTTGACAGTCCGCCGCCATACTCTCTTGTGAGTGCTAGTAAGTAATGCTCTTTATCGTTTTGTTGGATCTCTCTTAAAACTCCTTCTGTGTTGGTCTGCATGATCGCATTTACATATGTGTTGAATTCCTCAGTGGACATTTTAGAAACATCCGGCTTTGTCTGCACTCTCGCTCGTCTCAATGCTTCTGCTTCGACTTCGGCGCGCTTTCTTGCTTTACCACGTAACCGCTTTGCTTTCTCTCTCGCTTTCTTTTCCTGTCTTAACATTCGCTGGTAATTGCGGCGGCGCGTTAATTCCACCTCTCGCATCTCCCACTTTGTGACAAAAGCCGCACCCGGTGCGATTCCTAGCGCGCCGGGACGGCTTCCACGTTCTAGCTGCTTCAAAAACAGTCGATAATCACGCGATGTTCCTTTGGCAAGTGTCTTTTCCAACTCTTTAAAATTCATCTTAGGTGGAAGATACTCATCCGCAAGAGGGTTTCTTCGTTTTTCTACACCGCGCATACGGTTAAACTTTGTAACCGCGCTTTTTAACTTTTGAGATTGCGTGCGCGTCCAGCGCATAAGTCAACCCCCCTTATTTGTTCAAAACTTTGAAACTGTAAAACTGTTTCTCACCGTTACTTGACTTCTTCGGAATCAGCTTTAACGTATCTCCTTTATGTGGCATATGCATGAACTTGAAGATCTTTGTCAGTGAATTAAAGGCTGTTACAGAAACACAACTGTAAACCTTGCCATCCTTTGCAAACAACAGGATGCGCGGCAATACCTTCAATTCGCCGGTTTTGTTGTCCGCCATCTGCACGTTTTCCATATAGATGTTTTCAACCTCAATCGTGGTATTTACAGCATCCTGCAACTTAATAATGTCACCGGTCATCCGCTCCAACATCTCCGGAAAATCTTCTTCCGAATAGGTGGTGAAGTCGCGCCCGATCAGTGCTTCACTCTCTCCACTCCAGATAGCCGCATAGTCCTTATCACGTAAAACCTCATTTTCCTCTGTAATCACAGCAACAGCATTTTTATTTTCTTCCATTTACTTTTCCTCTCTTTCTGCAAAAATAATAATCTGTCTTTTTTGTACGTCAATCGCAACAAATTTCGCCGCTTTCATCTTTTCATCCTTCACAAACACTTTAAAATCGGTAGGAACATCCAGAATGGCTCTTAGCATCTCAACAATGTTCATAACTCCTCAATTACAGCGTTTGCAAGGAAAGCACTCATGGATACCGTTGCACGTACATATCGAACCGCAACATCTTTAATCATAACTTCTGCCTGCGTTTCTTTCTTGATACGTCTGCGCGCCTGTACATCGGTCAATGCTTCGCCTTCATAAACGAAGGTTCGTTCAGTTAAGTTGCCATCTTCTTTTACAAGACAAACAACCTCGGTAAACGGTACCTTTCTCGTAACTCCTCGCATTACCTTAACCCCCTTTCTGTATATATCATATCACATAATTATGTGATTATGATGTGATTTTAAAATTTTATGGACAAAGTTCAATTACCCAGTGTGAAAATACTTTATGTGCTCTTCCCGCAAAATCAATTCTCTTTACTTCTGTTTCAACACGGAAATACCGGATATTATTGCGTTTTTCGATCCACTTAATACAAGCCATGTAATTTTTATAGCGCTCGCTGACGATCGTTCGCCCATAAAATCGCAATCGGCGTTCCACTTCCTTAAATGAAAGTCGATCATTTCCAGATACTCCTTTGGATGTAACCATAAAATGTCACCCCCTCTCCATCCGCTTCGACCATTGTAATGATATACTGCTCTCTATTCGAGCGGATCTCATGAACCGTGGTGAAAGTCCGGTTTCCTGTTACGTAGTCATGAAAACAAATTGTGTTGTTTCCCTTTGACGTGTTCAGGATATTTTCCACCAGCTTTATAAAATTGTTTTTCATCTCGTTTTCACCTCTGTAACATCTAGTATTAAATACTAGATGTGGTTCCCAACCTAAACTTGAAAACGATCAGATTTCCTTCCTCTTCAACGGAAAAACATTCAGCGCTATACCTATGTAACCGAGCAACAGGTAGTGATATTTCGGTCGATACATCCCACATATCCCTTATCACTCTACCAACAAAACCACCATCTAAGTAAAATTCCATCAAAATTTCTAAATCAAAATCATGTGTTTCTTTTCCTCTTAAATCACTCACAAAATCAATAACTTCTTTCACCGTTTTATATCTCATTTTTCTTCTCCTTTCATAACAATAAAACTAAATAAATCTCCACTCTCTCCACTCTGGTCTGTGTACATGTGAGAAAGTTTTACCTGGTTTCTCCAAAGCGTTCTTAATTCCTTAGATATAGTCAAGGAACCATCAATATTATCATACTTTATTTGCCCTATATAATAACCTCCTTCATCATAAAATTCTGCTATTACCAACTCGTCAAATCTATCTAAGCTACCGAAAAAATTTGCTACATCCTTTACTTCCGCTCTTACTTCCATATTTAATACCCCTCCCTTTATAGTGCTGTTGCGATCTCTATTGCTTTCGGATGACCGGATAAAGAATAGCTTCGTTGCCTGTTTTTTTATCAGTCAGCTTTATAGGCTTGTACTGTCCGTAGATGTTTATTTCAAGGTCGGATGTTCCCAATATTTCAATGATCGTTTTTAATTTATCTACGTTGAAACATACATCATATGACCCCGTGTGGAATGAATCAAAAGGTTTTTCTTTTTCATATTGTTTGCTTTTGATCTTTTTCAAAATATCTTCCATCTTTTCTTTGGCGTTTTCTAAAATAAAACCGTTTTTATTTGGAATCACTGAAGCAACTTGCGGATATGTCAGGTTTTCGTTTCTCGTCTCTTTTTTGAAGTCCTCCACGGTAGGCAATTTGTAATAAGTGTTTAAAGCAAACAAGATATAAGTATCTGTAAATACTTGTTTTTTTGATCCGTTTACTTCCTGAAAATCGCAATACGCCAGGAACGGGTATTTGTTTTGCTTTTTTATCTTTGTTAAAAAAGCAAGCGCTTTTTTTGATGCTCTTTTCTGATCGCTGGAAAAGGTCTTTTCCTCATTGTATATCTCTTGCTTTACCTCAGCTAATAGAGCTAAAAAATCAGGGTCCAGGTTGACACACCCGTTTTGTTCGATTCTTAATAACTTGTTCAAAAGTGTTGTGTTTTTCATTATTCATTACCTCCTTACTTTAATGCATGTGTTTTCGCAACTTGCCGGCGCTTTATAATTTTGTAGTAACACGCCATCCTTGAAGCCACATCATATGCAATGTAACCGGTCATCGACTTTGAGCCGGTAGGATAGATCTTAACCCCTTTCAGATTTCCTTTATTTGAAATGTCGGCTTTTGCATAAACGTTTTCATACTCGCAAAACTCGCGGATGATCGCTTTTACTTCGGCTTTAGTCGTTTCTTCGCTGATTCCT
>ERZ1643251.3242-NODE-3242-length-15328-cov-5.276763_pt1 | contig 15328 bp, 12 predicted proteins | sample MGYA00579261_ERZ1643251 | MGnify/ENA primary metagenome ERZ1643251 (study PRJEB29033, sample SAMEA4952267) | chicken gut metagenome | biome: Broiler Chicken; feature: Gastrointestinal Tract; material: Caecum | place: Ireland | collected 2018 | study: Broiler...
GTCGCCCTGCGTGCAGGGGAGGTTTGGATTGGTGTAGCGCTCGGGCTCGTGCTTCTCGTCGTTGTGACCGAAACCGATGACCAGAAAGTCGCCGCACGACAGCCCGTCGAGCAGTTTTTTATAGTTTTCCTCGGTTAAAAAACTTTTGGAACTGCGCCCGGACAGGGCGAGGTTGACTACCTGCACGCCCTCTTGAAGGTAGCGCGAAAGCTGCGTGCCGTAACCGTAGCGGGGGAGATAATAATCGTCGGAAAAGGCGCTTAAAGTACTGTCGCCGACGACGTAGACAGTGGGATATGACTTAATCAATTGAGTATGACGTCCTTTAATTTATTGTATTTGCCCATTGCGGCGGCGCGCAAGGGCACGGTGTCGAACGCGCCCGAAAAGGCGTCGTCCGAAATGGCTTTGGCGGTGAAGATTGCCGAGACGGGGAAGCGCAGATTTTTTAAGTCTCCTATGACGTGCCCGCTCTGGCGGGTGCCCATGAAGTCGCCCCCGCCGCGCATCTGCAAGTCGCTTTCGGCAATGGCGAAGCCGTCGGAATTGTTCTTCAAGACCGACAGCCGCTGTCGGGCGACGTCGGTATCGCTGCCCATGAGCAGGAAACAGTAGCTCTTTTTGTCCCCCCTGCCCACCCTGCCGCGCAGCTGATGAAGCTGGGACAGCCCGAAGCGTTCGGCATTGTAAATTACCATGATGGTGGCGTTGGGCACGTCCACCCCCACCTCTATTGCCGTGGTAGCGACGAGGCAATCGTATTCACCCCGCCTGAACGCCGACATGACCTCGTCCTTCTGCTTGTCCTTCAATTTTCCGTGCATGAGCCCGAGGCGCACGCCGGGCATCTTTTGGGACAGCTCCTCATAAAGCTCTGTGACAGACATGACGGCGCCCTCGTCGTCGCCCTCGATTTTGGGGCAGACGAAGTATGCCTGCGCGCCCTTTTTAACCTCCGACGAGATGTAGGCGAGCATGTCGGAATATCTGCGCTCGGGAATGATTGACGTGGATATATCCTGCCGCGAACGCGGTTTATCTTTAATTGTGGTTACGTCGAGATCGCCGTAGAAGATGAGCGTTAAAGTGCGCGGAATTGGCGTTGCCGACATTACAAGCGTGTCGACCGCGCCCCCTTTGCCGGTGAGCGAGGCGCGCTGTCCGACGCCGAAGCGGTGCTGTTCATCGCAAACGACGAAGGTTAAATCGGCAAACTCAACGTCGCCCTGAATGAGGGCGTGCGTGCCGCAGACGGCGTTTATGCTGCCGTCGGCGAGCCCCTTTTTTATGGCGCGCTTTTGCGCGGCGGGCGTTGAGCCCGACAGAAATTCGACGTTGTATTCGGGCAGATACCTCTTTATGAGCTCGGCATTCTGGCGGGCGAGCACCTCGGTGGGGGCGAGCATGGCAGCCTGGTGACCCGATTTGACCGCCATATATATGCCGGCGAGCGCGACCGCCGTCTTGCCGCTGCCGACATCGCCCTGAATGAGCCTGTTCATGACGCGCGGCGATTTGAGGTCGGTATATATGTCGTTGACCGCGTCCTTCTGCCCCTGCGTGAACTCGAAGGGAAAGCGCGAGGCGAAGCTTTTTACGTCCTCCGCCGTGGCGGAATAGCCGCTAAGGCGCGCCGTCTGGCTGTCGCCCTTTATTATTTTAAAGGCAGATATTAAAAGAAAATATTCCTCTATCGCCACCCTTTCGGCGGCGAGGCGGGCGCACTCGGCGCCCGTGGGCAGGTGAACTCCGGCGTATGCCGACTTTAAATCTGCAAGGGAGTATTTTTTTTGCAGGGCTTCGGGGATGGCGCTAACTATTTTTACGTTGCCGAGAGCCTGCTTTACCGCCATGCGCACCGCACCCTGCGTGAGCGAGCCCGCGAGGGGATAGACGGGCAGATACCCCTTTAATTTAAGGTTGTTGTCCGCGCGCTCGAAGGTGGGGTTGACCATCGAAGCGCCCATGCCGTAACGATTCTGCACCCTGCCGTAAAAGAGGTATTCGCCGCAGGTCAGTTTGGTCGCGACATACGGCTGGTTGAACCAGATGGTAGTGAAAAGGTAGTCGCCCTGCCTGCACAGCGCCTTTACGTAGGGGCGCTTTGAGTAGCGGTTGAACTCTACGTTTAAAACCTCGCACAGCGTTAAAATGACGTCGTTGTGGTAGGCGGAGGCGATTGTATCCGTCTTGGTCAGGTCGAGGTAATCGCGCGGGAAGTGCCGCACGAGGTCTTCCTGCGAAAAAATATTAAGTTTGTTGAAGTCCTTCTCCCTCTTCTCGGAGACGTAACGCAGGTCGGTAAGTTTCATTTTATTTAACCACTCGTGAGCCTCCCCTGCCAAGGTGAGGTGGCAAGCTACGCTTGACGGAAGTGTTTGTTCTGATAAACCCGTTGTCCGCCGCGCTGTGCGCGGCGAGATACATTCGGCGACGCGCCCTTCGGGCGCTGCTCAGTATGACAACGGGGTTGTTTAATGCACACTTATATTATAACACAAAAAGGCGGGGTATGCCCGCCTTTTTTATTATAAATTTTATTTTACCATAATGCAACATGAAATGTCGCATTTCACAAATACCACAGGTATTTATTTCACGCCGCGCGAAGCGGCATTTCACACATTTTCCCGCCCGAATGTTTTGAGCAGGCAGGGTTTATGCGAAATTTTGGAAACAGTCGCGCGGAGAACAAGGAGCGCGAGGAAAACCCGAAGGAGTTTACTTGGACGTAAATGACTGAGGGTTGCCGCAGTACGACAAAGTTATACGCGATGAATGTTTTCAAAATTATTCAAGCGATACCATGTAGTAATACACGGGCTGCCCGCCGTAAGCTATTCCTGCGGGCGCAGTCCGTATGCCTCCCGTACTTTTTTCTGTAAGAGCTAAGCAGTTTATTAATTACTCTAATGATACCATGTAGTAATATACGGGCTGCCCGCCGTAATGATAATCGACGTCGCAGTCGGGGAATTCTTCCGAAACCTTGGCGGCGAGAGCTTCGCAGTCAGCCTCCTCTACTCCTTCGCCGTAGTAGAGGGTTATCATCTCGTGCTCGTCGCGCTTCATCTTTTTGATGAGCTGCAAGGTGGTTTCGCCGATGTCGTCGCCCTTGGCGAGAATCTTTTTGGAGTCGAGACCTATGATGTCGCCCTCTTTGAGCTTGAAGCCGTTCATGGTGGTGTTGCGCGAAGCGTAAGTTACCTGACCGGACGACACGCCGTCGATCGAGTGAATCATGTTGGCTTTATTTTCTTCCACACTGACGTCGGGATTGAAGGCGAGCGCCGCCGCAAAACCCTGGGGAACGCTCTTTGTGGGTATTACGTGTATCGTGCGGTTGGAGACGAGCCCCTTTGCCTGCTCCGCCGCGAGGATTATATTGGAGTTGTTGGGGAAGACGAAGACGTTTGCCGCGTTTATCTTCTGAACGGCGTCGGCTATGTCGGACGCCGAAGGATTCATGGTCTGACCGCCTTCGATTACCCTGTCTACCGTTAAATCTTTGAAAATTTCGGCGAGACCTTCGCCCGCGCAGATGGCGAGCATGCCCATCTCCTTCTTTTCGGCTTCGAGTTTGGCTTTGAGCTCGCGGTTTTCCTCCAACATGTTTTCGATCTTGATTCTGTCGAGTTCGCCGAGTTCGAGCGCGTAGGTGAGCGCGATGCCGGGGGTGTTGGTGTGGACGTGAACTTTTACAAGTTCGAGGTCGCCTATGCAGATTACCGAGTCGCCTATCGACATGAGCTTTTCCTTCAACCTGTCTATGTCGGCGAGGGTGGTCATCTGTTTCAAGTGGATTATGAAAAATTCGGTGCAGTAAGCAAACTGAATTTCGCCGAGGTCGAGGTTGATTATATCCGAGTTGTCGCCGAATTCAGGTTCCTTTTTGGTTTCGACCGCCTCGGTAGGGACGTCGGCGCCCACTTCTTCGCCCGTGAGGGCAGCGAGGAAGCCGCGCATTATGGTCATTAAGCCTACGCCGCCCGAGTCGACGACGCCCGCCTTTTTTAAAACGGGCAGAAGTTCGGGGGTCTGGGCGAGAGCCTCGTCGCCGACGGCGATGAGGGCTTTGAAAAATTCGATGAAGTCTTTATTTTTGGAGGCGAGTTTGCCCGCCGATTCGCTCATGAGGCGGACGACGGTTAAAATTGTGCCCTCTTTTGGTATAGACACGGCGGAGTAAGCCACCTTTGTGCCCGCTTCCATAGCTTTTGCAAAAGTCTTTGTGTCGAAGGTCTGCGAGCAGTCGCGCAAAACCGAGCAGATGCCGCGAAGAATCTGCGAAGAAATTACGCCCGAGTTACCCCTTGCGCCGCGCAGCGCGCCCTTGGAAACGGCGTCGCAGATTTCCTGAAAGCGGTTTGACGAACAGCCGTTCATCTCCTTCACCGCAGATTGGAGGGTGAGCGACATGTTTGTGCCCGTATCGCCGTCGGGGACGGGGAAAACGTTGAGGGCGTCGACTTTCGCCCTGTTTATTTCAAGCATTCTGGCACCGAATGAAACCATCTTGCGAAAATCGGTGCTGTTCAATGTTTTAAGCATTTTATCTCCTTAAATTACACAAAAAAGCGGCATCACCAACAAAAAACTTTCAGCCGCAAAAAAGAGTTAAACCGTAAAATAGTAAAATTTTACAGCTTAACCCCTATGATGTTGACGTTTACCGTATCAACAATCATCCCGGTAAACTTTTCAACCTTATATTTAATTCCTTCTTTCAGGCTCTCTGCCACCGCGTTGATGGAGACGCCGTATTTGATTATAACGTATACGTCGATAAAAATTCTGTCGCCGTTGGTGACGACTTTAACGCCCTTGCCGCCGGGCTGTTTTTTTAACAGCTCGGAGAGAGAATCGGTAAAGCGGCGGGATACCATTTCGACTATCCCGTAACACTCTAACGCCGCATTGGACGCAACTTTGGCGATTGCCAAATCGGATATGGATATTTTTCCGTATACGTTGCTTGTATTTACTGACATAGAAATTTCCTTGAAACGGCGCGTGCAGATTATACACGCGCCCGAAGCGCACAAAGGTACACTTGTAAAATTATTGTAACCTACTTTTAAGATTTTTGCAAGTGTTTACGGCGAAATTATATAAATTGTCTGAAATCTGAGTGAAAAAACTGACCGATAAATTCAAAAAAATTGCTTTTGCCGCCTAAATTTGTTTGATTTTTTTTTAAATGCATGGTATATTTATATAGCTGTTTTTATGAACGGCTTGTATTTTGCACTTTTTTTTAAGTAATTAACCATTTTATGGAGGTAATATATTATGTCGAGAGTATGCAGCATATGCGGAAAGGGTCAGACTTCCGGCAACAACGTAAGCCATTCCAAGAGAAGGACGAGAAGAACCTTTAAGGCAAACGTACAGAAGATTTCTTACGTCAACAAGGAAGGCAAGGTAGTAAACGATTACGTTTGCGCCCGTTGCATGAAGACCGTAGAGAGGGCGTAAAAACTTGTTCGCTCGGTTCGTACTCGCGGCACAGCCGCTCCGTGCGAACGCGCAGCGATATCTATTTTGTCGGAAACGGCTATACGACGGAAACGAATTCCGCCTACCGTTTCTCGGCGTTAGTTTTTAGAAATGCGCTCATAAATTTGTTTTTATTTATTTTTGGAAAGCGTTCGCGTCGAAGCAAGTTCGGCGGGGGCGCTTTTTGTATTCGCTCGGTTCGTACTCGCGGCACAGCCGCTCCGTGCGAACGCGCAGCGATATCTATTTTGTCGGAAACGGCTATACGACGGAAACGAATTCCGCCTACCGTTTCTCGGCGTTAGTTTTTAGAAATGCGCTCATAAATTTGTTTTTATTTATTTTTGGAAAGCGTTCGCGTCGAAGCAAGTTCGGCGGGGGCGCTTTTTGTACTATTAACGAAAGTCTTGGCTGGCGCCGCCTGCGACTTTCCGCAATTTAAGGGGCCAGCCCCTCGGCGCACAATCTTGGATAGCCCTCAATTATATAATTGTGCGCCTTCACCCCGCTGAGGCGCAGGTATGCGCAAATTGGGGCGAGCAAGGTTTTCTCAAAACAACACAGTGTGTTGTTTTGCCTTACGAGAACAGTGAGCACATTATACGTGCGAACGGCGACCAAAGCGGCTGATTCCCTTACAGTCGCTGCGAGGACTGGCGGGGAAGTCAATTCCCCTCGTAACATAATTAATTTTATTCGCTCGGTTCATACTCGCGGCATAGCCGCTGTACGAACAGCAACGTTCCGTTGCATTACATTCCGCAATCGGGCGTTGACACTCTATCAAGTCCGTCTTGCGGACAGCAACGTTCCGTTGCATCATGCTCCGCAATCGGGTATTATCACTATACCCTGTCCCTCTTGCGGACAGCTTTTATTAATTATGTCATTTCGACTAAGTGATCGAAGGATACGCGCGGAGAAATCTCGCCTTATTGATAGATTTCTCCACTTCGGCGCTTCGCGCCTGCGGTCGAAATGACAAACAAGGCGGCGGGCGGCGCAGAATGTGCGCCGCCCGCCGCGTTTTATTATATGCAGTCATTTATACGGTCATTCGACCTGCGATGCGGGCGTGCGGATTATCTGACCCGCGGAATAAACCAAATCATAATCGGTGCAGTGAATTGTAAGCCCTTCAACGGTGAAATATTCTATGGTCTGCTCCTCGTCGAGATAGACGGTGACGACCTCGGTTTCGGGCTCATCCCCCTCCTCCGCTTCGTCATCCTCGATTACGCGCTCCTCGGCATAGAAAACCTGAACATCCTCCCACTCGTCCGCCGTGCCGGCAAAATGGATACCGGTTAAAAAGTTGCCCGAAATAGAGTCGCGGTGAAGATATTTAAGGGTGGCGGGCAGAGAAATTGAGGTGAGTTTTGTGTTTGTATACAGCCCCGAAACGTCGTTTGCGACTATTCCCTGAAATGTGCCGACATACAACGTGTCGATATTGGCATTTACAACGGCGCTTTCGAGCGAGGAGCAGTAAGCGAAAGCGTAAGGCCCCAGCTGTGTGACCGAAGAGGGAATTGTCACCTCTTGCAGGGACGAAGAAAAGGCAAAAGCCGCATCGCCGATGTATGTTACGCTTTCGGGAATTTCCAGCCGAATGAGGTATGTATATGCAAACGCGCGGTCGCCGATGTGGGTTATACTGTCGGGAATGACAATTTGCCCGAGCAAACAGCCCATAAAGGCTTCGTCGGCGATTTGAGTTACGGGCAGTTGACCGTGCTCGCCGTCGTCGTAGACGGAGGGGATTTCATAGCTTTTTAAAGCCGACGTATTGCCCGAAACGCCGCTTAAAATGTAATATGTTCCGTCCTCGGACAGAGAATACATGACTTCGGCGGAGCCGCAGGCGGAAAAGGTTAATGCGCCCGCCGCCGCAACTGCGACAGCCGAAAGGGTTGCGAGAATTTTTTTCATAACAAAGATATTTTATCACATTTTTACGCGATATGCAAGGCGGCGGACATAAAGGTTTGATGAAATTTAATCACCCTCCGCCCGTTGTGCGGGCGGAGGGCGCATTTACACACATCAAAAAACGACATATCGCGACGCAATTTGGTAAGGAATTATATATTATTAGTAAGGAATTCCTTATATAGCCGTTTATTCTGTTTCCCGCATGGCATTTAAAATAAAATTAACCGAGCGGCGCGCCTTTAATTTAAAGGCGCGCCGCTCGGGATTTACTTGATTGCATTTTAATTATTTGCTTTTGATTTTTTTCAGACAATCGATAGACAGTCTTTTTAGCCCGCTATCACTTTTTTACTATCAACCTTAAAACTTTTCTTACGGGTTTTGGCGGCTTTACGCAGATTATGGTCATACACCCTCCGTATTGACGATTATTAAGGCTGTGTCGCCCTGACCCACCTCGACATAGGCATTGCGCACCGAGACGATGTTGGATATGCCGCGGCACTCGCCGATGGATATCTCTCCCGGGTAGGCGTATTTGCAGCCCTCACTACCCATTATATGAACGCTTTCGCCGAAAGGTAACAGAGAAAAGGTTGAGCCGCAGTATTCGCCGAGCTGCACCCTGCCGCCCGCGACAAAAATCAATGAACGGTTTGTTATCATGCGCGCCCGCGCGCCCCTTTTGTGCGCGGAATATAACAGTTGCAAGTTGCCGAGGAAGTGATCCTCCCTGCCCCCACCGCCGCCGTAGATAGTTATGTCGTCAATGCCCGCCGACAGCATTTTGAAGAGGGCGATTTCTCCGTCGGTGAAATTCTTTTCGGAGGGGTAAATTTCCTCTGGCGGGGGCGTGGGGATATAGCCGAGGCTGTCGAAATCGCCGACGTTTTTATCTATGCGCACCCTGCCCTTAGCCCACTCATACGCGCCGTCGCAACAGTAGACGGCGCTCTGCGAGCAATCTATTTTGCCCGCGTAGGGTTCGCCGTTTAAAAGAAGTATGCCCTTCATGATCTTAGCGCCGAAATTGCCGCCGCCATATCGGCTGCGCCGAACACTGCCGAGCCAGCCACGAGCACGTTTGCGCCCGCCGCTGCCGCCTGCGCGGCGTTGTTTGCGTTTATGCCGCCGTCTACCTCGATATCCATATCGCCCCTGCCGATTTTTTGCGCATAGGCGCGCGCCTTTTTGAGCTGGTCGAGCGCGGAGGGAATGAACTTTTGCCCGCCGTAGCCGGGGAACACCGACATTATTAAAACCATGTCGCAGATGTCGAACACGTCGAAGATTTTCTGAACGTCGGTGTCGGGATTGACGACGGCGCCGCACTTTACGCCGTGCGATTTTATGAGCTGTAACGTCTCCCTTAAATACGCGGGTGAAATTTTTGCGCAGGCTTCGTAATGCACGGTTATTATATCGGCGCCCGCCTCGGCAAAGAATTTAATCTGCGTTTTGGGGTGTTCTATCATGAGGTGGACGTCGAGGGGAAGGCGCGTGAGGGGGCGGATATTTTTTACCATCTGACCGCCGAAGGTTATGGGCTCGACGAACGAGCCGTCCATTACGTCGCAATGAATGAGGTCGGCGCCCGCCGCGTTGAGCTTTGCTATGGCTTCACCCATACGGCAGAAGTCTGCCGACAGTATGGAGGGCGCAATTTTTACAGGCATATAAGTTTTTTCCTTTGAGCTTTTTATACATTATACCACAAACGCGCGCATTTGCAATCATAAATGGGGCGCAATGCGCAAAGCAATATTATGCAGGGCGCAATTTTTACAGGCATAGCGCAAAAATGCCCGCGGGCGCGCAAATTGCGCGCCCGCGGGCACCGAAGTTTTTATCTGCCCGCAGTTTAAAAATTCAGTCAACAATAAGCCGAGGGCGATTTTTAAGCCTGCGCCAAATTATTGCCGGGCTGTTCTTTGATTTTTGAGCCGATTAAGCTGAAAACTATGGGATAGCAGCACAGCAAAAGCCCGAATATTATTATGAATACGGGAACAGTTGCAACGATTGCGGCGCTGCCTTCCATTGCCCACCTTGCAAGCCTGGTGGAGGATATAATCATAAGCACGCCGACCGCCACGGAAAGCCCGCCGGCAATGGCATACATGGCCTTGCCCGTGCCGCGCGTGCGGTAACCGGCGTTTTTATACGTCCTAGCCTGCGCTATGACAAACAGCACACAGCAGATAAACATAACCATCACAGCGGCGATCGCGCAAGCGGAAGAAGTGATAAAATCTACATTCTTTGCCCTATATTCCGCGTCAGGAACCGATATCGTATCGAATATTTGAAAAACGGGCCCTAACCCGAAATTACCCGTCCCCTGCACGTTGCCGATCATGGCGACGCCCATGCCGAAGAGCGGGACGAGTACGGCGATACATATTGCAGGCACAACGCTTTGGCAGATGTTGAGTATATATTCGCCAAGTTTTATGTTGACGCCGCGCGAAAGGCAGTCGAACACTACCGATGCGACGAGGAATATGCCGCCGAGAACCACGCCCGCGACCGTGGCGCCGTTGAGGTAGAGACCGATAGTTATACCGCTTGCCGACATCACACACGCGCCGCAAACCATGAACAGCGCCGCGCAGCAGACAAACGAGATGTAAGTTGCCGCCGAAAAGCCTATTGCGTTGCCGCTGCTCTTTTTTATGAGCATCTTTACAATTCTGACTGCCGTAATTATAAAGCACGCGACTGTGCCTAATATACCGATTGCACAGAATGCGGTGCCGACGGCAGCCTGCCATTCAAGCCCGAGCGAGTCTAACCCGCCTGAACCCTCGGAAATAGCCGAGTATGCATCGCCGAAATAGTAAAAAATGCTGACGCCCGTCATGGGAAGCCCGCCTATATCGCTGCCGAAATTGAGATTAGACGAGCTGCCTATGCAAAAGACGAAGATGAGCGCCAAAAGAGCCGATACACCAGCACATATTGTCGAAATAAGACCGAATATACCGCGCAGTTTATCTTTGTCGACTGCGGGGCGCGCCGCTGCCGCGGCGGGCGCAGTTGCATTATTTGGCATTGCCACGTTTTCAGGCGACAAGCTCACCCCGCAAAAAATACAGAACTCGCCGTCGGCGGGAACAACTTTGCCGCAGGAAGGGCAGACCGCCTGCCCGTCTAACCGCTTGCCGCATTTTTTGCAAAAAGTCGCGTCCTCGGGGTTCAGTTCCCCGCAATACCTACAATTCATAAAATCACCTCTCTGAATTAACGATTAAATTTATTTTATCACAGCCGCATATCGCTGTCAATATAAATGCAAAAATTGACTTGTAAAATTTAAATTACAAAAGAACGACAGTCGTAAAATACCCGCTCGGCTGATATAAAACACCCTGCATCAAAAAAACAGAATGTGCCCCATAAAACAATGCGCCCCCGCGCGGATTGTCCGCGCGGGGGCGCAAAAATGCTGCAAAAGAGCTATTTATTGAGCACTATTTATCATTTTAATATGCCTATATGCGTTAATTACTCTCATTTTCAGCCTCGTCGACGCCCTCATTATCAGACAGATATTTAGCCCTGAGCTGACCGCAGGCGCCGCCTATGTCGGCGCCGATCTGTCTGCGCAGCGTGGCGGACAGTCCGCCCTTTTCCAAAAGCCCCAAAAAGCGGTAAGCCGACTTTTCGTCCGTCGCTTTCAAGGTGCGCTCCTTTACCTCGTTCAGCCTTATCAGATTTACGTGACAGGGTTTGCCCTTCAACAGTTCTATCAACTGTTCGGCGTGGCGCTTGTCGCAGTTTTCGCCCTCGATGAGCGAATATTCAAATATGTACCGCCTGCCCGTCTTTGCAAAATAATTTTCGCACGCGGCGATTATCTGCGATATCGACCATTTGCGCGCTATCGGCATGGTGCGGGCGCGTTCTTCGTCGGTGGTTGAGTGCAGCGAAACGGTTAAATTTAAGGGAATGCCCTCCTCGGCGAAAGCGTACATTTTGTCGACCAGACCGCAGGTTGAAAGCGATATATTGCGGGGCGAAATGTTGAGGCCCTCCGCACTAGTGAGGTTTTTAAGAAAGCTTACAACGTTGGCGTAGTTGTCGAAAGGTTCGCCGCTGCCCATTAAAACGACGTTGGTTACGGCGCGTTTATCCTTGGTGCCGCCCGCGTAGGCGTTGACCTTTAAAATCTGCGATAATATTTCGCCCGAGGTCAAATCGCGCAGTCTGCCGTTTAAAGTGCTGGCGCAGAATTTACAGCCCATGCGGCAGCCGACCTGCGTGGAAACGCACTGCGTGTTGCCGTATTTGTACGACATTAAAACGCCCTCGATAATATTGCCGTCGGCGAGCCTGAACAGAAATTTTTTTGTGCCGTCCGCGCCCGTGAAAACCTGTTCGATTTTAATGGCGCAGTCCTCGAAGTCGCGCAGCAGCCTCTCTTTGAACGAGGCGGGCAAAGTGGATATCTGCGAGATATCCTTGCCCTGCGTAAGCCCTTCATACAGCTGTTTTGCGCGGAAGGACGGCTGCCCGCACTCGGCGGCAAGCGCCTTTATCTGGTTGTAATCTAAATCCTGAATTATGGCTTTCATGATACAATAATATAGTATATAATAAATAATATAGTATATAATAAGTTTTGTTCTGATAGATTTCTCCATGCGCCGCCGCGACTGAAAGTCGCGGCGGCTTAGTCGAAATGACAAATTAAGAACAAACTACCGCGTTCGCAGCCGCAATTGTCATGTTGAGCGTAGCCGAAACATCTCGGAGCGCAGCGACGGACAATGGCGGCGACAAAATTTTTCCGTATTGGTCTGAATGACAGTAGTATTTACCCGATAATCTCGCCATATTACCGCGGCAATTACGATTTTTTTACGAAAGAGGTCAAATAAAAACCTGCGCCCATGGAGATGTGCGGAAGGAATTGCAGCCCGTATTTTGTAGTTTTGTGATTGAGCGGGCTTTGGGGGATTGAAAGTTCAAACCCGGGGTGCGCCGCCAGAAAGTTGTGTGCGGCGGTGTCGTTTTCCTGCGGGAGGATTGAACAGGTTGAATAATACAGCCTGCCGCCAACCTTTACGTAGCGCGCGGCGTTATTTAAAAGCGCCGCCTGCGTAGCCATGAGCGAGGGGATATCCCCCTCCCTTCTGTTTAATTTTATGTCGGGATTTTCGTTGATAACCCCCGTGCCCGAGCAGGGCGCATCGACGAGGACGGCGTCGTACACCCCCTCATATACAGGATTGAACACAGTGCCGTCGGCACAGACGGGAGTTACATTATTCACGCCCATGCGGTTGCAGTAAGCCTTTATCAGTTCGACCCTGTGGGGGTGAAGTTCGCAGGAAGTCACCTCTTTGAACTTTTTGGAGAGCAGAACGGACTTTCCGCCCGGGGCGGCGCACATGTCGAGCAGGCGTTCGCCGGGGGTTATTGCGTGACAGATGGCTACGGAGCCGACCGACTGAAAGGTGTAATCACCCGCGAAGAAGCCGTCGTCCCGCATAAAGTGTTTGAAGATATAGACGTTGTTGAAGGGTGTTTTGAATGGCGGGGGATCGGCATCGTCATTGCAGCGGGCGATGTACTCCTCCGCCCGCCTTTCAAAGCGCACGCACACGCCGAGGGCAGGGGCGCGCAGAATTGCCTCCGCCTCGCTCTTATACGTGCGGCGGGCGATTTTAGCCAGCCACAGCGGCACGGAGGCGTATATCGAAAGGCGTTCATCGGCCTGCACGGGCAGCGCAGGCACCTTATAGGAGCGCAGAAAGGCGTTCACAAAGCCCGCCGCGCCGCCCTTGCCCAACTTTTTGACAAGTTCTACAGCGCTATCCACAACGGTGTAGTCGTGCAGACGCATGTATTCGAGAATATACAGCGCAATCTTCAAGACCAGCCGCACCGCTGCCTTTGGCGTTTTATGCGCGTTTGCGGAAATTATGTAGTTCAAATATATGTCCCGCTCCAACACGCCATAACATATGGCAACCGTGCGGTTTTTGTTCGATAGCTCTACCTGGCTTTCGGCGATTGCCTGTTTTAAATATTTGCCCCCCGAATATACTTTGCTGAGCACTATGTAGGGGTCGACGAGGGGATTAGTCAAGGATATCGCCCGCCTTTATTTTTCTGCCGTTTACGATGTCTGCCGCCGAAAGGGGCTTGCCTCCCGCAAACTGAGCCCGCAAAATGTTGATTGCGCCCTCGCCGCACTTAACGATTATGCCGTTTTTATCGGCGCGGACGACCTCACCCGTCGCGCCTTCAAGCGGGGTTTCGCACAGTTGAGCCTTATATATATTGAGCTGAACGCCGTTTAAAAGGCAATACGCGAGGGGCGAAGGGCTCATTGCGTTTATGAGGCGCACGGCTATTGGCGCAGATGAAAAGTTTATGCGCGCGTCCTCTTTTTTTATCTTTTTGCAGAAAGTAGCCTGAGCTTCGTCCTGCATAAGAACCTGCGGATGACCGCGTTCAAGGTAGTCCAAAGCCTCAACCGCCGCCTCCGCCGACAGGCGGGAGAGCTCTTGCGACAGTTCGCCGCAGGTTTTATCGCCTACCTCGCACCGCTTTACGAGCAGGATGTCGCCCGAGTCGAGCGCCTCCTCCGTGCGCATTACGGTCACGCCCGTATACTTTTCGCCCGCGAGTATTGCCGCCTGAATAGGGCTTGCGCCCCTGAATTTGGGCAAAAGAGAGGCGTGAAGATTCCACACGCCGCGGGGGAAGGACAGCAATATTTGCTTTGAAAGAATCTGCCCGTAGGCGCAGGTTATCATGACGTCGCCGCCGAGCGATTGCACCTCGGCGACGCGCTCGCGGATTTTGGGATAGTCGAGCACGGGAATGCCGCGCTCTTGCGCGAACGCCTTGACGGGCGTGTGCGTGAGAATTTTTTTTCTGCCGACGGGTTTGTCGGGCTGAGTGATTACCCCCACCACCTGACCGCGCTCGCAGAGCGCTTTGAGCGCGGGAAGGGAATATTCAGGGGAACCTGCAAAAACGATTTTCATATTTTTCCTCTATTCAAAGGCAAGAGCCGACTAAAAAATTAAAAAGATGCGAGCAAGACAAGAAGGGCGCGGATTGACCCGACGGGAGCTTACAATGACGTAAGTGACCGAGGGCAAACGCAAGCCCGACACCGTATTGCGACGCATATTTTTTAATTTTGTTCTTCGGGGAGGTCGTAAATTTCCGACGCAATATCCGTATAAATCTTTCCGTCGAGGTGGTCGAGCTCGTGGCAGACGGCGCGGGCGAAGAAGCTTTCCGCCGTAAGCTTGTGCTTGCGACCCGTGCGGTCGCGGTATTCGGCTTTGACCTTGTAGGGGCGGGTGACGGTGCCCTGCTTGCCCTTTACTGAAAGGCAACCTTCGGGCCCGGTCTGTTCGCCTTTGACGGACAATATTACGGGGTTAATCATTTCAAAAAAGCCCTCCTCCACGTCGATTACGACGGCGCGTATGGGCACGCCTACCTGCGGCGCGGCGAGACCCGCCCCGTTTTCGGCGCGGACGGTCTGCTTCATGTCGTCGAGCAGGGTGCCGAGTTCGGCGTCAAATTTTTTTACTTCGGCGCACTTTTGCCTTAAAACCTCGTCGCCGATCTGAACAACATATCTTACCATTGTTGTACCTCTTTTAGAATGAATTGCACATTTAATTATGTGAAATGCACCTTACGGTGCGTGAAATAGCGGCATATATGCCGCTGTGAAATGCGCCATGCGCCCGATATAAGTTATTACGGCTATATCAATGGCGCGTGAAATGCGCGTTTGGCAACGCGCGTTGAGGTGAGCGATTATTATTTAAATAATTTCCGCCACAACGCATACGCAGTTTGCATTTCATAAATGCGAAGCATTTATTTCACGTGCCGAAGGCACATTTCACGCATA
>ERZ1643251.3243-NODE-3243-length-15327-cov-6.508250_pt1 | contig 15327 bp, 16 predicted proteins | sample MGYA00579261_ERZ1643251 | MGnify/ENA primary metagenome ERZ1643251 (study PRJEB29033, sample SAMEA4952267) | chicken gut metagenome | biome: Broiler Chicken; feature: Gastrointestinal Tract; material: Caecum | place: Ireland | collected 2018 | study: Broiler...
CAAGGCATTCAGGGCATTCGATCCCATTCGAGGCGGGCTGCCGCCCCCTCGAGCTCCCCAGCAATAACTCGGACGGATACGTCTTGACAGAGGTTTTTGACAAGCTGAAAAAAGCAGGGCATCCGCCCTGCTCTTTTCATAGGTCTTTGGCTTTCATTCGGTCCAGCTGTGCCTTTTCGTGCTTACCAGCTTTCAGCCGGCCCGCTCCCCAGGCCGCAGCCACGGCCAGCACGCACAGAAGCCCGGTGATCCCGTACTCCGTTGTCTGCTCCAAGAAGCTGACAGCCAAAAACAGGGCGGCCAGGGCGGCGGGCAGTACTGCGCCAAACCCCGGTTTGCGCATCAGTCCCAGGTGATACTGGACGGCCAGGATGGCAAAGGTGAGCAATAAGACAATGATTTCCTTCATAGCAAAGCCTCCTCACAGATCTTTTGCTTTCATCTGCTCCAGTTCCCTTTTCTTGGCCGCCAGATTTCCCTTGAGCCAAAGCAGGAGAAGAATCAGCGTAGGGAACACCAATATCTTCCAGTCCGCGGGCAGGGAGATCTGACCGCGGGACCAGAGAAAGGCCAGAAGGCCGAACCAGACCAGAGGGACAATGCCTCCCAGAAACCAGAACCGGGGGCTCCGGCGGCTGGCCCAGATGTGGAATGCGAGGATGAGAAACGCGATGACAAGGGTGAGAGCGGGATTCATGCCATTTACCTCCGATCTTGCTTTAATGGTGTGATATTACTGGGTCTGCGGTGCTCCTCTTGCTGGTACCGGTCCAGAATCAGCTTGGCGGTCTCCAGGTCGATGCGGGCGTCCACGGCCAGCCCCTTGATGAAGGCGGAGAAGGGTTCCTCCTCCTTCTGGTCGCTGAGCTCGATCTTCTGGATGAGCTTGTCCAGCCGCAGCCGGACGGTTGGATAGGACACGGAGTACAGCTTGGCGATTTCCTTGAGGGAACCGGATTTGAGAACAAAATTCTTTAAAAACCCGGCGTCCTCCGGCTCTAGATCCAAAATCCAGGCGGGAATCTTATCTAGGTCCATCTCAAGACTCCTTTCACAAACGATTTAACTATATTTAGTATATACTAAATAATATTAAAGTCAAGAGGAAAATAAAATTTAATTTTGCGTTCGAAACGGCGAGTATATAAAAAGAGGGCGCGGCCGGAGCCGCGCCCTTCAGTTTGTCGAAAACCTACGCAGAATAAAATCCGCCTGAGACAGGGCGTCAGAAAAGTCCTTGGACTTTTCTGACGCCCTTAAGAACGCTGGGATCAATTTGCGGTAACGATGCGGACCTTGTCGCCGATGGGGTCGATGTAGACCGTCAGCTTGCTGGAGAAGGCCAGGCAGGCCCGCAGGCGGTCCATGCCGGTTTCCTGGCTGAACCAGCTCTCGGTAGCCGTCTTATAGCACTCCACGCTGTCGGCCACGGCGTAGGTGCGGCCCTTGAGGGTGATATAGTAGCGGCCCTCACGCTCGAAGAAGTCGGAGGGGGAGACCTGCTGGAATTCATTGAGCTGAACGGTGCTGATAATCATGTTGTTCTTACCGGCCACCGCGCCGATGAACTGGCCGTTCTTTCCGCCGTAGCCGGAGCGCTCATTGAACTTGAGCACGTTCCGGTTTTCCAGGGACCAGGAGGTCCTATAATTTTTCTCGGTACCGGTCTGGTTGCCCTCGTCGTCATAAATGGGCTCCTCGGTGACGGTGGTATGGCCCGACATCCAGCCGTAGGTATAGGCGTCGCCGGTGACGTTGTTGAGGACGATGACGTCCACGATGTCGGAACTGTTGCGGTGGGCGGCGGAGATCTGGTCCTGGGCGATGAGGCCGTAGTCCAGGCTGGACAGGGGGACCGCCACCTGAGCGCCCTCCCGGAACTGTTCATACACCCGCACGCCGGGGGCCACCTTGTATCCGCCCACCGTCATGGCGCTGGGATCGAAGTCGCCCGGCGCTCTCTGGGCGGTGAGGCGGGAGGCGGTCAGCGTATTTTCATCGCTGGAGGAGAGGAAGCACACCTGATTCAGATTCTTCAGCTTGCTGGCCGAGCCCGTCAGCTCCAGGACGCCGCCGTTGGGCAGGAACAGTTCCGCCGTGGTTTCGCCAGTGACGAACCCCAGCGCGGTGGAGCGAGTCTCGTTGGTGGCGGGGAGGATGGCGGCCACCTGGCCGTCCACCGTCATGAGCAGGGACACCTGCTCGCCCGCCGACACCTGATCGGTAAAGTTCCAGGCGCTTTCCAGCACCGGGAAGGTGTGGCCCAGCAGCGTGATGGACGTGGGCGCCTTGGGGCTGGGAGAGGGATTCTGATATTTACAGGTGAGACGCAGGTCGGACACCAGCAGGGTGTTGGACATGCTGTCGTAGGTGATCACGTCGTAAGGCTGAATCTGAGACAGGCTGATGGTCTGCTGATTCTTCAAAATGGTGTAGCCGGTCGCGCCGCCGGTGAGCCGGTGGAAGTCGGCGGAACTCACCCGGTCCATGACCACCACCGCGTCCGCGTCCGCCGCTGTGGCCGCTGTGGCCGCATAGATGGCGGTCACCTTGCCCCGCAGGGTGAACAGGGTCAGACGGCTGCCGGCGGTGAGGGAGCCGTATCCCTCTGAGTAGGATTTCCCATCGCTGGAGCTGGAGGTGTAGATGGGGGTGTCGGCGGCGATGGTATAGCGCTCGCCGCCCACGGCGGTGAGATAGCTGGGTTCCGCGCTGTCCAGCAGGGAGATGGTCACCGAAGTGCTGTCGTCGGGGACGAAGGTGACGATCTCACTCTGGTCGTTGAGAACCAGCACGCCCCGGCGGCCCACCAGAGCGGTGGGAGCCACGTTCTCCTCGTCGGGGAGATAGGTGCCCTCTGAAGTGCGCACCGCCCCCATGGCGGAGCCGTCGTCGGTCTCGGTGTTCACCGCCAGCAGGACGGTGTCCTGCTTGGACTCGCTGCCCAGGGTGGTGTAATAATCTTTCCCGTCCCCGGTTTTGCAGGAGAGGGCGTTGACAAACAGCTGGGCGGCTTGAGCCCGGGTGAGGGAATCCCCCGCCTTGGCGCTGATCCCGTTTGTGAGTCCGATGGACTCTGCCAGGTTCAGGTAGCCGTCCGGCCACACCGCGCCCACCTTGTCTCCGGAGTACCCCAGTACCCGGATGAGGATGGTAACCGCCTGGGCGAAAGAGAGTTCCTGCTCCGGCAGGAACCGGCCGTCGCCCACCCCGGCGATCAGAGGGGTGCCGGGGGAGGGGGTGGTCCCCTCGCCGGAAGAGGAGCCCCCCGAGCCGGACCCGGAGCCCGGGTCCACTATGGTGGAGGCGGCCAGGTTGATGTATCCCCTGGCCCAGTGGCTGGAGGGCACGTCGGTGAAAATGGTGCGGGTGGAGTGGAGGACCACCTGGTCTCCCAGCCCCATGAAGTTCACCGCCATGGTGCAGAACTGAGCCCGGGTCAGCTTGTCATTGGGGCGGAAGCTGTTGCCCCCCGCGCCGGAGACCACTCCCATCAGGCGCAGGATATCGGCGTTCACCGCCGTGGCGGGGTCGCTCACATCCTGAAAGGAGGAGGCCCCGGCCGCTCCCGCCGGGAGGGGGATCACCAGCCCGGCGGCCAGGGCGGCCGCCAGCAGGGCGTGGATCATTCGATGTTGTTTTCTCATAGATATGTTCTCCCTTACAGCGTTAATCTGCCCGCAGGGCCACCACCGGCTGGAGGCCGGAGGCCTTGATGGCGGGGTACATGCCGAAGATAATGCCCAGCGCCACCGAGATGGCGGCCGCCCCCAGGGTCACCCCGGGGCTGGGAATCAGGATCATATTGAAGGACAGCTTGCCCACGATCAGAGTCCCGATATAGCCTACGACAATGCCGAACAGTCCGCCGATGCCGCAGATCATGGCTGCTTCAATCAAAAATTGGACAATGATGCTCCTGCGCTCGGCGCCGATGGCCTTGCGGATGCCGATCTCCCGGGTGCGCTCGGTGACGGTGACCAGCATGATGTTCATGATGCCGATACCGCCCACCAGCAGGGAGATGGCGGCGATTCCTCCCAAAAACCGCTGCTGCATGGCGTCGGCCTGGTTCTGCTCCTTCTGGTACGTCTGGGGGGAGGTGACGCCGTAGCTGCCGTTCTGCTCGCCGATGAGTCCGGAGAGAAAGCCGTTCAGGCTGGTGACCGTGGGGGCGATGGCGTCCGAGTTTTTCACCTTGACCACGAACTGGTCGATGGGCTGGTTGTTGTTGAAATACCGGGTCATGGTGTAGGGGATGAGGATCATCCGGTCCTTGCGCTTGATCTCGTCCAGCAGGTACTGGTCCTCCTCCTTGGTCCCGACCTTCACCCCCTTGGACTTGCTCTCATAGACGCCCACCACCCGGAAGGGGATGCCGTTGATGGTGATGGTCTTGTCCAGGGGGTCGGCGAAGGAGAACAGCTCCTCCGCCGTGGCGGAGCCCAGCACGCACACCTGATTGAGCTTTTCCATGTCCAGGAAGGACAGCTCCCGTCCCCGGGCAATCTGATAGTCGTTGCACAGGCCGTACTGGTCGTTGCCCAGATAGAGGGTGGTGGCGGTCTGGTAGTCGTCGGTGGGCAGGGTCTTGGAGCCGTAGGAGATCTTGGCGTCGGTGTATACCTGCCCGCTGGGGGTGAACCCCACCACCAGATTGTCCAGGCCCAGACAGTAGTTGTACAGGGACTTGGATACATCCAGGGAGGAATCCCAGGTATAGGCGTAGACCTCGACCGTATTGGTGCCCATGCTCTCGTAGTAGGCCCGCATGGCGGCGTTCTGCCCCTGGGCGTAGGACACCAGGATGATCACCGCCGCCAGGCCGATGATGATGCCCAGCATGGTGAGGGCGGAGCGCCCGATGTTGGAAAAGATGGACTTGGCGGCCATTTTGAATGCCTGGCCCAGCTTCATAGACCCACCTCCTCTCGGGTGCCGTCGGCCACGATGCGGCCGTCGGAGATGCGGACCACCCGGTGGGCGGTGGCGGCGATGCCGTTGTCGTGGGTGATGAGAATGATGGTGGAGCCCTCCTGGTTCAGGGTGTGGAGGATCTCCAGCACATGCCGGCCCGTCTTGGAGTCCAGGGCTCCGGTGGGCTCGTCGGCCATGATGATGGGGGGATGGGTGGCGATGGCCCGGGCGATGGCCACCCGCTGCTGCTGGCCGCCGGACATCTCGGCGGGCTTGTGCTTCCAGCGGGAGTCCATGCCCACCTTCTTCAGGGCCTCCATCACCCGCTCCTCCCGCTGGAAGATGGACACCCCCTGATAGATGAGGGGCAGCTCCACGTTTTCGTAAGCGGTGAGGGCGGGAATCAGGTTGTAGCCCTGGAAGATAAAGCCAATCTCCTTGTTGCGGATGTGGGCCAGCTGCCGGTCGGAGCGGTCGTTGATGTGGGTGCCGTTGAGGATGTAATCCCCGTAGGTGGGGATGTCCAGGCAGCCCAGGATGTTCATGAGGGTGGATTTGCCCGAGCCGGAGGCCCCGATGATGGCCACGAACTCTCCGCGGTCGATGGACAGGGTGACCCCGTCCAGGGCCCGGACCTCGCTCTCCTTCCCCTCGTTGTAGATTTTATAGAGGTCTTTCACGTCAATGAGCATGGCAGTTCACCCCGCTCATCCATAGGCCGATTCGACCAGGTAGTTGACAAAGACCTCCTCGTCCCCGTTGAGGCCGCTCTTGATCTCCACGTTGTAGTCGTCGTTCAGGCCGGTCTCCACCTTCACGGGATAGAAGCCGTCCTCGGGAGAGGGGTACATGGGGGGCTGGCCGGGCTCCGGCTCCGGGATCTCCAGATCCACCGCGTTCTCGGGGCGCTTGTCCGCCCGGATAAAGACCACGCTGTCTGTGCTGCCGTCCTCGCCGGGGATGTTCTTCACGCTCTGCATGGGGACCATCATACAGTCGTCCGACTGGCTGGCCACAAAGGAGTAGTCCAGATACATGCCCGCCAGCAGAGAGCCGTCCTGGTTGTCCACCGTCAGGGTGACGGGGTAGTTGGTCATGCCGTTCTGGCTCTCAGCGGCCCCCATGTTGATGGCGGTGACCGTGCCGATGAAGGTGTTGCCGTTCCAGTCGCTCAGCTCCACCGTCAGGCCGGGCTGGACAAAGGCGATGTTCCGGTCGTCCACGGTGATGTCCACCACCATGTTGGTGGTGTTGGAGATGGTGACCACGGTGTCGCCGCTCTTCACCTCTGCGCCGGGGGTGAGGGTGCAGGAGGTGACCGAGCCGTCGATGGGGGAGACGGCATTGAAGTCGGCCAGGCCCTTCTGGGCGTCGGCCAGCTTCTTCTGGGCCTCGTCGATCTCCTTCTGCTTGGACATGATGTTCTCGTTGATGGTGCTGGAGCCCAGGGTGAGCAGGGCCTCCCCGGCGGACACGTCGGCGTAGTCCATCAGATTGCCCTGGGACACCACCGGCCCGGCGGCCTTGGTGACGATCTCCCGGGTCTCGTAGTACTCCGTCTTGCCGTTCTCATAGGGGTAGATGGCGGAGCCGTCCGAGGCGGTGAGGGTGGCCGAGGCGTCCATCCCGGCGGTGAGGGTGCCCGGGTTGTCAAAGACAAGGACCGCCTCGAAGTGTACCGCCCCCTCGGGGGAGATAAAGCGGACCTTGTTGATTTTCTCTACGGTGCCGGTGTAGGTGCCCATGACGGTGGGGATGGACACCTGGACGGACTGGCCGGTGTGGATCTGATTTTCATAGGCGTAGCTGAAATACAGGGAGAGCTTCAGCTTCTTGTCGTTGACCAGGGTGGCCACCGCGGTCTCCTTGGCCACCTCCTGGTCGGGCTGGAACTCCTTCACGTTGATGAGCTTGCCGGCGAAGGGGGCCCGGACGGTGAGGTTGTTGGCGTCCTCCAGCAGGGCGGACATCTCCTTGTTCAGGTTGTCCACCTGGGTCTGGGCCTGGGTCACCTGGTCCTGGGCCTCCTGGCTGAAGATGGTGTACAGGGGCTGTCCCGCGGTGACCGTGTCGCCGGGGGAGACAAAGACCTCCTGCACCGTGCCGCCGGCGGTGAGGGTGATGGCGGCGGATTCCTTGGCCTTGGCGTTGCCGCTGCCGGTAACCTTGCTCTGGATGGTGCCGTACTGGACGGGCTGGGTCTGGATCTCGCTGCTGGCGCTGTCCTGTTTGGTCAGAAAGCGATAGAGCAGAAAGCCGCCCGCCGCCAAAGCCACCACAACCGCGCCGGCAATGGCCGCCTGGCGCGCCTTGCGCTTGTTGAACTTCGGCTTGGGCCGGCCCGGCGGAGAGGCCGGAGACGCGGCTGGAGCGGACTGGGGAACAGTCACTTCTGGCATAGTATCAAGTCCTCCTAACATAATGTCTGCCGGGTAAAGCACAAAGCGGTCTACCCACGCGGCACAGCCATGCGGGGCCGCATTTGCAGAACCGTGTATTCTCCTGTTCCATTATAGGTTGCTTTTTCCGGGAAAAGCAATTACAAGGTAATTACAAATGTTTAAGAAACGATTAAGGTTTGCTTGGGACTTTTTTCACATGCCACTATACGTGTTTGTTCCGGCGAAAGCGCGGAAAAATTGCGGAAACCGCCCCGGCACAAAAAACTCCGGCGGTCCGTGAGGACCGCCGGAGGGCAGATTGTCAAAAAACCTCTGTTGAGATGAATCCGCTCAAGCTGTGGCGGGGGATCAGACGTTCTGATAGAGGGGGTAGCGGCCGGTGAGCGCCTTTACCTGGGCGCGCAGGTCGTCTACCTTGGAGGCGAAATCGTCCTGGGCGGCCTGGCAGATCAGGCGGCCAACCACCTTCATGTCCTCCTCAGTGAAGCCCCGGGAGGTGACGGCGGGGGTGCCCACCCGGATGCCGGAGGTGACGAAGGGCTTCTCCGGGTCGTTGGGGATGGCGTTCTTGTTGACGGTGATATACACCTCGTCCAGGCGGTGCTCCATCTCCTTGCCGGTGAGATGGGCGGGGCGCAGGTCCACCAGCATCAGGTGGTTGTCCGTGCCGCCCGACACCAGATCCAGCCCGCCCTCCATGATGGTCTGGGCCAGGACGGCGGCGTTCTTGACGATCTGCTGCTGATAGGTCTTGAACTCGGGCTTGAGGGCCTCGCCCAGGGCCACCGCCTTGGCGGCGATGATGTGCTCCAGGGGGCCGCCCTGGGAGCCGGGGAAGATGGCGGAGTTGAGCTTCTTGGCGATGGCCTCGTCGTTGCACAGGAGCATGCCGCCCCGGGGGCCCCGGAGGGTCTTGTGGGTGGTGGTGGACACCACGTCGGCGTAGGGGATGGGGGAGGGGTGGCACCCGGCGGCCACCAGGCCGGCGATGTGGGCCATGTCCACAAACAGATAGGCGCCCACCTCGTGGGCGATGTCGGCGAAGGTCTTGAAGTCGATGATCCGGGGGTAGGCGGAGGCGCCGGCCAGGATCATGCGGGGCTTGTGCTTTCGGGCCAGATCCCGCACCTGGTCGTAGTCGATGCGGCCGTCCTTGCCCAGGCCGTAGGCCACCATGTTGTAGTTCTTGCCCGAAAAATTCACCGGGGAGCCGTGGGTCAGGTGGCCGCCCTGGTCCAGGCTCATGCCCAGCACCGTGTCCCCGTGCTGGCACAGGGCCTGGTACACGGCGAAGTTGGCCTGGGCGCCGGAGTGGGGCTGCACATTGGCGTAATTGGCGCCGAAGAGTTTCTTTGCCCGCTCGATGGCGATAGTCTCCACCACGTCCACGCACTGGCAGCCGCCGTAGTAGCGCTTGCCGGGGTAGCCCTCGGCGTACTTGTTGGTGAGGACGGTGCCGGCGGCGGCCAGGACGGCGGCGCTGACGATGTTCTCCGAGGCGATGAGCTCGATGTTCTGCTGCTGCCGGTCATACTCGGCACGGATAGCCTGCCCCACCTCAGGGTCGGCGGCGGTGATAAAGTCCATGACTTCTGTGACCAATGGGAACACTCCTTTTTCTCTGATTCAGCCCGGCATCCGGGCGGTGATATTCCCTATTATAACAGACCGGGCGGAAATTACAACGAATTGTTTCCACAGTTTTTTGAAAGCAGGGCTGGGGGAAACAGATCGTTTTGACGCAGGGTGGGAACAAAATGGATCCGTTTCCGGAAAACGTCCAAAATCCTGTCGAATTTCTTTTTCTGATGTGATATAATAACTTTGTTCGCCCTGTGGGCGCATCTAAACTCTGACCCGTGAGGTGGGACAGTCTATGAAAACCAACGAGGAAGTCTGGAGCATTGTCAACGCGCTGAAAGCGCTCTACCCCGACAGCCTGTGCTCCCTGGAATATGAGAAGGACTATGAGCTGCTGTTCTCCGTGCGCCTGGCGGCCCAGTGCACCGACGAGCGGGTGAACAAAGTTACCCCCGCCCTGTTTGCTCGCTTCCCCACCCTGGCGTCCCTGGCCCAGGCGGATGTGGCCGAGGTGGAGCAGTACATACACTCCACCGGATTTTTCCGGGCCAAGGCCCGGGACATCGTCCTGTCCTCCCAGATGCTCCTGCGGGACTACGGCGGCAAGGTGCCGGGCACCATGGAGGAGCTCCTGAAGCTGCCCGGCGTGGGCCGCAAGACAGCCAACCTGATGCTGGGGGACGTGTTCCATGTGCCCGGGGTGGTGGTGGCCGACACCCACTGCATCCGGATCACCGGTCTGCTGGGCCTTACCGACGGCTCCAAGGACCCGGTGAAGGTGGAGATGCAGCTGCGGCAGGTGCTCCCCCCGGAGGAGTCCAACGACTTCTGCCACCGGATGGTCCTCCACGGCCGGGCGGTGTGCATCGCCCGCCGGCCCCAGTGTGAGAGCTGTACCCTGCGGCCCTGGTGCGACCACTTTGCAAAAAACAGCCAGCCGCCTTCTGAGTGAGGAAAGGAGCGCCTGACCATGATGGGATACTACACGGGCTTCGGCGCCTTTGACGCCATGTTCACCATTGTCCCTGTGATCGTTGTCATCGGCTTTATTATCGTCTTTGGCGCCATCCTGGTCCGAGGGGTCCAGGGGGCCGCCCAGTGGAAGAAGAACAACGACTCACCGGTGCTGACAGTGGAGGCGGAGGTGGTGGCCAAGCGGCTGGACGTGCAGACCTGGCGCCACGCCGGGGACGAGCATCACATGGGGCACACCTCCAGCCGGACCTACTACTACGCCACCTTCCAGGTGGAGAGTGGGGACCGGATGGAGTTCCAGGTCCCCGACACGGAATACGGCCTTCTGGTGGAAGGGGACCGGGGAAAGCTGACCTTTCAGGGCACCCGCTACCAGGGATTCCGGCGGCAGTAATCGCCGCTTATAATGTTAATTTTGGATAAGGAGCGCGACCTTTTTTTGAAAGCAGTATATCGGTGGACCTTTTACATTCTGGGCATGCTGGTGCTGGCCCTGGGGCTGACTCTGAACACCAAGGCGGGGCTGGGGGTGTCTCCCATCATCTCCATCGCCTTCGCGGTGTCGGAGATCTGGGGCTGGAACTTCGGGGACATGACCTTCCTGCTGTACTCCCTCTTTGTGGCGGGGCAGTTTGTGCTCCGGGGGAAAAACAGCCGGCTCACCGACCTGCTCCAGCTGCCCCTGAGCCTGGCGTTCAGCCGGGTGCTGAACCTGTACAGCGCCCTCATCCCCTATGAGGCGGCGGAACACGGGTTTTTGGCCAACTTCGGCCTGTTGCTGGCGGCCATCTTCTTCACTGGAGCGGGGGCGGCCATCACAGTGAATATGAAGCTGGTCCCCAACCCCGGCGACGGCATCGTGGCCGCGGTGGCGGAGAGGCTGGGCCGGGACCAGGGCTTTGCCAAGAATGTGTTTGACGTGGGCTGCGTGGCGGCCACCTGTGTGCTGGGTCTGCTGGCGGCGGGCCGGATCGTGGGCATCGGCGTGGGGACCATCGCGGCCATGATCGGGGTGGGCCGCTCCATCGCCCTGGTAAACTATTTGGGAAAACAGAAGATGTGTCTGGCGGCGGGGCTGCTCCAGGAGGAGGCCCCCGCCGGCCAGGAGGCATAAAGGAGGAAGCGTGCTATGAAGCGAAGCTATGCGGTCTATCAGGTGGACGCCTTCACCAAGGAAAAGCTCTCGGGCAATCCCGCCGGGGTGGTGCTGGACGCCCGGGGCCTCACCGATGAGGAGATGCGGCGCATCGCCCGGGAGCTGAACAACTCGGAGACGGCGTTTCTCTTTCCGGGAAAACCTGGGGAGTATGACGTGCAGGTGCGCTTCTTCACCCCCGCCAAGGAGGTCCCCGTCTGCGGCCACGCCACCATCGCCTCGCACTATGTCCGGGCCAGGGAGCTGGGGCTGGACAGCGCCCGGGTGGTTCAAAAGTGTGGAGCGGGTATTTTCGCGGTAGACGTGTGTAAGGAGAACGGGGACTGCCGGGTTGTCATGTCCCAGGGCAGGGCCGTTCTGGGGGAGCCCCTGTCCCGGGAGCATCAGGACCGGGTGCTGGCGGCCCTGGGTGTGACCCATGACGACCTGCGGCCGGGCTGTCCCATGGCCTCGGCCTCCGTGGGGTCCCCCAAGCTGATGGTGGTGCTCAGAAGCCTGGACAAGCTGCACAGCCTGACCCCCGACCTGGAGGCCCTGAAGGAGCTGAGCGGCGAGATCGGCTGTAACGGCTATCTGGTCTTTACCCTCCACCCGGGGGAGGAGCCCCTGGTCCACGCCCGGATGTTCGGCCCCGCAAACGGGGTGGCGGAGGACCCGGTGACGGGGATCGCCAACGGCCCCATGGGGGCCTATCTGGTCCGGAACGGGCTGATCCCCGCGGAGGGAGAGGAGGTGCGCTTCACCGCCGTCCAGGGGGAGGCCATGGGCCGCCCCGGCTCCATGGAGGTGCGGGTGGCACTGGAGAACGGACAGCCCGGTGAAATCCAAATTGTGGGCGACGCGGTGGTGGCCTTTCGGACCACCCTGGAGCTGGACGCATGAGGGGCGGCAAGCGGGAGCTCCGCCTCACCGGCGGGGACGACCCCAAGTTCCGCGCCCTGGTCCGCAAGCTGGACCGGGAGTATGTGGACCGGTTTGGAGAGACCGCCCTTCAATACCAGCCCTACAACACCTTGGAGAAGATCGAGGCGGCCTGTCTGCTGCTTGTGGACGGCACGCCCGCGGCCTGCGGGGCCATCCAGCCCCTGGACGGGGACGCCGCCGAGCTCAAGCGGATCTATGTCCTCCCGGAGTTCCGCCGCCGGGGCCTGGCCCGGCAGGTGATCGAGCAGCTGGAGCTCCAGGCCCTGTTTCACGGGTATCGGTTCCTGGCCCTGGAGACGGGCCGGGCCATGCCCGAGGCCGCCGCCCTGTACACCAAGCTGGGGTATCAAGAGACCGAGCCCTGGGGGCCCTTTGCCGGGGACAAGCTGTGCCTGTGCATGAAAAAGGAGCTCACCTGATTTTTCGCAGGAAAGGAAGAACACGCCATGGCCTACCGGCCTCTCGCCGACGAAATACGGCCCAAAACCCTGGATGAGGTGGTGGGCCAGAAGCATATCTTAGGAAAGGACGGCCTGCTGCGCCGGATCATCGAGGGGGGCGACATCCCCAACCTGATCTTCTACGGCCCCTCTGGGACGGGGAAGACCACGGTGGCCAACATCATCGCCCAGCGCACCAACCGCCCCCTCCACCGGCTCAACGCCACCACCGCCTCCATTTCTGATATTAAGGACATTATCGCAGATATCGGGACCCTCCTGGCCCCGGACGGGGTGCTGCTGTACCTGGACGAGATCCAGTACTTTAACAAAAAGCAGCAGCAGTCCCTGCTGGAGTTCATGGAGAACGGGAAGATCACCCTCATCGCCTCCACCACCGAGAACCCCTTCTTCTACGTGTTCGGGGCGGTGCTGTCCCGATCCACCGTGTTTGAGTTCAAGCAGATTACCGCCGAGGACGCCCTCCCCGCCATTGACCGGGGAGTGGACCTGCTCAATGAGCGGCTGGGCGGGAACCTTGTTCTGGAGGACGGGGTGCGGGAGCACATCGCCTCCGCCTGCGGCGGGGACATCCGCAAGGCCATGAACGCCCTGGAGCTGCTCTCCTCCGCCGCCCGGCGGGAGGGCGGAAAGCTGCTGATTTCCTTAGAGGACGCCCAGACGGCAGCACAAAAATCCGCCATGCGCTACGACCGGGAGGGGGACAACCACTACGACATCGCCTCCGCCCTGATGAAGTCGTTACGGGGGTCCGACCCGGACGCGGCGGTCCACTACCTGGCCCGGCTGCTGGAGGCGGGGGATCTGATCACCGCCATCCGGCGGCTGCTATGCTCCGCCAGCGAGGACGTGGGGCTGGCCTACCCCCAGGCGGTGCCCATCGTGAAGGCCTGTGTGGACAGCGCGTTGCAGCTGGGCCTGCCCGAGGCCAAGCTCCCCCTGTCCGAGGCGGCCATTCTCCTGGCCACCTGGCCCAAGTCCAACTCCGCCTGCATGGCCATCGACGCGGCCATGGCGGACGTGCGGGCGGGCCGCACCGGGGACATCCCCCGGGAGCTCCAGAACGTCCACGCCGACTCGGCGGGGATGGAGCGGGAGCAGGGGTACCTGTACCCCCACGACTTTCCCGGCCACTGGGTGAAGCAACAGTACCTGCCCAACGAGCTGAAAAACCGGAAATACTACCAGTACGGGGACAACAAGACCGAGCAGGCCGCCCGGCGGTACTGGGAGGAGATCAAGAAGTAGAGGCTGAACTGCCTTCCCCCCCGCTGGGGGGAAAGCTGGAGACAGCGAAAACCGAGAAAGGAAGGAATCAAACCCATGGAATCCATTCGCGTCCTGGTGGTGGAGGACGACCAGGACATCAACAATCTGCTGTGCACCATCCTGCGGGACGGGGGCTATGAGAGCCAGGCGGCCTTCTCCGGCAGCGAGGGTCTCTTGTGGGCGGAGCGGGAGAGCTTCGACCTGGTGCTGCTGGATTTGATGCTCCCCGGCCTCACCGGCGAGCAGTTTATTCAGAAGATCCGGCCCTTGCGCACCATGCCCATCATCGTCCTGTCCGCCAAGGCGGGGCTGGAGGACAAAGTGAATGTGCTGCGCATGGGGGCGGACGACTTTATCTCCAAGCCCTTCGACAATCTGGAGATGCTGGCCCGTGTGGAGGCCCAGCTGCGGCGGGTGAAGAAGTTCTCCGCGCCCCCCGCCCAGAAGCAGCAGCTCTCCTGCGGGGACTTGGTGCTGGACCGGGACGAGTTCACCGTCACCGCCGGGGGAAAGCCCGTCACCCTCACCGCCCGGGAGTTTGAGATCCTGGCCCTGCTGATGGAGTACCCCAAGAAGGTGTTCACCCGGGAGCAGATCTACCAGCATGTGTGGGGGGAGGACTACTTCGGGGACGACAACACCGTCAACGTCCACATCAGCAACCTGCGCTCCAAGCTGGGCAAGGCCAGCGACCGGGAGTATATCAAAACCGTCTGGGGCATCGGCTTTAAAATGGCGGAGGTGTGAGTTTCATGGATATCCATGTGAACGACGTGCTGAAGATGAAAAAGGCCCACCCCTGCGGCAGCCAGGAGTGGCTCGTCCTCCGGGTGGGCATGGACTTCAAGCTCCGCTGCCAGGGCTGTGGCCGGGAGGTGATGCTCCCACGGAGCAAGGCGGAGAAGAGTATCCGGAAGGTGTTTCGGGATGGAGCGCCGGTGGAGGTTTAGATTTTTGCAGGGGAGTTTCGCCGCCCGCTCTTTATAAGCCTTCCCCCTGGGGGGAAGGTGGCTGGCCGAAGGCCAGACGGATGAGGGGGCGATGATCGGATTGTTTCGTTCGTCGCAGGAGGAGTTTCTCCGCTGTGATGGCGAGCAGGGTTCCGCCCTGCGGGGCGGGTTCCTTTCTGCCCGGGCAGAAAGGAACCAAAGAACCGCCAAGGGGTGGGCTCAGGATGGGCACTCACGTGCCCATATTCGCCCGCCCCCTGGACCCCCATTTTACGGGGGCCGCCAATTAGGCAGCCTTAGCGGTCATCGCAAAGGCGCGGGTGGACAGAGGATTGGCTTCCGGTCTATGACCGCTGCCGCTGAGTTTCCGGTAACCTTTGGGTGGTACCCCTACCGGTTGGAAGCGCGCCTTTTGGGCTGGTGGGGCTCAAGTTCGGCTCAGAGGGACGGCGTATCCCAAGATGCTTCCGGATCTCCGTAGGGGCGACCCTTGCGGTCGCCCGTTCATGTGTGAGACGGCGCGTCCAGGAGGCCGCGCCCTACGGAGAAGAGAACCGCACAGGAGACGGGCGGCCACATGGGGCCGCTCCTACGGAGGAAAACAAACCGTGAGCGTTAGCTCGGCAAACCCAGGCGCAGTCGTGAAACCGCACCAGCGGCAATTTTTGCAGACCTAGGGCCCAGTGGCCCGG
>ERZ1643251.3244-NODE-3244-length-15322-cov-17.364250_pt1 | contig 15322 bp, 13 predicted proteins | sample MGYA00579261_ERZ1643251 | MGnify/ENA primary metagenome ERZ1643251 (study PRJEB29033, sample SAMEA4952267) | chicken gut metagenome | biome: Broiler Chicken; feature: Gastrointestinal Tract; material: Caecum | place: Ireland | collected 2018 | study: Broiler...
TGAACTACCTGCATTTACAGATAATATTTTCATATTTTCCTCCTTATATATCATATTCAAATATTTCACAATTTTTTATTGTTACTTCACTTAATATACCATCTTCTGGAATTCCTTTAAAGTAATAATATAATACCCTTATTATTCCACTATGAGTAACTAATATTATATTTTTACCATTATATTTTTCCTTTATTTCTTCAATTAATTTAGCAACCCTATTATATAATGTTTTAACACTTTCAGCTTTTTCATACTGTATATCTTTATTGTAATTCCAATAATCATCAAAATTTATTGAATTTTTTGGCACACCAGTAAATTCTCCATGATCTCGTCCTAATAAACTATCAGAATAAATTATTGGTGTGTCATTACTTATTAGTTTGGCTGTTAATTTACATCTATCTAAAGGGGAACTAATGATTAAATCAATTTTTTTATCTTTAAAATATTTTCCTACTTGTTTTGCTTGTTCTATTCCCTTCTCTGTTAAAGAACTATTAATTCTTCCACATAAACAATCACTTGCATTTTCAATAGTTTCACCATGTCTAATTACGTATAATTTCATTGTTCACTCCAATCATTAACATTACAAAATGGATTTTCAGGGTCATATCCGCCTTCATTTGCCATAAATATATTTAATATGAATGATAAAAGCAAAGGCACTATAAATAGTAATGCTGCTAATCCTACTCTTATCATAAAATGTTTAAACGCTGTTTTCATTTCTTTATTAGCATCACCATTAGTAATTACTTTAATAAAATCAACTGAACCTAATAAAATAGCTAAAATAGGACCTGCTATCATTATAATGTTTAAAACGAAAGATACCTTGCTAGCAAAACCTTCTGATAATATTCCACAATAGCTAGCTAAATCATTTACAATTCCTTTATTAACCAACTCTACATAAAACGAGTTGAAACTTATACATTCATTCATACGGCCAACATGTGAATCATATTCATTAAAAGAATAATTTTGATAAACAGTATTACAATGTTCTCTAACATTTTTAATTTCTTTTTCTAAAAAATAATTACACTCATCTCCACTACAAGAAATATCATTATTACAAGACAAATCATTAATGTTATATTCAACTCCATTAATTAACAGAGGCGGTAAACCTTCTAATGAAATATTTTTATCATTTGATACTTGTTTTACATAAGAAACAACTTTGCAAATCTTTGCTTCAAAATCTTCATCCGTTTTTTCTTTTCTACAGCCAAAACCTTCATAAACTTTTGTTCCATCGCTAAAAGTTAATGCAAATTGTTCATAATCGTCATTTTCACATTCAAACACGCTAGGATTTAATGGACTAAAATAAGTATTGCCGCAAAATTTTAAATGTTCAAAGTTAACTATTTTAGCGTAATCTTTGCCTGAAAATAGAAGAGAACACGCTTTAACTGAGCCATAATAATACTTATCATCCAATTCAGAAATGCTTGTAATTGCTTTTTTTATTGTAAAATTATAATATTTAGTAAGTGATGTATTTTTATTGGTAACTTTAATTTTTGTATTTCCTACTTTATCAGCTGTAAACCAACATGGATTACTAGCTGGGCTATCGCTGCCTAAATGCCCATATTCACCACCAGATATAATTTCACAATTATCACTATACATATTACCAACAGATATATCTTGTCCAACATATATCGTCTTATCTTCATACTTTATTTCTGTTTCTTCTACAATCTTCCTACATCCATAGCCTTTATAAAAAATTCCATCAGCACTTTCAAAATTCAAGAAAAACGGTTCATATCCTGTATCTTGACATGTTAAATTTTTTATTAATTCGCCATCTTTCCCATATTGATATCCACAAAATTTTAAATTATCAAAATTTACCAAATTTGCGTGTTCACTATATAATTCACACGATTTTACAGATCCATACTTATATTTATTATCTAATTCAGACACTTTGACATAAGCTCTTTCTATGTTGACTTGTAGATATCTTACCCAACCATCAGTTTTATTTTTTATTTTTAATTTTACAACACCTTCTTTATCAGCAGTAAGCCAACATGGATTACTGGCTGGACTATCACTGCCTAAATGTCCATATTCATGTCCAGATATGATCTCACAACTATCACTAAACATATTACCAACAGATATATCTTGTCCAACATATATTGTTTGTTCCTGATATTCTATACTTGACTCATCATTAGGTTTTCTGCATCCATAGCCATAATATTCATTTCCATCACTACCATTTACTGTGATCGGAAATTTTTCCATAGAATTATCTTCACAACTAAATATACTAGTCTCACGTTTTTCTGCAGCGCTCCATAAACAAACATCATAATCGCCAACTTTATTAATACCTTTAAAATAATATATACCTGTTGCTGTATTGCAATCAGAAACATTTCCATAAGTAAATCCAGCTTCAAAAGTTGCTGAAAATGTTATGTCACTATTAGAAGAATCCGAAAAAATAATTGTAGGAAATAGAAATAGAAAAGTAAGAAATATTAATACTTTTTTCACATAGCCAACTCCTTTTTTCTTATAGTCCATTTTAAACAAAATATAGCTACTAATACCCCAATGTAATTTAAAAATAATAAACTTAGTATTGATAAAATTTTATTTTCTAAAATAGAATTAAAAATACCAATATTTAATAATTTTGAACTTATAAATGAATAGAATAAATTATAACTGGTCCCAAAAATATAATTAAAAATATATGTGCCCATAACAAATATCATTATAAATAAATTAACTTTTATAATTTGTTTAATTGAAAAATCTATATCATTAATTTGTAAAAATAAATAATTAAAAATAAATATAAAATGATGAATTATAATAAAATTTAAAAATGAATAATTAAAGATTGAAGAACTAATACTGGGAAATATAATTGCAAAAAATGGGCCAATAAACACCATATAATAACATAAAGTATACAATTTTTTATTTCCACTAAAACAGTATATTATAAATAGTATATTAACAAAACTACAAAAATTAATATCTAAATGAAATCTCCAATTATAAAAGCCAAAAAGTATAAAAGTTCCCCTTCTAAGAATATATGCAAACAATAAAAATGTTCCTATAATAATTCTAAATTTTTTCTCATTATTTTTTAAACAATTAATGATTTTTTTTTCATTAATCAATATCAATAACAATATAATTGCCATAAATATTAAAGTTAAAAAATAAATTGGAGTTAAAAAACTAAAAGTAATTCCAGAATTTTTATTTAACAAAAAACTTTTTAAATCTATCATATTATTCTGACCAATCATTAACATTACAAAACGGATTTTCTGGATCATATCCACCTTCATTTGCCATAAATATATTTAATATGAATGATAATAGTAAAGGCACTATAAATAGTAATGCTGCTGAGCCTACTCTTATCATAAAATGCTTAAATGCCGTTTTCATTTCTTTATCAGCATCACCATTAGCAATTACTTTAATAAAATCAACTGTTCCTAATAAAAGAGCTAAAATAGGTCCTGCTATCATTATAATGTTTAAAACGAAAGATAATTTTTTTACAAAGTCTCCTGATAATATTCCACAATAATCAGCTAAATCATTTACAATTCCCTCATTGACTAATTGTGAGTAAAACTGATTGAAGCTTATACATTCATTCATTCTTTCATCTATAGAATCACTATCTTTATAATATTCATATTTTGAATACATATCATTACAATAACTTCTTATGTTTTTCAAACCTTTTTCAACATAATAATTTGCATTGTCAATACACTCAAAATTAGAACATAAATCATTATTTGCTTCAATATTTTCAAAATTATAACTTTTATTATCGCCTACTTGTAATGTGAAATTTAATGGCAAACCATATAACTTAGAAAGAGGCATTTTCAAACTACCTAATAAATATTTATATAAAGTACCATCAGTTTTTGTTGTTGCTTCATGCGGTTTAGCGATACCTTGTGAAGATGAAGAAACAGAACATTCATATCTTCCAGCCAATAGTCCAGCTTCAGCTCCTATACAATGAATATATAATGTTGGGCACTTTGCTTCTGGTAGCACATTACCATTTTCATCCATAAAATACTCTATTCCAACATTATTACCATACACCTTATATTTATTACTTGAATAAAAGAGAAGTGTCTCATCTTGAAACTTATAAACAGTTGCATAAACTTTATATTCATCAGTTATATCATAGGTACATGTTAACATTTCTACCGCTTTTTCACGTATATATTTATCATTATTTTTTTCATCACCTAAATCTACTTTTTTCTGTTCTTTTTCTAAATCAACATTAAAAGTATACTTTCTAGTCTTCCCTTGGGTAGGAAATTCATCAGTGTAAAATATAGATTTTGGACAAGCAAGTTTGTTTTCATCTGTTAGTTCAAAATCAAAAGATAAAATATCATCAAAATTTTGATTAATTCTATCTATATCTGGACCTATAGTATTATTTTCCAGGGGCTTTAATTGTACAACTTTACCATCTGAATAAGCAATAAACTCTAATGTGTCATATGGAACATCATAAGTACATTTTACACATGCATATGGATGTGTATCACAGTCAATTTCTTCTGTATTTTCCGCATTTATTTTAATATTAAAAGTAAAACATAAAGTTATTAAAAATAACAAATAAAATATTTTTTTCATATAATCACCTATTTTTTATTTTTCATATGTGGGAATAAAATTACTTCTCTTATATTTTCTTGATTAGTAAGCATCATAACTAATCTATCAATACCCATTCCCATACCACCTGCAGGAGGCATACCATATTCTAGTGCTTCAATATAATCCATATCCATTTCATTAGCTTCTTCATTCCCTAATTCTTTTTCTTTTAATTGATTTTCAAATCTTTCATATTGGTCAATTGGATCATTTAATTCTGTAAATGCATTAGCATATTCACTACCACAAATAAATAATTCAAATCTTTGTGTAAATCTTGGATCCTTTGGATCTTTTTTAGCAAGAGGGCTTATTTCAATTGGGTGACCAAATACAAAAGTTGGTTCAATGATTGTTTCTTCTACAAATTTTTCATAAAAAGCATTAACTATATGTCCATAACTAAAATGATTTTCAATTTCAACATCAAATTCTTTAGCTAATTTCTTAGCTTCTTCTACAGTATTGACTTTAAAGAAATCAATTTTAGTTTTTTCTTTAATTAAGTCTACCATATGAGCTCTTTTAAATTTAGGTTTTAATGAAATTTCATGACCTTTCCAATTAATATCGTATGTACCTAATACATCCATCGCAACATTACTAATAATACCTTCAGTTAGATCCATCATTCCTTCTAAATCGCTATAGGCTTTATATACCTCAATTGTAGTAAATTCTGGATTGTGATTTCTATCCATTCCTTCATTTCTAAATAATCTACCTATTTCATATACTGCATCCATTCCACCTACTAATAATCTTTTTAAAGGTAATTCTGTTGCTATTCTTAAATAAAATTCCATGTCTAAAGTATTATGATGTGTTATAAAAGGTCTTGCAGCAGCTCCTCCTAAAATAGGATTTAATACTGGAGTTTCTACTTCAACATAGCCTAGGTTATCTAAATATCTTTGAATTGATCTAATAATTTTAGGACGCATAAAAGCAACACGTCTTGCTTCTTCATTTGTAATTAAGTCAACATATCTTCTTCTAAATCTTTCCTCTACATCTACTAGTCCATGAAATTTATCTGGTAATGGTCTTAAAGCTTTAACTAGGTGAACATATTTAGTAGCTTTTACTGATAATTCTCCCATATTAGTACGCATAACGGTACCTTCAATTCCTACTATATCACCTAAATCAGCTTTTTCAAAAAGTTCATATTGTTCTTCACCAATATTATCTAGTTTAACATATATTTGGATTTGACCAAATTTATCTTGAATATGCATAAATCCAGCTTTACCTTTACCTCTTTTAGTCATAATACGCCCTGCAACTTTAACAGGTATATCAACTTCATGCAATTCTTCTTTTGTCTTATCAGCATATTTTTCTTTTATCTCTTTTGAATTAGTAGTTACATCAAATCTAGATCCAAATGGATCAATACCTTTATTTTTTAATTCATTTAATTTTTCTCTTCTAACTAATTCTTGTTCTGTAAATTCTCTCATTTTATCTCCTCAATTCTAGTTTTTGTTAATTTATCAGCAATTCCTTCCTTTTTATATAATACCATAAAACCATTAATAATTACTACTGAAATTTGAAAAATTCCTAACAAATTAATTAAAATAAAATATATTTTATTAGTAGTTAAAAATAGTATTAAAAACATAAAAAGTAAATATCCTAATCCATATAAAATGGTAGCTCTTCCTGACAAATCTTTTATAGTAAGATCTTTTTTACTAATTTTTAATTTGCAAATTTTTTGTCCTAAAGTTTGTCCTTTATTTAAAAATGGAATAACTATGCAAAAAATTATTATTAATAAGCATCCAAATAAGTTAAAGCTAATATTACTTTTGTCTATATTATGTGTTATAGAAATAAACTGATCAAAATATAAATTAAAATCAATCTTATTTTCTATGTATAATTCATTTAGATTGTTTAATTCTATTTCATGAATATTAACAGGTAAAACACCTTTTATGATTATTAATACTAAAAAAATTATAAATATATCTATCAAATAAGAAATTAGTCTTTTACTTACAATACTCATTTTTAACTTCACCAACCAATTTAATAAATTCTTCTTTTGAATTTATTTGCATAAATTTTTGTTTATATTCTTTAGAAATTCCTTTTAAATAATAACATACTTGTGTTCTCATCTCTAAAACAGCAATTTTTTCTTCTTTAAATTCTAATAAATAATTAAAATGTTTTAAAACCATGTTTAATCTATCTAATATAGATACTTCTTTTATCTTTTTATTATTTAAATAATCAATACAGTCTCTTATAAGCCAAGGATTTCCTAACAAACCTCTACCTATCATAACAGCATCACAATTAGTTTCGTCTAACATTCTTTTAGCATCATAACAAGATTTTATATCACCATTTCCAATAACGGGTATATTAACTGCATCTTTTACTTGTTTGATTATATTCCAATCAGCTTTACCACTATATCCTTGTGATCTTGTTCTTGGATGAACAGTAATAGCACTAGCTCCAGCTTTTTCTATTACCTTAGCTATTTCTACTGCATTAATGCTTTTCTCATCCCAACCACTTCTTATTTTAACTGTTACAGGAACATTTACTGCATCAACTACTGCTTTTACTATTTCATAAACTTTATCTGGATTTTTAAGTAATGCACTTCCTGCTTGAGCACGTGTAGCCACCTTAGGAACGGGGCACCCCATATTTATGTCAATTATATCGGGTTTCATAGTTTCTAAAATATATTTAGCCGCATAAACAAATGAATCCTTATCACTACCAAATATTTGCTGACTGATTGGTCTTTCTTCTTCTTTCATATAAAGCATATCAATTGTTTTTTTACTACCATAAAATATAGCTTTATCACTAACCATTTCAGCAACAACTAATCCAACACCCATTTCTTTTGCAATTCTTCTAAATGCACTATTAGAAATACCTGCCATAGGGGCTAAAACGATTCTATTTTTTATTTCTACATTACCTATTTTAAACATCAATTAATACTTCTCCAGTCATTTCTTTTGGTATTTTTTCATTTAATAAATATAAAATAGTTGGAGCAATATCTCCTAATTTTCCATTTTTTAATTTACAATTTTTAGTTATTAAAAAAGGGACTTTATTTGTTGTATGACTAGTCAAAATATTATTATTAGAATCTATCATTTCTTCACAATTTCCATGATCTGCAGTAATTATCATAGTACCATTTAATTCAATTATTTTTTGATATAATTTATAAACACATTCATCTAATGTTTCCACAGCTTTTATTGCCGCATCTAAATTACCAGTATGACCTACCATATCACCATTAGCAAAATTTAATATAATGACATCATAATTCATATTCTCTAATAATTTATCAGTTATTTCATAAGCACTCATTTCAGGTTTTAAATCATAAGTAGCAACCTTAGGCGATGGAATTAAAATACGTTTGCATTTATCTAGTTCTAATTCTTTACCACCATCAAAAAAATAAGTAACATGAGCATATTTTTCAGTTTCAGCTATTCTTAATTGTGAATAACCTAATTTACTAATGTATTCGCCTAAAGTATTAGGTAATTTATTTAATTCAAATATTGTTTTATTAACAACTTCATCACTTACAGGCATCATCGTTAATAATTTAATATTAACTTGTTTTTTTCTTTTAAATCCATCAAAATTTTTATTACTTAAAGCACTACCTAACTCTCTTAATCTATCTGGTCTAAAATTAAAAAAAATTACGCCATCATTGTCATTAACAATACCATCATTATCAATTAAACCCGGTAAAATAAATTCATCAGTTATATTATTTTCATAATTTGATTTAATCGCATCGTTAACATTTATATATATACTATCAGAGTTACCAGTTAAAACATCATAAGTTTTTTCTATTCTATCATATCTGTTATCTCTATCCATGGCATAATATCTACCACTTATACTAGCAATAACACCATTTTTTAAATCCAATGATTCAATATAATTTAAACTGCTATTAGGTAGAGTATCTCTTCCATCAGTAAAAATATGTAAATAAAATTTTATTTTGTTTTTATAACACATATTAATTAAAGCTTGAATATGCTTCATTGATGAATGTACGCCACCATCACTTACTAATCCCATCAAGTGTAATTTACTATTATTTTTTTTAACATAATCAAACATTTCTAATATATTTTCATTTTTATAAAAATGTTTATTTTTTATTTCTTCATTAATTAATTGAATTCCTTGATAAACAATTCTACCTGCACCAATATTAGAATGTCCTACTTCACTATTACCCATTTGACCTTTAGGTAAACCAACTTTTTCGCCACTAGCTTCTAATTTAGAATTAGGGTATTTTCTAAATAACATATCTAAATTAGGAGTATTAGCTAATTTATAAGCATTTCCTTTAATTTTTTTATTAATTCCTACTCCATCTAATATACATAACAATAATGGTTTCATTAAAATCAACTCCACATATATTATACAATATTTTTATCAAATTTAAAAGAACACCAATTAAATTTGATGTTCTAAATAATCTTTTATTTTATTAAAATCATTTTCTAATAAATTATTTAATATCATACCTTCTAAATCTTTATATATTTCTTTTATAAAAGGTCCTTTATTTTTGTTTAAAATTTCACATATTTGATCAGCTTTAATTTTAATATCTTTAACGCCAAATATAGGTAAAGAATTATATTTTTTTACTATTTCTACTCGATCAATATTTTTAATTTCACCTACCAATGTACAAATATATAATCCATATTTATATAAAATATTATTATTTAATATATCTTCTTTTAAAGCTAACTTAATATTTTTAATTATTTCTTTTTCATTTTTCGAAAAAGGATAATTTAACGTTTCTTGTTGTGCCCATATTCCTAAAGAAGAAGTAGTAATAGTTATATCGGTTTTTATTTCTAAAACCTTATCTAATTCCAATTCTTTTAATAATTCTAAGCCATATTTGCAATTTTGTGACGAAAATATTTTCTCTAATTCTTCTTTTTTTCTAAAATAAGAAAGTTTTTTTAATAACTTTTTATTTTTTTTAATAGATTTTTTTAATTTATCATCTAACTTAAAGTTAAGTATTGTCGCAAATCTAATTGCTCTTAAACTTCTTAATATATCCTGTTTTATTTTTTTATTAGAATCTCCCACACTTTTAATTATTTTGTTGTCAATATCTTCTTTTGCTCCTAGTAAATCAATATATTCTCCTTTACTATTTATACATAATGTATTTATAGTAAAATCTCTTCTTAATAAATCTTCCAATAAATTATCAATATACTTAATTTTAACAGGATATCTATTGTTTTCATATTTTAATTCTTTTCTAAATGTTGTTATTTCAAATCTAATATTACAATATATTAAACTAACACTACCATATTCATTTATCTTACAATTTTCAAAAATTTCTTTTATTTGTTTTGGTGTTGCGTCAGTACATATATCAACATCAATACTTTTTTTATTTATATATAAATCTCTTGCAAAACCACCAACTATGTATGCTTTAAAATTATGGTCATTAAATATTTTTAATAATTCGATTGCTATATTAAGCATATTCACCTCATATCAAAAAAAGGTTAAAATTAACCTCTTAGTTTAAAGCTTCTTTTAATTTTGAACCAGCTTTAATTGTAGCAGCAACTTTTGCAGGAATATTAACAGTTTCACCAGTTTTTGGATTTCTACCAGTTTTAGCAGGTTTTTGTTTTGCAGTAAATGTAGCAAAACCTGTTAAAGTAACTTTTCCTTCTTTTTTTAATCCTTCAGTGATTCCTTTCATCATAGCATCTAAAGCACGAGTAGCATCTGCTTTTGATAATCCTGTTTCTTCTGCAACATAATTTACTAAATCTTGTTTTGACATCTGTATACCTCCTATTGTCTTAAATAAGCTATCTTGCTTACAATCTAAGAATACCATTTTTTTATAATAAAATCAATATATTTTCAAAAAAAAACAGTAAAAACTGTTTATAATACAATTGTAAACAAATTGCCTGAACCTTTATTTACCAATTTTGTTAATGTTTGTTGTAATTTATATCGTGCATTTTCTGGTGTTAAAGAAAGCTTTGCTTGAATACCTTCCTTTACTATTATATCTAAACTTCTACCAAATATTTCACTTTTCCAAATATTAGATGGATTTACATCATAGTCTTTCATTAAATAATTAATTAATTCTTTACTTTGTAATTCACTACCAATAATTGGCTCAAATGTCGATTCAACGTCAACTCTTATCATATGTATAGAAGGAGCAACCGCTTTCAATTTAATACCATAACGACTCCCTTGTTTAATAATTTCCGGTGTATCTAATTTCATATCTTCTAAGGTAGGACTAGCAACACCATAGCCTGTTGTTTTAACCATTTTTAAAGCCGTTTTAATTTGATCATATTCTTGCTTAGCTTCATTATAACTTTGGAAGAGCATTAATAAATCAGCTTTATTACTAACATCAACACCAATTATTTCTTTTAAAATTTGGTTATATAAATTGTTAGGTGCCTGTAAAGTTACTGTAATTTCTCCTGTCGATGTATCAACATTAGATAAATATGATTTACTGATATACTCACAATCATTAAAATGACTTGTTATGTGTTCTATATCTCTTACTTTATCCACTTCTATTACACTTTGTCTTATTTTATCCATATATATTTGTTTTAACCAATGATTATGATTTAAACAAGCAATCCACTTTGGCATTTCTACTTTAACTTCTACAACAGGAAACTCATATAATGCTTCTTTTAAAATATTATATATATCTCTTTCTGTCATATTTTCAACACTAATTGGTAAAACTGGAACTCCATAACTATTTCTTAAATTAAGAGCTAAATTTTCTGTTTCAGGCAACATTGGATGTACAGAATTCAATATAACTATAAATGGTTTGCCTATTTCCTTTAATTCGCTTACAACTCTTTCTTCTGCTTCTATATAGCTATTTCTACTAATTTCACCTATTGAACCATCAGTAGTTACAACGATTCCAATACTGGAGTGATCTTTAATCACTTTCTCTGTTCCAATTTCAGCAGCTTCTATGAAAGGTATTTCCTCATCATACCAAGGAGTTCTTACTCTTCTTGGACCATTTTCGTCTTCATAACCTTTAGCTTCTGGTATAACATAACCAACACAATCAATTAATTTTACACTAGCAGTAAAATCTTCGATTTTTATTTTTGCAGCATTACTAGGAACAAATTTTGGTTCAGTTGTCATAATTGTTTTACCTTGCGCAGATTGTGGTATTTCATCTAAACATCTTTTTCTTTCATACTCGTCTTCTATATTTGGAACAACTAAATTTTCAATTACTTTTTTGATAAATGTAGATTTACCTGTTCTAACAGCACCTACAACACCTAAATATATTTCTCCACCTGTTCTATTAGTAATACTTTTTATAATATCAATTTTTTCCATATATTCCCTACTTTCTCTAGTAAAATATATGAAAGTAAGATTTGTTTATACCATTAATTAAAACATTTTATCAATATTTTTTGGAACATTATTATTTTTTACTGCATTTATTATTTTTTCTTCTTTTTCTTTTGATATATCTTTACCTGTCATTTTACTTAATTCCCTTATGACCTCTTTTAATGTGTTTTCATCTTTCAAATTATTTTCTTGTAATTTTTTAGCTAAATTTAAAATTGTGTCTTTGCCAACATTTGTTTTGTTTTCTATTTTTTTAAAAAAATTTTCCGTAAAATTAAACATATTATCAACCTCAAAATATTATATGTCTTTTATTCAAAATAGTTATTGTTCAATGAATAAAAGTATGGTAAAATTAAAATGATGATGGAGGTAGTATTATGTATGACGTTGTGATTGTTGGTGCGGGTCCTGCTGGATTATTTAGTGCATATGAGTTATGTAAAAATAGTAAACTAAAAATACTTTTATTAGACAAAGGAGAATTTGCTAATAAAAGAGTTTGTCCAATGAGCAAAAATAAAAAATGTGTTAATTGTAAAATTTGTTCAATTCTATCAGGATATGGAGGAGCAGGAACATTTTCTGATGGTAAACTTAACTTTATTCCAAAAATAGGTAAATCAGACTTATTTAAATACTTAGAGAAAAATGAAGCTTATAAATTAATTGATGATACAGAAAAAATATTTAATAAATTTAATATGAATTCCAATGTATACCCTACCAATTCAAAAGAAGCTAAACAGTTAGAAGAAAAAGTTGCACAAAAAGGCGCAAATTTATTAATAATTAAGCAAAAGCATTTAGGTAGTGATAAACTTCCAACTTATATTCAAAATTTTACAGATTATTTAGAAGCTAATAATGTAGAAACTCTTGAGAAAGCAAATGTTATAAATATAATAGAAAAAAATAACATCTATAGTATTGAATATTTATATCAAGGGAAAATTTCTACTGTTAATACTAAATATGTCATTGTTGCGCCAGGAAGAACTGGAGCTAAGTGGATACAGGAATTAGCTGATAAATATAATATTCCTTATACATCTCAAAGCATAGAGATAGGTGTTAGAGTAGAAGTTAGAAAAGAAATACTAAAATCAATAACAGATGTAATTTATGATCCAACAATTTTTATAAATACAAAAACATATAATGATCAAATTAGAACATTTTGTACAAATCCTGAAGGATTTGTTACTAAAGAAAACTATAATGGATATATATGTGTAAATGGTCATGCTTTAAAAGACATAAAATCAAATAACTCTAATTTCGCATTTATTTCCAAAATCACTTTAACTGATCCTGTATCAAATACAAGAGAATATGGGGAAAGTATAGCTAGAATTGCAAATATATTAGGTAATGGAAAACCAATAATCCAAACTTTAAGAGATTTAAAAATAGGAAGAAGAAGTAATATTGATAAAATCAAATCAGGATTTATTGAACCAACTTTAAAAGACGTTGTTGCCGGTGATTTGGCTTTAATTTTACCGCATAGAATAATTAAAAATATTATTGAAGGATTAGAATTTCTTGACAAGATAATACCTGGTGTAAACAATGATGAGACTCTTTTATATGGACCAGAAATAAAATTTTTTAGTAATGAAATAACAACAAATAATGAAATGAAACTTGAAAACCATAATATTTATTTTATTGGAGACGGCGCAGGAAAAGCAGGTAACATTGTAACTGCTGCTGCTACAGGATTAATAGCTGCACGAAGTATTTTAAAAACTCTAGAATAAGCTAGAGTTTTTTAAATCATCAACATTTTCAATTTTCGTTTGTTGTCCTGTAGACATGTTTTTAATATAAAAATATTTATTATTTATTTCTTCTTCGCCTAAAACTATAACATATGGTATGTTTTCTTTATTAGCATATTCAAAAGATTTCTTTAATTTTTTATCATTCATTTCAATATCAACTTTATATCCTAAATTTCTTAGTTTGTTAGCCAAAACTAAACTTTCTTTTTTTGTATTCATTGGTATTATATAAATATCAATAAGTGATCTATTTTTAAATTGTTCTTTATTTTTTAATATTTCATATATAGTTGATAATCCAAAACTAATTCCAACCGCAGGATATTTATTTCCATCACCTATAAAATCAGTTATCATATTATCATATCTTCCGCCACCGCCTAAGCTACAAGATAATTCATTATTTTTTGAATAAACCTCAAATACATTACCTGTATAATATTCTTGTCCACGAGCTAATGTGGCAACAAATTTTATATTATCCTTGTATTCTTTTATATATGATTCTAATTCATTTAATTCAGATAGACCTTTTTTTATTAATTCATTATTAGTATTTTGATATTTTTCATTTAATTGATTCAAATCCAATTTAAAGATATTTAATAAATTATTTGCTTTTTCATTATTAATATTTAAATTATTAAATTCTTTTAATAATTCCTCTTCTTTTATTTTATCCAATTTGTCAATAATTGTAATGACATTTGATACTAAATCACTTGATATTCCTTGTTCAATTATTAAACCAGACATTAAATTTCTACTATTATATTTAACTATAACATCAATACCTAATTTATTATAGCCTTCAATAAATAATGAAATTAATTCAGCTTCAATCATTTGCCCTTGAATGCCAACAACATCAACATCACATTGAATAAATTCCCTATCCCTTCCAGTTTTAACTGGACCATCTCTAAAGACTTTACCTATTTCATATCTTTTAAAAGGTAATCTTAAATCCTTAGTAATAGTAATACATTTAGCAAAAGGAACTGTTAAATCATAACGTAAACCTAGTTTTCTTTTTCCTTGATCAGTTAACTTATAAATTTCGTTTAATAAATCATTAGATTCATCGTACTTGCCTGCTAATAAATCATAATAACATATAATTGGTGTTTCTAGCGGTTGATATCCATATTTTTCAAATATTTCTTTTAAAGTTTCATTAATAAAATTTCTAATTCTTTGCTCATTTGGCAAATAATCATATGTTCCTTTAACATTTTTTAATTCTATTTTTCTTTTCATTTTCTCACTTCCTCGTATAATATAGTTAAGATATTTTTTAACTATATTTTCTATATTTAGATTTT
>ERZ1643251.3247-NODE-3247-length-15310-cov-24.122517_pt1 | contig 15310 bp, 14 predicted proteins | sample MGYA00579261_ERZ1643251 | MGnify/ENA primary metagenome ERZ1643251 (study PRJEB29033, sample SAMEA4952267) | chicken gut metagenome | biome: Broiler Chicken; feature: Gastrointestinal Tract; material: Caecum | place: Ireland | collected 2018 | study: Broiler...
TATTAATTAAATAATTCGGGATATCCAAACGGGATATCCTAACTTAAATTAACCAAAATTATTTCCTAAGTTTAATGTATATTTATTTAATAGTGCGTTTTTAGGAATTAAATACATATCCAAATTTTTAGTCACTACAAAAAGATAATCTATATTAGTATCAATTACAGTTTTATAAAACTTGCCTTTAGAACCGCCTGCACTTTTTAAAGCAACTTGAAAAATATCATATTTTGTTTTAAAAGAAGTACCTTTTACTTGAACTTTAAAAAGTTTGTTGTCCTTTTCAGCAATCAAATCATAATCTTGAGTATCATTAAGAGGGATAGAAACTATGTAATTATTATTAGTAAAATATGCGATAGCAATACCTAAACTAGAATTGCCTATATTTTTATTAGTATTAAAAGCCATGAAATCCTCCTAGCATTATTATATCATACTATAGTTCGAAAAACAATACAAATAAAAACTCAAGCAAACTTGAGTAATTAACATAAAATGGTGGCTCGCGAGGGATTCGAACCCTCGACCCTTTGATTAAAAGTCAAATGCTCTACCTACTGAGCTAGCGAACCAAGTATGGCTGCCTCGGCTGGGTTCGAACCAGCGGAATGTCAGAGTCAAAGTCTGATGCCTTACCACTTGGCTACGAGGCAATCTCAAAGTGGTGGGGAGACATGGATTCGAACCATGGAACCCGAAGGAACAGATTTCTTTACTACTATAGTTTTCACTACCACTTACGTGTTTGTAGTCTGGACTTTCTCTTAACCATATCTAATGACTTAGGTCCGTCGTATAAAGTCTCTACACTCAAGGTTTAACCTTTAGCTCGGGATTGGCATATATCAATACTTAGCTTTCCCCGAATTAGCGACGTCCACTATAGCTATTTCTAACTATAGGTGCAATTTAGATTTGAAATCTTAAAGATCACAGTCTGCCGCGTTTGGCCACTTCGCTATCTCCCCATATTTAAATGGTGCCGACAGAGGGAGTCGAACCCCCAACCTACTGATTCATACTACTATAGTTTTCACTACCACTTACGTGTTTGTAGTCTGGACTTTCTCTTAACCATATCTAATGACTTAGGTCCGTCGTATAAAGTCTCTACACTCAAGGTTTAACCTTTAGCTCGGGATTGGCATATATCAATACTTAGCTTTCCCCGAATTAGCGACGTCCACTATAGCTATTTCTAACTATAGGTGCAAGATAGTTCAAAAAGCTTTAGCTTCTATCCCACAAGTCAGTTGCGCTGCCAGTTACGCTATGTCGGCAAAAAATAAAAATAAAATGGTGGGCGCTATAGGACTCGAACCTATGACCCCCTGCTTGTAAGGCAGGTGCTCTAACCAACTGAGCTAAGCGCCCATCTCATTGACGTAATTTAATATAACATTAATAAAGAAAGATGTCAATAACTTTTGGCATCTTTTTTTAATAAATTAACATTTTTTCTAAAATATAATCATCATAAACAATCACAATATTAGAATTAAATAAACTAAAGTAGTTAAGAGCTTGATTACTAAAGTAATTTTCTAATGGATTATTCTCTGAAGTAATTTCTACTTCCATATCTTTATTTATTCTTTCATCAACTAAAATATAAGCAAATTCATTAAATATTTCTACAACAGGATAAAGCTTATCCTTTATATAAACATTCTTAATTGCATCATTCATTCCATGATGATATCCAAAGGGAATTACAGCAATATATTTATTCTTTTTATTATGAACTTCTTCTTTAACACAAATTACTTTAGAATACAAACTAAAAGCTTGTTTTAAAGGAGTATCACTTTTTTGAAACAATTTCTTCTTTATTTGATTAATTCCATAAATAGATTGATCAAGTAAAATAGCATTAGAACTATGAATTTTTCTTTTATCTTCCTCAAAATTTAAAATCATGAGCTTAGAATTAGCAATTGGTCTAATAATATATTTAAAATCATCATAATTTTTTTCATTTAAATGAGCCATAACTCCTAAACATTCTAAATGTTGATTATCCCATTCTAAAAAGTCTAAAATATCTTGCTTATTACAAATACCAACATATCCTGCAGGATCAACATAAAAAATGAAAGATAAATTGTCTTTAATATTTAAATTTCTAATATTTTGTAAAACACCAAAATCATGAATTACTAAAATAGCATTATTAATAATCAAATCATAAATATTATCTTCATGTATTTCCCCATCATAAATTACAGGAATATTTTGGTTATATTTTCTAATCATCAAAAGGTCATCAAAATGATTTACATACAAATAATCAATATATTCACTTAACATTTTAATCAAATACATTCCATGCGAAAAAGCATGATTACTTACATTTGCTATATAATTAGGATAAAGATAATTATTTTTCATATATTTTAAATTATCTAATATATTTTGAGTATTAATTTTAATATAATTAACTGACTTCATATTATTCACCATATCTAAATTGTAACAAAATAAATCTTCTAAGTCCATAATTATGAAAAAAAATTGACAACAATTTTATCTTATGCTAAGATAAAATACAAAATTTAAAAAGAAAAATAGTAAAAATGAAAAGAAATGTAAATTGCAAACAAATTAATCAAAAAATATGATAAATAGACTCAATTTTTGGTATACTTATAATGAAGCAGGTGAAGATAAAAATGGCAAAAATTACAAATTTAATTGGAAGAGAAATTTTAGATAGTAGAGGAAATCCAACAGTAGAAGCAACAATTTATTTAGATAATGGAATTAGTGCTACAGCAGAGGTTCCCTCAGGAGCATCAACTGGTTCAAAAGAAGCATTAGAACTAAGAGATAATGATCCCAAAAGATATCATGGTAAAGGAGTATTAAAAGCAGTAGAAAATATTAATACCATTATTAAAGACAATTTAATTGGAAGAGAATTAGAACAAGTTACGATTGATAGATTATTAATTACTTTAGATGGCACAGAAAACAAAAGCAAATTAGGTGCTAATGCCACATTAGCAGTATCTCTAGCAAGTATTAAAGCATCTGCAATGTTAGAAGGAAAGGAACTTTATTCTTACCTATCGAGTGGTAGAGTTAGTATGCCACTACCCATGGTAAATATTATTAATGGAGGAGTTCATGCTGATAATAATTTAGATATTCAAGAGTTTATGATTGTTCCAACCGTAAAGAAAATGAGTGAGCGAGTACGAGCAGCGAGTGAAATATTTCATACCTTAAAAAGTATTTTAAAGAGTCAAGGTCTAGCTACCTCAGTAGGAGATGAAGGAGGGTTTGCGCCAAACCTTGAATACAACAATTTAGCCTTAGATTTAATCATGGAAGCTATAGAAAAAAGTGGATACACTCCAGGTGTAGATGTTTTTATTGCTCTAGATGTCGCTGCTAGTGAACTATTTGATAAAAGTACGAATACTTATAAAATCGATGGAAGAAACTTAAGTAGTGATGAACTAATTAAATATTATATTGCCTTAGTAAATAAATATCCTATTATTAGCATTGAAGATCCATTTGAAGAAAATGATTTTGAATCTTTAGCAGTCTTATCTAAATTTATTGGCGATAAAATCATGTTAGTTGGTGATGATTATTTTGTAACAAATGCTAAATATTTAGAAAAAGGAATCAAGATGAAAGCAGGAAATGCCATTTTATTAAAAGCCAATCAAATAGGAACAGTAACGGAAATGATCAAAACCATTATTTTAGCTCGTAAAAATAATTTTAAAATGATTATCTCTCATCGAAGTGGAGAAACAGAAGATACGTTTATCGCTGATTTTGCAGTTGGTCTATCTATTCCTTTTATTAAAACTGGTTCTATGTCTAGAGGCGAACGTATAGCAAAATACAACCGTTTAATGAAAATAGAAAGTGATTTAACGCATAAATAAAAAAAGTAAACATAAACTTCTCTTATAAGAAAGAGAGGTTTTTATATGGAACCATTAAATGTAGTAAGAAATAAAAAAGTTTTAGGAGTAACACTAAAAGAATTTATTAAAGAAAGAAGGTTACTGAAAACAAAGTTTAAATTAATGCAAATAGAATTACTAGATAAAGATATCAAAAATTTAAACCAAGAAGGCTTAACTCTCAACAATTTAAATCTAGAAAACATTTGGTTAACAAACAGCATGCAAATAGTATGTACAGCAGAAATTATTCCTATAGAAGAAAATTATTTAAAATTAACTAGTTATTTAATCTATTTAAGTTATTTATATGAAATTGATTTATTAAGTTTAGATCAAAATGAGTTAGGAATAGTTTTATCTAAACTAAAAATACCTAAAGAAATTAAAAGAAATTTGTATACTTTAATGTCTAACGGGGAAGGAGCATATTTTAGTGATTGTATAGAAACGATGAATAGCTCTTTATATCGTGAAAATACCAAAGAAGATAAACTAATCTTACAAAGAAGTGTCAAATAAAAAAATTATAGTTTAAATATCCTGTTAAAGTATGATAATATTATAATAGGTGATGAAAATGTTTATTGGAGAAAATCCTATTCATATTGAAAGTAATGCAGATATAAGTGAACTTATTTTAATGCCAGGAGATCCCTTAAGGGCAAAATATATAGCTGAAAACTTTTTAGAGAATGCCAAATTAGTTACCAATATCAGAAATATGTCTGGTTATACGGGAACATATAAAGGCGTAAAAGTAACAGTAATGGCTCATGGTATGGGAATGCCTAGTGCTAGTATTTATGTTTTTGAGTTAATTCATTTCTTTCACGCCAAAAAGATTATTCGTATAGGTACATGTGGAGCAGTAAGTGAGTCTGCTAAAGTAGGGGATGTAATCCTTACAAAAAGCATCTATTCTGAATCAAATTTTGCTTATACTTATAATGATTATGTAGGTAATGTAGTAGAAGCAAGCGAAACTTTAAATAAAACAATTATAAATACTTCAAGAGAACTTGATATACCAATTCATTATGGAATGACTACAACAATGGATGTATATGGACCATATATTGATTATGAAAGAGTATTAAATCGTATACCATCTTCTTATGAAATACTTGGTGAAGAAATGGAAGCTTATGGTGTATGTCATATTGCTAATACAATGGGTATTGAAGCAACAACACTTATGACTGTTGCAGACTCTAAATTCTCTAACACTGTCTTAACTCCTGAAGAAAGACAAACAAAACTAAATGATATGATAAAATTAGGATTAGAATCTATTATAAAATAAGAAAAAGTTGACAAACTGTTGTATGTTTAGTATACTAATGTACATGGAAGAGTTAAAAACATTAATTTTACGTATTTTAAAAGAAAATAAAGAAATAAATGATGCTTGGAAGCAAAGCAAAAATTATAAACCGTTAAATATGGATAAAAAATTGGTTTCTGATCTTTATAATAATCCTATGCTACTATCTATTGCATTTGATTATCGAGATTTGATATTAAAAACGGTTGATAATCCGTCAATAATGTTCTCAGACCAAAGCTTTGAAAGTGATATATCGAGTAGACTTAAAAATGTAAACTCAATTCAGTTTAAAATAGAAGATTATTACAAAAATCATCAAAATGGAAAAATACCAATCAATAAATGTCTAAATGATATAATGGGAATTAGAATCATATTAAAAGAAGAAATGACATTAGAAAATATAATTGGCTATTTAAAAAAAGAATTTCCTGAATTAAAAGTAATAAATTCAAGTAAAAAGGATTATAAAGCAGTTCATGTATATTTCGGAAAGGGGAATAATTACTTATTTCGTTGGGAGCTACAGATATGGTTAGAAAAAGACGAAATTAATAATCTACTTTCTCATCATAAATATAAACAAGATTATATAAAATGGGAGAAAGAAAAATAGGAGGTGTTTTATATGTATAATCATTGTATAATACTAGGTAGTGCTTATTCTATAAGAAGTCGTATAGCACTACATTATGTAAATTTAACTAGTGAAAAAATGAAAGAAAAAATAGATTATATTACAAATAAATGTGGAAGTGATATTTCTATTTCAACTCACTATCTAATGACAGATAAAGACACTTGGAAGTCAGTAGTGGATTATGATAAGTACTTTTTAGATGTAAAGCTACTTTCTGATGTTGAAGAATTTTCAAATTTAATATTATGTGATCGTGATTTAGATGGTTTAGATGTAGCCAGATATATCATTGCTAAAATACCTTGCACTCATTTAAAACTAGAAAAACTAACATATATTTGTTATGCAGAGTATTTATGCGAGACTAAGAAAAAACTATTTAATGATAATATTTATGCATATCGCTTAGGCCCAGTAGTAGAATCAGTTTATAAAAAATATCGTAGAAAAGCTTTTGACTTGGTAGAAGATGACAAAAAGCTATATGATGATGCTGAAAAAAGAGCGGCCATAAAAAGTAGGATTATTGCATCTAGAAACGGTTTAGAAAAGCTAACAGTAATAGAAAACACTTTAAAAAAATATGGAGATTTAACTGCAAGTGAATTAGTAAATTTAACTCATAGAGAAAATAGTCCATGGTATATATCTGATCGTGGAGAATCTAATAATAAAATAATTAGTGATGATATAATTTTAAAAAATCATAAATATGAAACAATTTAATTATTCCTAAAAAAGGTGTCAAAATATCAATTTTGACACCTTTTTAAATAATTTAATTATTAACAATTTTTTCTTTAATATCCTTAATTTTTAATTTAATCTTTTTATCTCTCTTAATGTTCTCTTTTAAATTACCAACTATGTAATCAGCACTGACTCCAAAAGTTTCACATATTTGTTTTAAATCAGCAGTACTAATCATCATTTTACCAATTTCATAATAACTGATACTACTTCTTTTAGTATCTATTTTTTGAGCAAATTTATCTTGAGTAAGTCTATTTATTTTTCTTATTTCTTTAATTCTTAATCCAATACTTTTTAAATCCATATTAGATATAAATTGATATGGATAATTATCTATTTCATCAATAATACCTAATAAATAATCAATAGGAACCTGATATAAATAAGCAAGTTTAATTAATTGTTTTAAAGATATATTTACAAAGCCAAGTTCCCAATTGCTAACCAAACTTCGAGATATTCCTAATGTTTTGGCAACTTCCATTTGTGTATACCCAATTCTTTCTCTAATGAATTTTATTCTTTCTTCAATAATGGTTGTATTATTTTCCACACCTGATCACTCATTTCAATTAATATTGTTGCATATTATTAATTTTAATGTTGATAATTGCCCTAAATAATCACAAAATTATTGATTTATCCTCAACAATATTGTATACTAGAAATATATAGTAGATAATCGTAGTAGATAAAGAAGTTTTGACATGTTTTGTCGAACATAATGAAAAAAGATAATAGATATGCTATGATGCTAAAGAATTGAGGGATACTATGGAGATTGAAACTTTAAAACATTCGCACGTAAAAAAAAATATTATTATAGGAATAGTAGCCGTATTAATAATAAGTGCAATCATACTAAATTTTACTAGAGCAAAATATCGGGTAACCGATAGTGTTCCCTTAATAGAGGGAGTAATCAACTACTCACCAGGTGATATTATTATTACTGCTTATTTAGATGATAAACAATTAGAAACGTTTCCAAAAAAAGGAACAGTTTCATTTAATAGCATTACGTGTGATAATAATGCAACGGCTTCATTTGATACAACAAATTGGCAAATAAATGTATCTAATTTAACCCAAAAGGGTACTAAATGTGATGTGCATTTTAAAGAATTAATGAATGCAAAAGATACAATATTAGCAAACTCACCTACAGTATTAACAAGAGATGATTTTAGTGTAACAGTAGAAAATACAACAACAGGGACAATATATAAATCCTTAGATGAGAGTCAATATGACAATGATGGAGAAGTATATTATTTTGCAGGAAATCCAACTGATAACTGGCTGTACTTTGGAGGATACTATTGGAGAATAGTGAGAATCAATGGAGATGGAAGTACAAGATTAATTTATTCAGGAACTGAAGAATCAAAAAGCGCAGGACAAATTTTAAACTCAGCTTTTAATAGTTTATATGAAGCTTATGGTTATTCTGTAGGAGTAGGTTTTACTTATTTAGTAGGATCTCAAACACCAGAAACACAAAATGGTGGAAAGGCTAGTACCATTAAAACTGCCCTTGATACATGGTACGATAATAATCTAAAAGCATATGATTATATGATTGCAACTGAATCAGGCTTTTGCAATGATCGAAACATGGCAAGCGGATATGAATGGGAAGCTAGACCAAGCGAGGAGATTTTTTATGCAGCATATGGAAGATTAAATACAAATAAAAGTCCAAGTCTAAAATGTAATAATATTTATAATTTATATACAACAAAAATAGGGCTAATTACAGCTGATGAAGTGGCTTTTGCTGGAGGAGTAGCTGGATTAAAGAATGGTAATTATTATTTATATACTGGGAAAAATTATTGGACAATTTCACCATGCAATTCAGCACGTTCTTCTGATTATGTTTATCGAATACTATCAGATGGAGGTTTAGGAAATTGGAGTGTAGATGATTCTTTGGGTGTAAGACCAGTAATAAATCTATCAGCTGATGTAACTTTATCAGGAAGTGGAACATCAACCGATCCATATGTAGTAGAAGGAGCAGCATAATGAAAAAGAAAGTTATAATTACTTGTAGTATAATAGCAATACTATTAATAACTATATTAGTAATATCTAATAATACTTCAACAAATACAATATTAGTTGAAAGCTATGAAAATATCAATACAGAAGGTTTAGCTTTTTATCTAGAAAATGATAGTGGTGAATATGATAGTGTAAGTACTATTCCTAGTAAAGATGATGGATATATATTTAAAGAAGCGGTATGCAATGATAGTAGTACAGTATCATTTAATTCTAATAACTGGAGTTTAACTATATCTAATATGGAAGAAGGCAAAGTTAGATGTAAATTATATTTTGATATAGATGATGCTATAGCAAGAAAATATATTTTATCTCAAAATACAGTAAATGAAGGAACCCCAGATTTTAGTGAAATAGATACAGGAAATCGTACAGGAACATTATATACATCAGAAGATGATACAGGAATAAGTTATTATTATAGAGGTGCAGTCTCAAATAATTATTTCTATTTTGCTGGATATTACTGGCGAATTATAAGAATTAATGGCGATGGCACGTTAAGAATAATTTATCAGGGAACAACTCCATCAGGTAATGGAATAATTAGTAATAGTAAATTTAATGAAAGCTCCAATAACAATGCTTATTTAGGATATATGTACAAAACAGGAGAGGTACATGGTACAGAAAATTCTAGTACCCTAAAAACAACACTAGAAAATTGGTATGAAAGTAGTATTAGTGATGAATATAAGCAATATGTTAATACTGAACAGGGATTTTGCAATGATCGAAATAATAGCACTAATATGGATGGAGCACCAGATAATAGTGGAGGAACAGGTACAACAGCGTCTTATTATGCGCCACGTCATAGAGTATTTACTTTACACGAGCCGTCATTTAAGTGTAATGAAACAAATGACTTATTTACAGTAGCTAGTTCTAATATGGGAAACAAGAAATTAAGCCAACCTATAGGAACGATAACAGTTGATGAGGTGGCTTTTGCAGGAGGAGTATTTAATCAAGATAATACATCTTATTATTTAAATACAGGAACATCTTTTTGGATAATGTCACCATCCCATTTTTCAAGTAATGTAGGGTATCCATACAATATGACGGAAACAGGATCATTTTACAGAGCAAATGCTACAACATCTATAGGAGCAAGACCAGTAATAAACATTAATAAAGACGTAGAATTAGAGGGAACAGGGACGAGTACTGATCCATATAAAATTAAAGATACAGAAATAGAAGTACCTGATGGAAAAACCATGCAAGAAATCATAGCAGGTTACAATGTTGGAAATAGAGGAAGTTTTAGTAGTGCATATACAACAGCAACAACAAATACAGTATTTACCACAACAGATTGGAAAGGAACAAGTTATTACTTTGCAGGAGCGCCAACGGATAATTGGGTAAAATTTGGAGGATTCTACTGGAGAATTGTGAGAGTAAATGGAGACGGATCAGTAAGACTCATTTATAATGGAACAAGTACAACAACAACAGGTACAGGAACATTAATTAATAATGGAGCAACTCAAGCTTTCAATAGCAGTTATAATCGAAGTGAGTATGTAGGTTTAAAATACACAAGTGGTGAGCAGCATGGCCAAACAACGGATAGTCCAATACTCAACACACTACAATCATGGTATACAAGTAGTAATCTAGATGATTATGCAGATTATATCGATACTAGCGTAGGATTCTGTAGTGATCGAAATGTAGTAAGTGGAGATAGTTGGAGTTCAACAAATAGCCATGACTATGCAGCATATGGAAGAATAGTGCAGAATAAAAGTCCAAGTTTAGGATGTAGTAGTAATGATATCATCACAGAACCAGTAGGACTACTTACAGCAGATGAAGTTGTCTTTGCAGGAGGTGTATGGGGAACTGCAAATAGTAGTTATTATCTGCATAATAATCAAGACTACTGGACCATATCTCCAAGTGTCTTCAGTGGTGGCAGCACTTATGTGTTCATTATGTTTTTGAATGGCACATTCGACGGCTGGCATGTGGATGGTACGAATGGTGTCCGTCCAGTAATTAATTTAAAGGCCAATACTCAATTTACAGGTTCAGGCACCTCAACAGACCCATATGTAGTAAATTAGCACTTACACTTGACAAGTGCTAATTTTTGTGTTATAACATATATTGTAAAGAAAGAAGGTGTTAATATGTATCCTAATATGCAAGAGGAAAATGAAAATGTTTTAGAAAAATATGGACGTGATATTACTGAGGCAGTAAAACAGAATAAGGTTGATCCTGTTATTGGTAGAGATGAAGAAATACGTAGTATTATTCGTATATTATCAAGAAAAACCAAAAATAATCCAGTTTTAATTGGTGAGCCTGGTGTTGGTAAAACTGCTATAGTAGAAGGACTAGCCATACGTATTGTAAAAGGAGATGTTCCAAGTACATTAAAAGGAAAGAGAATCTGGTCTTTAGACTTAGGAGCGTTAATCGCAGGTGCTAAATATCGTGGTGAATTCGAAGAACGTCTTAAAAAAGTTCTAAAAGAGATTAGTGATTCTAATGGGGATATTATATTATTTATAGATGAAATACACATGATTGTTGGTGCTGGCGCCGAAGGTGCTATGGATGCTGGCAACATGTTAAAACCAATGTTAGCAAGAGGAGAAATCCGTTTAATTGGTGCTACCACGTTAAATGAGTATCGTAAATACATTGAAAAAGATGGTGCTTTAGAAAGACGTTTACAAAAGATTCAAGTAAAAGAGCCAAATGTTGAAGATACCATCACTATACTTCGTGGTTTAAAAGAAAAATTTGAACTATTTCACAGCGTTAACATTAAAGACAGTGCGCTAATTAGTGCAGCAACACTTAGTGATCGCTACATCACAGATAGATACTTACCAGATAAAGCGATAGACTTAGTAGATGAAGCATGTGCAACAATCAAGATGCAAATGGCAAGTGTACCAACTGAACTAGACACATTAACACGTAAAATTATGAGTCTAGAAATTGAACGTGAAGCAATTAAGAAAGAAAAAGATGAGTTATCTCGCCATCGTCGTGAAGAACTAGACACAGAAATAGCTACGCTAAAAGAAGAAGAAGCTAAAATGCGTTCTAAATGGGAAGAAGAAAAAAGTTTAAATGATGATATCAACAAGAAAAAAGAAGAGTTGGATCAAGCTAGATTTAAACTTGAAACAGCAGAGAACAATTACGACTTAGAAACTGCTGCCAGACTTCGTCATGGTGAGATTCCTAAATTAGAGCAAGAATTAGAAACGCTAAGAAGTAAAATTGATGGAGAGATGTTAAGTGATACCGTTACTGATGAAGATATAGCTAGAATTGTAGCTAAATGGACCAACATACCTGTTCAAAAATTAGTAAGTGGTGAAAAAGAAAAACTACTTAACTTAGAAGAAAATTTAAAGAAAAGAGTAATTGGTCAAAATGAAGCGGTAAAAGTGGTAAGTGATGCGATTATTCGTGCTAGAAGTGGCATCAAAGATCCAAATAGACCAATTGGCTCATTCATCTTTATGGGTCCAACTGGTGTAGGTAAAACAGAACTTGCTAAAGCTTTAGCATATGAACTATTTGATGATGAACGTCATATGGTAAGAATAGACTGCTCTGAATATATGGAAGCATTCAATGTATCAAGATTACTCGGAGCTCCTCCAGGATATGTCGGTTATGATGAAGGAGGAGAACTTACTGAAGCGGTTAGACGTAATCCGTATAGTATTGTCTTATTTGATGAAATAGAAAAAGCACATCCTGATGTATTTAACATATTACTTCAAATACTAGACGATGGACGAATCACTGATAGTACAGGAAAACTAGTTGACTTTAAAAATACCATTATCATTATGACATCTAATTTAGGTAGTGAATACATATTAGATAATGAAAGTGATAGTGAATCCAAAGTAATGGATGCTCTAAAAAGAACATTCCGTCCTGAATTTATCAACCGTATTGATGAGATAGTTATATTCAAATCTTTAGGTAAAGATGTAGTATATAGTATTCTTGATAAAATTATTCATGAAACAGAGTCAAGACTTAAAAATATTAATTTACATTTAGAATTAACTAAAAAAGCTAAAGATTATATTATTGATCATTCTTATGAAGAAGCTTATGGTGCTAGACCAATTAAAAGATATGTAACTCACAATATTGAAACTCTAATCGCTGATAAAATCATTAGAGATGAAATCAAATATGGTGAGACTATTACCGTAGATGTAAAAGATGATAAATTAGTATTAAATTAACAAGTATCATATGGTGCTTGTTTTTTTAAATACTAGATTTTAACTCAATGATTTGATAAAATAATAATATAAAAATATGGTGATAAAATGAATAAAATTTATGAAAAAAGCAAAGAAAAAGCCAAAAAAATATTTACAAGTGATGATATCAATAAAATTGAGGTAGGAACAGTAAAAGGATTGCAACAGATACATAAATATTTATTTGATAATTTATATGATTTTGCAGGTATTATTAGAAAAGAAAATATTTCTAAAGGTAATTTTAGATTTGTTAATTCTTTGTATTTAGAAGACATATTAAAGAAAATTGAAACAATGAGTGAATCTAGTTTAGACGATATTATTGATAAATATGTAGAAATGAATATAGCTCATCCCTTTTTAGAAGGAAATGGAAGAAGTACAAGAATTTGGTTAGATTTAATATTAAAGAAAAACTTAAATAAAATAGTTGATTGGAAAAAAATAGATAAGAAATTATACTTACAAGCGATGGAAAGAAGTTCAGTAAATACTTTAGAAATTAAGACTCTAATTATGAATAATTTAACTGACGATTTAAGTCTAAATACTATTTTTAAAGGTATTGAAACTTCATATTATTATGAAACAGAAGATTAAATAGTCGGGACTAACTATCGGCTTTTTTGACATTTATAGCAAAATATGCTATAATGTTAAGCAGTTATGAAACATTAGGGGGTTGTAATAACTAGCTTTTAAGCCTCATTTTTGAGGCTTATTTTCATAACTAAAAACGATTGTAGTAAAAAAATAAACATTTATCCTTTACAAAAAGAGTATAATTTACTATAATGATAATAGTCGCAAATTAAAATAGGAGTTGAAGAAATGACAAAACGTTTAAAATGCGAGTTTGATGAGTATGTGTGTGATATATTAGAAAATGAACATTTTTTAGAAACAAAAAAAGATTTACATCATGGAACAAGTAAATACGAACATTCATTAAGAGTTGCAAAATTAAGTTATAGATTAGGGAAATTTTTTAAAGCAGATTTAAGAAGTGTATCTAGAGCAGGATTACTACATGATTTCTTCTTTGGTACACGTAAAGAGAACCCTGAAAATTCTTATCTTAAACATCCAGTTACCGCATCTAATAATGCAAAAAAATATTTTAATGTAACAGAAAAAGAAGCAGAAGCAATAAAAACGCATATGTTCCACCATGTTTTAATCAAAAAAATATTTCCATTTGTAAATAGATGCGAAAAAGCAACAATAAAAGAATTTAAACCAAAAAGTAAAGAAGGATGGATTATTTGTTTATCTGATTTAATTGTATCTATCGGTGAATGTGAAAGATTCCAATTTACTTATGCTTTTAATGTAGCCGTATTACTTGTATTTAACATTATACTATTTAAAAATTAATTCCGAAAGGAATTTTTTTTGCAAGAAAAAAGCCTTAAAGAAGGCTATCTAAAATAGATAAAGATAAATATAGCTAAGAACACACAATAAATACTAAATTTCCATAAGTTGCCACGTTTAACAATCTCACTTAACCAGCGATAAGAGAAGTATGTAACAATTCCAGCAGCAACCATTCCCAAAAAGTAAGGTAGAGCAACAGTACTAAGATTTCCAGCATCGATAATATCTTTTACGCCAAGAAGCATAGTACCAACACTAATAGGGAAATATAAAATAAATGTATATTTTAAAGCAGTACTTCTGCTCATTCCAACAAGCAAGCAAAGAACTAATGTCGTACCACTTCTACTAATACCAGGGAACAAAGCAACTATTTGAAATATACCAACAATCAGTGCATCTTTTAAAGTAATATCATAATCCTCTTTTTTTCCATTTTTATTTTTAACAAGAAGTAACATTCCTGCAGTAATTAAGAAAGCAACTCCTAAAAACATAATATTTTGAAGTTTATTTTCAATAAAATCTTTAAGCAAAACTCCAGCAATACCAATAGGTATGGTAGATATTAAAATAAACATACAATATCTAAACTTTTTCTTGTTTTCGCATCTTGATTCTTTCTTAAAAATATAAGAGAAAAAAGCTTTCAATAAATCCAGAACATCTTTTCTAAAAATGAATAAAATAGCTAAGAAAGATCCAAAATTAGCAACAATCTCAAAATTAAGATCATTAAACATTTCTGAATTAAAAATATTTTTAAACAAGAATATATGCCCACTAGAAGATACTGGTATAGGCTCTGTAAAACCTTGAATAATTCCCAAAATAATATAAACTAAATAATTCATTTAAATCACCTATTTAATTGTACCAAATTGCCAAGGCAAAGTCTATATCTAGTCATCAAAATCATTGCAAA
>ERZ1643251.3251-NODE-3251-length-15276-cov-8.555285_pt1 | contig 15276 bp, 16 predicted proteins | sample MGYA00579261_ERZ1643251 | MGnify/ENA primary metagenome ERZ1643251 (study PRJEB29033, sample SAMEA4952267) | chicken gut metagenome | biome: Broiler Chicken; feature: Gastrointestinal Tract; material: Caecum | place: Ireland | collected 2018 | study: Broiler...
ATCTATCAGCACTATCTTTAGAAACCGTTACTGTTCCAATTCTAATATCTTTTTTCTTGTCGATAATGCGTCGATGTGAACCAGCTACTCTTAATCTACCTAGCTTAGGTAATTTAATGTGTTTATTATCAAGAAAACATAAATTACCTGTATAAACACTGAGTTCATCATCTTTTTTATAATGTCCGTTAGTTTGGTAACTCAAACGATAACCTTTTTTATGAAATTTAGGAGTTCCAGTATGATGCACTTTTCTAAACATTTTCCAGGCTTTTTGATAGTTCTGTTTTGCATCTGCAATAGCTTGACTATCTATTAGTGGATTTAAAAGATAACGATAATGATTAGCTAGATAACTTGTTTGTTTACGTTTTTCTAGTTCTTCAATTCTTAGCAAGACACTATCAATTGGTAACTTAATTTGTTTTAACTGATATAATTCTTGGTCGATTGCCACCATTTTGTTGTAAACAGTTCTAGCAATATTTCCATTTAAGTCAATAATTTTCTTTTGTTGACTTGAAGGATAAATTCGCATTTTCAAACCGTAATGATATGCCAAATCACTCATCTTTTTCATTATCTTTCACCTCCTTTCTAGGTGCTTATATTATAACTTATTTAGGGCTATCCCTCCCCTCTACTTTAGTAGGGGGGGTTCTCGCCGAATTGTCACTGAAATAATGTATATGCTTACTTGCTGTTACATTTAAAAAATGTAATACATCTTTTTCAGTGATTTGACCTATACACCAATAATCCTTTTCGTCCTTGAATATATCTATTCGTCGTATTTCATTTAAATCTTCAAATAATTCAAGCAATTCTATGTAGGTTAGTTTGCGTAAAATCTTATGTTTCTTATCAAAAAAATTTTGACCTGCTACATAATTCCATAAGCAATTTAAAAATATATCTTTATCAGTTAATTTAATTTATTTCATTATAATTACCTACCTTCATAAGTTTTATTGCTTTGTTATTTACCTTACATATATATTATATAACGTTACTCTATATATTACAAGTGTTTTTTATGAACTTTTTCATTTTGATAAAATAAATGTTAGTGCGCTGTCTTACCTTAGCCTTGATCCTAACCAATACTCAAACACCAACATAAACTCATAAACACCAGCTACAGCACTTATCCCACTACTAGCACACCACAAGCACCAGCTGCCACTCTACCATCGCTTAAGCCCCATAAAAAAAGCGATGTCTAACCATCGCCCCTAATCTCCATTTTTGCCTTTGCTTACTTCTTCTTCAACGATTTCGTTAAGCTTACCTTTTACCATTTCGACTGCCTCAAACAACTTATCAGCGTCTGCTTTAAGCCTTTTGACTTGACTGCTGTTTGTTATATCGACACTTTCTAATTGCTTAAGCACCCCAATTATATTTAAACTATCTAATTTTTGCTCTGAATAATCATAATAAAACCTGAACCTATAATACTGGCTTTCTATTCCACTAATTTCATCTGGATCAATGTAGGCGTTGTCATAACCTGTGTTATCTTTGCTGATATGTAGCCAGATTGTACCGTCCAAGTCTAACTTGTCAATGATTTTAGTCTTACTTTCGATCAACTCTTGGTTTTCGTATATATGTGTCTTGATTATTATCATCGCTAATCGCTCCTTTGCTTTATATCTTTCCTTAACTTACATATATATTATATAACGTTACTCTATATAATGCAAGTATATTTTATTAACTTTTTCAAAATAAAAAACAAAAAAGCGATGCTAGAATTACTCCAACATCGCCCCTACTTCTCTAAATTTAAAAACCGTATGACGTACGTACAATTTTGCCTTCATTACTAGCATAATATAATGACCTGTCCCAGTTTTTGATTAAGTCATCTGCTAATCTCTTATAATCAATATAGTTAAAAGGATTAACCGCACCTTCATACTTAGTACCTTGCACCACTTCTAGCCCTAGCTCTTCGTACGCACCATCTTCTAGCTCGTACTTAGCAAATTCAACTTCATTAGGAAAAACTAGAAAATCCTCGTTTTTCCAGTCCTCGCTCCAAGCGTACCAAACTAACTCATCAGCCAATTTTGGATCAACCTTTTTTAATTCTTCTAAATTATCGTAACTTTCGTACTTGTAACTCATGTTTATCTACTCCTTTTATCTAACGTTACTCTATATATTGAGTAAATTAATAAGGGTTTTGTTTTGACCCTTCCTTAACTTACATATATATTATATAACGTTACGCTATATAATGCAAGTGTTTTTTATAAACTTTTTCAAAATAAAAAACCAATGTTCAAACATTGGTTCAACTTTTATGCAAACATATATTTCAAAAAATCGTCTTGAACTTTGCCACTACCATTTCCACCGACCAAACTATCATACATTGTGTTTAGTTTGTGATTACCATCATGGATAAAATAAAGGTTATCCTTATCTTCATAACTAACAGGGTTGATACCCCTATGTTCGTACCATTCCGTTAGCATTACGTATAGCATAGTTGTTTTGCTAACTTTAAAGATACCGTTGATTTTGCTAACACCAGTCTTTTTCTTAATCGTGGAGCATAGATCTTGATTTTTATTTAAATCTATATCTGTTGCATACTTAAAAATAGCTCTTGTTATCATCGCTCTTACTTCCTTTTCTTATTTTCCAAAAAACACTGTTTCCAACGCTTGCTTATCTTCTAACAGGTAGCTTTCTAGGTTAGTTAATGGGTGGTATTCAACTAAGTCAACTGACTTTTTACCACTCTTTAAACCAACATAAGTGAAAAATCTACTTTTATCATCTAACCAACGTAGAAACTTACGTGCATTACCAATACTAATTTCGTTTAGTATGCAATCTTCGTAATAAAATTCCCTTGCTAGATGTTTAGCAAAATCTTCATCTAAACCAGCTCTTACTCTATCTAACCAAGCCTCTTGTAATTGTTCTTCTGTAGGTTCATTAAAGTAGTTTTCTTCAACATCATCTACAATTTCGTTAAAAGCCTCGTATATGTCGTTTAAATAGTCAATATAATCATCTAGGTTATTGTCTAGGACAACACAGATACCTTTTTCTTCCAATACGTCAATCAATTCTTCTTTTGTCATATTTTTTACTTCATTCATGGTTATCTTCTCCTTTATATAACGTTACTCTACTTTTAAACCAAAGCAATAAGGGCTTTTACCCTTTCCTTAACTTACATATATATTATATAACGTTACGCTATATAATGCAAGTGTTTTTTATAAACTTTTTCAAAATAGTAAAATTTACTTGTAGCACCAGTTAGTACGATGCAAGCACTACACAACCAATATTCAAGCACCAAAAAAGCCGTTGTCTTAACGGCTTAGTCTGTATTATTCTTTTTCTCTCTTTTCTAGTCTTTCGATTAACCGTATATTTGACTGATAAAGTCGCCTTTATCAACTTTAAAGATGTTTTCGTTAGCTCCATAAGCGTCGCAATAAACGTTTATCCAAACTTCTTTTTCCTTACCGTCAAAGTACTTTTTAACGGCTTTGCTAATTGTTTTCAAAGCGTCCACATATCTTGACGGTGTTGTATTCAAAGCGTTGTCCCCTGTCTTGTCGTAAGGTTCAACCTCAACGACCAAAATACCATCAATTCTTTGGTTAGTAACAAACACACTTCTTAACACTGAGTTCTTTCTTTTAACATTTAATAGTTCACTTAATTGTACATACATGATAATCTCTCCTTTATATAACGTTACTCTATAAATTGAGTAAATTATTAAGGGCTTTTTGTTTTGCCCTTTCCTTAACTTACATATATATTATATAACGTTACTCTATATAATGCAAGTATATTTTGTATATTTTTTTATTTTGATAAAATAAATATTAGCGCTAACTCTTGCCTTATCCTTTAGCTAAACCATTACTTCCTGTGGCTTGTTTTTGCCCTGTATCATCTTTTTATCTAGCCTTGAATATAATTACACTCAAGAACCAATACAAGCTCTTATACAAGCCCCTAGCCACACCCTAAGGCACGCTGCAGCATGTAACCTACTTAACCATCGCACCAACCCCACAAGCGTATGCACCGACTCCACCACAAGCACCACGCAAACAAAAAAAGCAATGGTATTAACCACTGCTTTATCTTTATTTTTCGATTAGTTCAATCAAGTAATCAGATACTTTTAACACGTCATCTAATACCTTAACTTTATCTTCTGGCTTTAACTCTTGTAACTTTTTACCATTACCAGTCCACGATGCAATGTAACCAACGCTTTCGTCATCTTCCATTCCAAAGTGTGATGTTACTAATTTAGCTGTCATCTCTGCTTGTAACTCCCCTAATGAATAAGATACTTTTTTAAGGTTTAGATTTAAGTTTTTGCTAACAACGTTTTTACTTTCTGGGTCAAGGATTGCATGAGTTAATTCATGAATTAGTGTTTTTACGTTTTCACTATCTGTATTATTTGGGTTAGTTACGATTATTTTTTGTTTTGGACTATGAACTACGCACCGACTAGAAGTCGGTGGTTTCTAGGAACATCGTGTAGTGTTTAGCGTGTTACATTGGTATACCAAAGAGCTAACTCACAGAACACGACTATTTTACTATGGCTAGTCCCTAACCAACTGGATATTAGTTTGTTTTAAACCACGATTTAAGATATTTTTAGCTGCATTAATATCTCGATCGCAGTTTTTATGGCAATAAGGACACGTCCAGTTACGTATATTTAACCATTGACTTTGAGTTAAATTATCAAAGTCATGGTTCTTCTTGCCACAATTAGAACAGATACGGCTAGTGTTTTTAGGATCAACCATAATTAATTGTTTTCCATACCAGTTACATTTGTAAGCTAACATTGTTTTAAACATGTACCAAGCATTAGATGAAATAGCGTTAGCTAGATTATGATTCTTCATCATGTTCTTAGATTTTAAATTTTCTAAGACAATCACATCATAATTCTTGACTAATTCTGTTGTAATCTTATGCAAGGTATCTTTTCTTTGATTGGCAATTTTAGCTTGGTAAAGAGCCTTGTTTTTCCTAGCTTTTTGCCAGTTAGAAAAATCTTGTACATCAAGGTCATATAAGCGATGCTTATCATGGTTATGTGACTCAACAATGTTAGTTACTCCATGAAGTCTACGGTTGTATTTACTTTGCCACTTTCTAGCTTTCTTTTCTAATTGCTTGAATTGTAATTTTCCATACTTAATTCCATCAGAAGTAATCGCTAAATCATGTACCCCTAAGTCAATACCAATTACTTTACCTGTTGGCTTGAGTTCTTGGTTTTCAAACTCAACTTGCAGGCTAAGATAGTATTTACCAGTAGGTTCTTTTTGAACAGTATAGCGTTTTACTTTGCAATCCTTTAATGACTCAGTAGAACTAGTTTTAACATAACCTAATTTAGGCAACCTAACATATCTTTTAGCAGCTACTTTAACACTAGATTTACCAGTATAAGACTGTTTTGCAGCTTTACGACTGTGAAAGCGTGGTTTACCAAACTTGTGTGTTTTGTCATTAAAGAAGTTTTTCCATGCTTGATAAAGATTTTGAGTTACGACCTGTAAGGACGTACTATCACTATCTTTTAAGAATGGATATTCTGATTTTAAAGGCACTAAAAGATAGTCCATTTGCCTATTAGTTGGCACTTTAAAAGATGGGTTGTTTTTATATCTTTGGTTGATGCCAGCTAATAGTGTGTTCCACAAAAAACGATCATTACCAAACATGATAATTAATTGTTGTTCCTGTTTTTTTGTAGGATAAAGTCTTAATTTTATTCCTTTAAGCATAAAATTCACCTCCTTTAGCTTACTTTCATTATACCATATGTTATAATAAAAGTGTTAAAATATATTATAAAATAAATAAAAGGTGGAATACATATGTTAGTAAAAGAACGAACCAGCGTTTATGATTTTAGTTTTCATTTGGTCTTTGTTACCAAGTATCGAAAAGCAATTTTTACTACTGATAAAATGCAAACTGACATGAAAAATATCCTGTTAGACATCGCTAAAAATAACGATGTTGAAGTTAATAGCTTAGAAGTAACTCCAGATCACGTTCATATGTTAATTTCTTTTAAGCCTAAATACGCTGCCTCTAGCATTGTTAAAGCTCTAAAAGGAGCAAGTGCTAGAGCCTGGTTTAAACAATATCCAGATACTAAAAAGCTGTTATGGAAGGGTCATTTGTGGTCGCCTAGTTTCTTCATGTCTACTGTTGGTAATGTGTCAGAAAGAATTGTTAAAAAGTATATTGAAGACCAGATGAAAAAGTCAACGCAAAAGTCGCACTAAGAACGTGTGGCTTAATCAGACAATTCAACCCACGACTGAAGTCGTGGGCTTTCTTGTCTTGCCACACTATGTAATCAAGCCCTCTCAACCAGTATTCAAGCAATAAAAAAAGCGATGTCTTAACCATCGCTTTAGCCTTATCTTATGCTAATTTTTCAGTGTATTTTGAACTTGTTAAAATGTCATTTACCTTAAAATAATAGTCGTTGTTATCATCTCTTAATTTAACGTTTAAGTCTTTATCTTTACCGTCAATAACGAACCATACTAAAGTTAGACCATATTCAAAAAAGCCTGAGTTTAAATCTTTTTCAACCTTATCGACTACTGTATCAAACAAATAGCCGTACTCTTCATCATATTTATCAGTATGTTCAAAATCTTCTTCACTTGTACTATAACCTTGAAATTCCAAGAGTTCCACACCGTCATTTTTCATCTTTTCTAAGATTGCATTAACCTTGTCTACTTGTTTTTGCACATGTTCTTGATAACCTTTTGTTATCTCTTTTTCAAAGTATTTTCTAGGTGTTAAATTTAAAAATTCATACATAGCAATTTCAACGTCATCATTTAATTTACCATTACGATACATATTTACAAATTCTTTATACCAATTATCTAACTGAGTTGGTGTTTTAACTTGAATTAAGTTGTTTCTAAAATCGTCATTTTCAATCCAAAAATTATCAATGTTATCATCTAGCAATGTACCCCATTCTAAGTAATCAGTGAACATAATTTCATCAAATAAATCCTTGTTAATCTCAACTGTTTTTCTATTCATGGTATCTACTCCCTTACTTATTGTCTTTCCTTAACTTACATATATATTATATAACGTTACTCTATATAATGCAAGTATATTTTATAAACTTTTTCAAAATAAAAAAATAAAAACCAGCTCCAATTAATGCGATGCAAGTAACAAAAAAGCGATGAACTTAATCATCGCTTAAACCTTAGTTTTCTAAGCTCGTTTCCATAATTTCCAAGAATGTGTCTGGGTCGTCCATTAGTCGATAGGTGCAAAGACCACCCTTTAGCTCACTATCATTCTCAACGTATGCAAGAACATCTTTTTTGAACAATCTGAAATCATTTTTTTCGATTATATCCTTGTTTTCATAGTAAAAATCTTTTAACGCTTTAACTAACCCTTCCTTATTTTCATCTAGTAAGTAGCCATCTTCAACCCCTGTCTTAATTCTGTTGTAGTCGTTATAATCAATGTCAATGTCGGTATCAACGATTACTTCGGTGTAGTACTTGTCTTTGTTATCGTATTTTTCAACGCTTACCGTTACTTCTCTTTCAACTAAGATGTTATATCCTGGTTCATAGTCTTGATACTCCATTTCAATCTCTTCTTTACTTTCATATAAACGCTTGATTAAATCATCTCTATAAGGGTTGATTTGACTTCTAAACTCATCGCTAGAAAAGAGTGTTTCCAAAGTATCTCCCCAGCTCCAACGCCCTTCGCCGTCAAACTTCAACCAAACTTCATCTTCAGTTACTTCTTCAATGTAAGCAAAACCATAATATTCATAGTTTTGTGGAGTTTGATAATACTTAACCCAGTTATCAATTAATTCTTTGTTATTGTCGTAAAATTTTCTTGATAGATACATTGTTCCTTTTGCTGTTGAAATGTTTGCCATAATAAGCACTCTCCTTTATCTAACGTTACTCTATTTTTTAACCAAAGTAATAAGGGCTTTTTGTTTTACCCTTTCCTAACTTACATATATATTATATAACGTTACGCTATATAATGCAAGTCTTTTTTGTATATTTTCTCAAAATAAAAAACAAAATTTATCCAAAATATGATACAATATTTGTATAGGCTAATTGGCTAAGGCCCAATTAATAGCTTAGATAAAAAATCTGAATATAGATAAAATCAGATGCTGATATTTTCATGATATTTTCATTTAATTTTTTATCAACCGTTGAATTATCTTTTTAGATGTTCAATGGTTATTTTTTGCTCTAAGCGATGGCTGTACTTGTTTTCCACCCTGTGCCACTTCTTGCCTGTACCCTTAGCTTAGTCTTACTTCCTGTGCCTGTTCCTATGCTTGCTTTTCCCCTGTGTACTAGCCTGTACCAAGCCTTGCCTAATTACACTTATACTCCAGCACAAGCTCTCATCAAAGCTCCAGCCACAACCTAAGGCAAACACCAGCACGCAGCGAAGATAAAACAGCCGCCACTACCACATCAACAACCGCCGCAGCCTATCTACCAGCCACTTAATGCTACATTCAAGCACCAAAAAAGCGATGCTAACATTACATTAACATCGCTCTAACCTTAGTTTTCGTTTTGCATAAAGATTATCCCAACTTCATAACCAATAACTTTCCTACCGTTTTTAATGCTTGTTATGCTGACTGATACATCTTTATAAATGCCCTTTATTTCTTCTAAAGCAACCGTTAAAACCTTTTGTCTGAACCGACTAGCAGTCCATTTTTTAGCGTTACCTTCTCCGTCTACTCCCAAAAACCACGTTTGCCATTCGTCCATAGTTCCTTTAATCGTTACAGAAGGCGGTAAACTACGTGGATCATTATAATTTCTCCACTTACCATGTACATTTGCGTTCCACAATTTCAACATCGTTAAAGTATACTTAGACTTAATCCTAGATAACTCTGACAATCTGAAAGAATAGAACCTTGATTTTAATTGAAAAATATATGGAGCAACATCTGAATTAAATTGAAAAACTATCTTTGATTTTTCGTTAAATTTAATCGACTGAAACAAACTAGTCATTAAGATACTACGTGAACCATCATCTTCTTGTACTAAAATACATAAAGCCGTCTTTCTCATCAGACTTTGAAATGTTTTAAAAACTGTTTTATAAGTCTTTCCAGAAGATGTTAGTCCAAAGTGCTTTATAATGTCCAAAACTTTAGTTTCATACTTAGTATCTTCTGTATCATCTTTTTGAACAAAAGAAAAACAATAATCTAATAACCTGTGTTCTAGCAAAGTTAGATTGCCAAAAGCTTTAGCTAAGTCGTTAGATTGTGTTACTAAATAATCTTGCCTAGCTAATAGGTCATATACGTTTTCTTTAGATACATAGCTCTTTATTTTCTCGCTCATATCGCACCGCCTATCACTGTAAACGTAATCTTATTGTTTAAGTATAACCATAATTTCGATAAATAGCAAATTGTGGTTGCAAATGTCTTTAAACAACCTTTTATCACACTTTGAACCTAAGCTTTTTAGTAGCTGATATTATCCAAAGAATCCACTCTGAACTTTGATTATCAAGTAGTACATCGCTGATACAATAACATCTATTTGCATTTTCTAATGTAAAAGTGTGGTAAATAGTTGTTTATTGCGTGGTTTTTAGTTGCGAATTGCGTGGTAAATGGTTGTAAATACCTTTTTCCCCAGACTTTTCCACAATTTGTGTGGCAAATAGTTATACATTACGTGGTTTTTGGTTGTAAATAAGCTGAAATCAACCTGTTTTTTTATGTGGTTTTTAGTTGTTTATAGTGTGGTAAATGGTTGTAGATTGTGTGGTTTTTAGTTGTTTATAGTGTGATAAAAGGTTGTTTATTGCGTGGTTTTTAGTTGTTTATAGTGTGGTAAATGGTATTTTAAATGGCTGTAACCCTTGATGCTACTGTAATTGAAAATTACTAATGTATATATAATGTATTATAATGTATTATATATAAATATTTTTTAATGTATGTTATTACAGCAACCTATCCAACCACTAACTACACAATCTTAACTATAAGGTCAACTGCATAATTTAATACTATTTTGAAATTGACTTTTTTATTTGATCTTCAATTGATGTGTAGTTCATATAGTAACCAAAATCTTGTACAGATTAATAATTTTCTAGTCTTTTTTAAAAGACACTTCACTCAACCTAATGGAGTCAACCAGTCAACAAACTTTTAAAATTAATTCTAAAAATTCTCGTGGACAACTTTACAACTCGTTTGGCAGTCGTGCTTTGTTTCAAAAATTGTTTGTAAGCCTCTTAAATTAGAAATTTAAGTTTAGCTTAACTGGAACTAATCCGATTCCATCTATACCGTCAACAAAAGCATTCGGTACTACTTTTCTTAATATCTGTAAGGCTCCATTAACATCGGCATTAATTAAAATACCTTTATTTGATTTAAATAAACCACGTTTTATACGTCTTTTAGCAGGACTCAATCCTTTACGTTTCCGAGCCTTATCTCCATTTTGATTAATTGGTTCTTCATTATCTAAAAATGATGTTTGACTGGTATAAGCCTCGTTAGCTTGAATAACAACAATTCCAGCTAAGTTAGCTTTATATTCAATCATCTCAATCATTTTTTGATGTGGGATTCCAATGAAGTTCTGATTGTTAATTTTGCCTAGATTAATAGAACGTTTTTGATCCTTATTTTTACCAATAATAATCGTATTTAACTCATGGCTTAACGCTATTTCAACAATGCGTTTACTTGCCTCATGAGCAAATCCTAAAACTTTTTGATTACGATAAAAATCTAGGTTATTTAAACGTTTGGTATTACGACTTTGTTTATTAAAGCCGTATAACTTAGTTAATTTAGCTCTTTGCTTATTATAGTATCGGTTAATTGACTTTAAAGGTCGTCCATTAACAATTACAGGTTGAAACTCTTTAACATTAGATGCCAAAGTAAAAACATTATCAAGTCCTGGATCTATCGTAAGATAACGTCCGTTATCTTCTTTGTAAGCAATAGTCTTGTTGGTTTTATAAACAATTTCAACTACAAACTGATTATTTTTAGGGACAATTCTAACTTGTTGGATTTTAGTTGTATCTTGATGTTGTAGCTTAATTTTCAGATTATTCATCACAGGTATTTCAACAATGCCATTGGGACGTAATTTAGCGGTTTGATTATCTATAATAACGATACTTTTACCACCTTTATCCTTATATTTTGGTAACTTAGGTCTACCATTGAATTTACTAGGATTCTTCTGATAGGCTTTAACAGCCTTATTCCAAGAAGTTATATTTTGCATGACTAGCTTTAAAATTTGTTGGGCTAAATGGACACTTTTCATAGAACGATAAAGCATACAATCTTTTTGTTGATACGACTGTTTAAATGTCTTATCTAAGGCTCCATAACTCAACCATTTACCTTTAAATAAAGATTGTCTAAAGCGATACAAGGCTTGATTATAGATATTATTAGCTAAGTGAGCATATTTATCTAAGATTAAATAACGACTGTCATTAGCTCTAATAACATGTTTTTCTACCAAGTATTCATACTGAATTTCCGTCTTTTTAGCTCTTATATTTTTAAAAGCTTGCAGGGCAGTTTTCTTAGATTTTTGTTTTCTAACCATCATTTTCACCTCCTTTTTCTTCTAAAGCTTCCTTGATTTTCTTTCTTCTACTTGAGTACATTCTCATTGAGAATGCGTGTAATAAGCTAATAATTTCTTCAAAGATTTCTTGTTGGTCTGTCTTTTTATCATTTAATTCTGACATCACAATGATTTCAGTGTGATATTTAGCAAATAAATGCTTAAATAAGTCAAAGCCAACTCGACTTAGTCTATCCTTGTAAGTGATAATAACTTTTGATACTTTGCCGTCAATTACAAGGTCTAATAATTTAAAAAACTCCTTTCTTTTTTCAAAAGAAATTCCACTAGCTATATCTTTATAGAGTCCTTTAACTTGATAACCATTTTTCATCGCAAAACTTTGTAAGTTTTCGATTTGGTTTTCAAGATCTTGTTTTTGTTTAGGTGTAGATACCCTAGCGTATAAATAAACACCACGAACTTCACCTTTGTTTAGTATTTTAAAAACAGAATTAGCGTCCCAATCATATTGACCTGAAGGTAATTTAGTAGCTTTTAAAATACCTTCTTTTCGCCATCTTAATAAAGTGGAACGACTAATCTGTAATAATTTCATTACTTCATTCGCTTTCATGCTATATATTATATCATATAATATGATTTAACATAAAAAAGATTGATTATATTTACCTATATTTAGATATTATAAAAAAAGCCTTAGACCTACATAGTCTAAGACTCTACTAATTGTTATCCAAAGCAATAAAAAAGATGACCCCAGGCACATAGGATTTCTCGGCCATTGCCTTACTCTCAGTTGAGAACCCAGCGTTAATCCTTCGTAAGTCATCTTGTTTATATTATCTTATTTCATATGCTTACCGTCAAGCAAACCACTCAGTCCACTTCAGCGTCTATTTCAGCTTGAGTTAACTTTCGGCCACCACTTGCTACAACTAGTTCTAACAACTCTCTTTGGTGCGATGCAAGCGATGCTAGGTCTAGCTTAACGTGTCGCCAAACTCCATCGCCAAATAACTCATGCAACTGCTCAAGTAACCTATTAGCAAATGCAGCGGTTATTGTCGTTATACCTGCAAAGCTAATTGTAATTACAGACTCATTCTGACTTAACATCTGTACTTGTTTTGTCAGTGCCATTGCTTGCCTTGGAGTTGTGGCCAAGTTTGATTTGACAGCGTTTCTTACACTAATTTCCTGCATTCCATCGCCACTTTTTTCCTTAATGTGTACAAGTTCTAACTAAAATACATACTTTAAAAATTCTGTACATACTTAGTTTCACTTGATATTACAATAAGCTTTTCTCCAATCGTTATTGAAAGCTCTTTAACTATGTACAAGTTTATTTTTCTGTACATACTTTGTAAATTCTGTACACACTTCGCTGCGACCATCTAGTCCATCGTAAATTTATACTTCTGCAAGTTGTTTTTCGACTTCATCAATGCGCTTATTCAACACTTCTCTGTAAGCCACTAAGTCTTCGTAATACTTGTATGGATTCCAGTATAGTGTAGTTTCATCAGACTTACTTCCTACTTTAGGACTAATAAAGTTTCTAGCGCCTCGTTTCAATGAATTGTAACGTGTGCGATCTGGGTTCTTCTTTTCGTATTTGCGACTTGCCTTTTTTTGTGATTCTAATACCATAATTAATTCCTTCTTTCTTATATCGTTACTCTATAATAAAACTAAATTAATAAGGGCTTTATTTAACCCTTTCCTTATTACACTTATATTATATAACGTTACTCTATATAATGCAAGCTTTTTTTGAACTTTTTTTCATCTTTTTTTGATCTTATCAGTGCAATTTCCTTTGTTTTTGCACCGTTAACTTGTGTCCTATGCCAACCCCTGCCTTGCCCTTGAGCTTAACCAATAGTCTACATGCTTGTTTATGTGGCTTAATTTTAGCCTTATTTTAGCTCTTGTACTAACCTTGCTTATAATTACACTCAGACACTATCACAAACTCTCTACCATGCTCTCAGCTACTCCTCAAGGCTCGCTGCTGCATATATCCCACACAACCATCTCACCAACACTTACTTCAACCATCAAAAAAAGCCTATGCTCACGCACAGACCCCAGCATATATGATATAATTTTATCGTATCTACTCCGAATATACGATACAGGAGCTGGTGATATTATCGACCAAGTTTTTGATTAAGCGTCGCCACGAACTGTATTGCCGTACAGTAGGATAGACGCATTATCGTCAGTAACGATCGTGGCTGATATCCAGCTACCTTGCTCCTTACATAGTGAGTATAGCACGTTACTGGCTTTTTTTCTAGTTTGTGCCATGCTTTGCCTTACCCTTGAGCTTAACCAATAGTCTACATACTTGTTCATGTGGCTTAATTTTAGCCTTATTTTAGCTCTTGCACTAATCTTGAATATAATTACACTCAAACACCTATACAAGCTCTTAGGAAAGCTCCTAGCTACACCATAAGGCACGCTGTAGCATGTAACTTACTTAACCATCGCACCAAGCCCCACTCCAATTAAAAAGCGATGAACTTAATCATCGCTCCAACCTTTATTTTACTTCGTACAATGTTTTTCTTCCATACGTTACCTTTTTAATACCCTTAACCAAGATGTAGCCGAAAGGATTGTCTTTACTCCTGAACATCTCGGTAAAATCACTTGCTCCTCTCCTTGTCTTAATTGCATAGCTTGGAAAAGCGTAATTGTTAGAAACCAAGCTACGATAATTACAATTCTTAAGCCCATCTACATCTAAGTCTAGGTCTACTGAATTGTGTCCTTGTTCATACACAACCTTTACCGTACGTGCATTTTTAACCATAGATATATTTTTCAACAAGCTCAAAATCATCTCATCTTCATCACTTAGCTTGATGTTTCTTTCAACCTTTAATTTAACTTGATTGTCGATGTATTTTTCAATGTTGATGTCTAGGTTTGTTTTATCACTAACAAAACTACCTTTACTTGATAGATAATTATCTACTAGCTCACTTACATATTCTTTATCATTAACTAGCTTTACATAATCGTATGCGTTTAGGTCGGTTATATATTCGTTATCTTTACCATAAACCGTTGTTCCTGTTTCAAAAAAGCTTGTCATTCTTTTATCCATAAACGCTTTTTTGAACTCTTCTTCTGGGTCTGTTCTACTTTCAATCACACGCTTAACAAATGTTTCTTCATAAATGCTATTTAATTCTTTATCAATCGCCTTTTTTACCATGCGATTAAGGTTCTTGAAATTGATTGCTCCTAATTCTTTTGCTACTTTATCAAACGCTTGATTAAATTCGTATATACTATAAATTCTATGATAGTAGAATTGTTGGTTAGCCTTATCATAAAGCCCTATTAATTTTGTTTTTTCATAATTGCTCAAAGGTGTTGCACCTATCGCAAAATCAACGTAGCAAATGTAGCTTATGTTTGCGATGTTTTCATTTGTTTCTTCATCAACTGCATTAATCTTTAATACATTTCCATTCTTTAATGCTAGGATTTGTCTTTCATCATCTTCTAAAAATGCTTTAAATTCTTTTGTTGTAATCATGGTTATACTCTCCTTTAT
>ERZ1643251.3252-NODE-3252-length-15268-cov-4.979163_pt1 | contig 15268 bp, 14 predicted proteins | sample MGYA00579261_ERZ1643251 | MGnify/ENA primary metagenome ERZ1643251 (study PRJEB29033, sample SAMEA4952267) | chicken gut metagenome | biome: Broiler Chicken; feature: Gastrointestinal Tract; material: Caecum | place: Ireland | collected 2018 | study: Broiler...
TCGCGGCTTACTTCTTCTTTTCCTACTGTATGCACACGCCCGCCGAACGCAATCCGCTCGGTGAGAGCGCGCATTTTGTCAAAACCTTTGCCCGCATGGCGCTCTTCTCGGCGATAGCAGTCGGCATCGCGACTATAATCATACTGCCGGCATACTACTCGCTGACCTTCGGCAAGACGACCTTCTCCGACCCGAACTTCGACTTCAGTCAGAAATTCGACTTTCTCGACCTCATTACAAAAATGTACCCCTCGTCGTACGACACGGTGCGTCCGGAGGGCTTGCCTTTTGTGTACTCGGGCACGCTGACGCTGATACTCCTGCCGGTGTTCTTCCTGATTAAGCAGATATCCCCCCGCCGCAAGCTCGCGTTCGGCGCGATAATCGGCTTCTATGTGTTCAGCTTCAACTCGTCGACAATCGACCTTATCTGGCACGGCTTCCAGCGCCCGAACTGGCTCAATTACCGCTACAGCTTTGTATTCTGCTTCATCATAATTTTAGCCGCGTATCTTGCGTTCGAGCATATCGAGAAGCTCGACATCCGCTGTGTGCTCGGAGTCGGAGCGGTACTTGGACTGCTCATTGTCATAATCCAGAAGCTCGAATACGGGAACGTCCCCGACCTTTTGTGCGTCTGGTTCTCGATTGCCTGCATCGCGGTATACATGATACTCCTGTCGGGCGTACACCACAACTGGCTCGACGGCGGAGTTCAGGCGATACTCTGCGTGTTCGTATTGCTCGAATTGTTCTGCAACGGACTTTCGGAGATAGTCTCGCTCGACAACGACGTACACTACAGCTCGCGCACGTCGTACGTCAATTTTATGAATAAATGGACTCCCGCCGCCGACTGGGTCAACGAGAACGACACGTCGTTCTACCGCGCCGAAAAGACCGAGCACCGCAAGACCAACGACAACTTCGCGCTGAATCTGCGCGGACTTTCGAACTCGACGTCGACGCTGAACGCAAAGCAGATCGAGTTTTTAGAGCGCATGGGCTACTCGTCGAAGTCGCACTGGTCGAAGTACCTCGGCGGCACGCCGGTTTCGGACAGCCTGCTCGGAATCAAATACATTCTGACCTTGCAGGAAAACGAGATGAACGACGTCTACGGCGAGCCGGTCTATGTGGACGAGGCAAACGAGACGGCGGTGTATGAGAACAAGTACGCGCAGTCGCTCGGGTATATGGTGTCGAGCGGCCTCGCCGACTTCGACTTCGCCGACTTCGAGTCTCCGTTTGAGCGCATGAACGAGCTGGTCAGCGAAATGCTCGGCAGCGAGGAAACGCTCGAGCTGTTCAAGTCATACGCCAACATCAAGCCCGACTACACGAACCTCGACCTTTCGTATGTGACCGGACACAAGAAATACGAGAAGCTGAACAAGGACTACGCCGGAAGCCTGACCTTCAAGCTGACCCCCGAAAACGACCGCGAGATCTTCGTCTACTTCCCGAGCGACTACCCGCGCGACGCCCGGCTCAAGGTCAACGGCGAGGAGATTTCCGAATACTTCACGAACGAAACCTGTAGAATAGTCTCGCTCGGCAAGCATCCGGCGGGCGAGGAGCTGATAGTCACGCTCGCGCTCGACGAGGAGGACATCTACCTCGCGAACGGCGTCGACTACTTCTGGTATCTCGACGAGGAGCTGTTCTACGAAATCATGCCGCGGCTCGCCGAGGGCGGATTTGACATCGACAGCTTCACCGACTCGAGCTTCGACGGCAGCATAACCGTACCCGAGGACCGGACGCTGTTCCTTTTGACGATTCCGCGCGACGAGGGCTGGCACATCTATGTCGACGGCGTCGAGACCGAGACTGTAGAGGTGCTCGAATGCCTGACCGGACTCGAGCTTGAGCCGGGCGAGCACACGATAAAAATGGTCTACTTCCCCGACTGCGTGAAATACGGACTGATAATTTCGGGCTGCTCGCTGGGGCTTTTCATACTGATCATAATCGGCGAGCTGATACTGCGGCGGAAATTCCCGCTGATTATATTCAGCTCGAGCGGAATTCCCGCGGAGTCGGACGACGCGGATACTGACGACGCGGATACCGGCAGCACAGCGTCTGGCAGTACAAAATCTGACGGCGCGCCGCCGCTGATAACCATAACCGAGCTGACAGCTGACGAGGAAACAAAAGCCGCGGATACATCAAAATCCGCACCTGACTCAGACGGCAATTCTGACGATGAGACAAAGCAAGGCTGACAAATCTACGACCTGTCAATTAATATAGACAGCGAAAATGAACATCGAAAATGAATATTGATACTATAATCGAAAGCATCCTGACCCTGATCGCGCATATCATTGTCATATCCGCATTGCTCGCGATACCGGCGGCGGTCGCGCTGGTTTTATACTTTGTTCTGCCGAAAAAACGGCGTGTGCGCAGACGTATCGCGGCGTGCGTGTTTACTGTCCTCTCCGTAGCGGTCTTCATCACTGCCGCCGTGCTGTACCAATACCCTCCGATAATCGTTCCGGACGAGCTCGCCGGATATATCACCGACGAGGACATAAATACCGCACGATGGCTGGGCAACGGCTTTTACGCAAGGCGAGTACCCTGCTTCTCTCTGTATATCGAATTCGACTACGCCGACGAGATAGAGCGCGAGATCACCGCGCACTACTTTCTCGGTCTGACCCGACGGTACGCTTTCGGCAGTGACGCGCCGTGCGAGATTTATTAAAATTTCAAAAACCTATTGACAAACTCAAGATGATGTGCTATAATATATCAGTAAAGCAGAGCTCTCCGCTCTCACCGCCTCAAATTGCTGACAGCGGTCAAGATTGATATAATAGCCATAATACGGCATTTCGTTATGACGGCTTTCAATTGTGCGGGGAGACTCTCCGCACAATTTTTATTATATGGCTGGAGGTGTCCGCTATTAGCACAAAAGAACTGCAGATCAATGAGGAAATCAGGGCTAAGGAAGTCAGAATCGTCGGTGAGGGCGGCGAGCAGGTCGGCGTAATGTCGACAAGCGCCGCGCTTTCGATGGCTTATGAAAAGGATCTTGACCTTGTGCTCATTGCTCCGAACGCTCAACCGCCGGTCTGCCGCATAATGGATTACGGCAAGTACCGTTTCGAGCGCGACAAGAAGGAGAAGGAAGCGAAAAAGAAGCAGACAGTCGTCGAGGTCAAGGAAATACAGCTCTCCTGCAATATCGGCACGCACGACTTCGAAACCAAGGTAAAGCACGCCCACCGTTTCATCGGCGACGGCAATAAGGTTCGAGTGGTTGTAAAGTTCCGCGGTCGTGAGATGAGCCATCTCGATATAGGTCGCGACCTGCTCGCAAGATTCGAGGAAGCCGTTTCCGACGCCGGCACGGTCGAAAAGCGCCCGTCGCTGGAAGGTCGCTTCATGAGCATGATCATAAGTCCGATAAAGCAGCCCGCCAAGTAATTATTGCTTTGCCGTATTTTGGGCTGGCAGCGTACCCGAACTATACAAGCGCCATGGGCGCGATAAACGAAGGAGTAATCAAAATGGGAAAAATAAAGACACATAAGGCAACAGCGAAGAGATTCTCGCTGACCAAGAACGGAAAAGTCAAGTTAAATCACACCAATCGCCGCCACAAGCTCGGCCTCAAGACCGCAAAGAGAAAGAGACAGCTTCGTTGCAACGGCTACCTCAGCACGTCGATGGCTCCGGCTGTCAAGACTCTGCTCGGCGAATAAGCCAAATCGCGGTCACAGACTCACACTACACTGAATAATTCGGAGGAATATATAAAATGGCAAGAGTAAAAGGCGCGATGATGACGCGCAAGAGAAGAAATAAAATGCTTAAGCTCGCGAAGGGTTACTGGGGCGCTAAATCGAAGCACTTCAAGATGGCCAAAGAGCAGGTCATGAAGAGCGGCAACTACGCGTTCGCAGGCAGAAAGCAGAAGAAGAGAGACTTCCGTCAGCTCTGGATCGCGAGAATTTCCGCACAGGCAAAGGTCTGCGGCATGAACTACTCAACCCTGATGCACGGTCTCAAGCTCGCCGGAATCAATCTCAACCGCAAGATGCTCGCTGAACTCGCTGTTTCCGACAAGGACGCGTTCGCTGCAATTGTTGAGCAGGCTAAGGCGGCTCTCGCAAAATAAGCAATGATTAAAAACCGGCTCGCTCCGGTTTTTTTTCGTAAATCGGGCTTATATAAGCTCATACAATTTATATAAACAATCAATCCCTATAACAGATATATGTCCGTATAACATCAGTCGGTCGAGGAGGAGTCAATGCCGCAGATAACCGAAAAAATCACCAGCCGCAAAAACGCCTTGATAACCCAGATGTCAAAGCTCGGCGAACGAAAGCAACGCGACGAGGTCGGACTTTTCCGAATCGACGGCAAAAAGCTCTTCGCCGAAGCCAAAAATAACGGCGTCCGGATAGAATATGTCTTTGCGACGCGGGAAATAATTGACAGCATGGGCGCACAACTCGACGGCTGCGGACAGGTCTATGAGGTCACGCCCGACGTGCTGTTAAAGCTGACCGACGAAAAATCGCCCGAGGGTATAGTAGCTGTCGCAAAAAAGCTGCCGCCGCGACCCGAACCGCCGACCGAAGAGAGCTTCCGCGCGCTATTGCTCTCGTCGATACGCGACCCCGGCAATGTCGGCACAATCATACGTTCAGCCCGCGCCCTCGGGATTGACCGTGTATACCTCAGCTCCGACTGCGCCGACGTGTATTCGCCGAAAACCCTGCGCGCGACTATGGGTATGCTGTTTTCGCAGCCGTTTGAAATAGTCGGCGACGAATATGAATTGATAAGCCGTCTGCGCCTCTCCGGCTGCACGGTATACGCGACCGCGCTCGGACGCGACGCAATGCGGCTCGGTGAATTCAGACTGCCAAAGTCGACCTGCCTTGTCGTCGGAAACGAGGGGCACGGATTGTCCGACGAGCTGATTTCAGCCTGCGACGGCTGTGTGATAATCCCGATGGCCGAGGGCTGCGAGTCGCTGAACGCCGCCGCTGCCGCGACGATTCTGGCGTGGGAAATTAGGCGTTAGCTAATTAGTTGTTAGTTATTAGTTATTAGTTATTGGTAGAGGAAAGGAATGTGAATAATGAAAAGGCTGTATACAAATGCGCTCATATACAATACCGACGCGCGCGGCTTTTTGTCCGGCTCGATGCTCGTCGAGGACGATAAGATCGCGGAATTTCTGCCGCCCGATACGATAGGAGTCATCGGAGTCGACGAAAAAATCGACCTTGACGGCGCGCGCGTGATACCCGGCATGATTGATATGCACACGCACGGTCACGGCGGCTATGAATCGACCGCGGTCGACGGCGAGGGCATGATCAAGCTCGCGAAATCCTACGCCAGCGTCGGCACGACCTCATTCATGCCGACCCTGATGTCGCAGCCGCTCGAAATACTCGAGGGTGCCGTCGACGCTGCGAAGTACGCCGCCGCGCACGCTGAGCCTGACTGCGCGCATATACTCGGAGTCCACCTCGAGGGACGCTACATCAGCGTTGAGAAAAAAGGCGCGCACAATCCCGACTACATCGCGCCGCCGAACGCCGACGAGCTTGAAAGGCTGATTATGTGCGCAAAGCCGCTCGAGCGCTTCCACACAATCTGCGCGCCAGAGGTGCCGGGAGCCGAGGAAATGATTCGCCGCGCGGTCTCGCTCGGTGCCACCGTCAGCATCGGTCACTCAAACGCCGACTGTGAAACCTGCCAAAAAGCGGTCGAATGGGGCGCGAAGTCCTACACCCACCTCTACAACGCGATGAGCGCGCTCAAGCACCGTGACCCCGGCTGCGTCGGCGCGGCGTTCGCCGGAGACACATTCGCCGAACTGATCTGCGACGGCGTACACATTCATCATATCGCCGTCAAGGCGGCATACCGCGCGATTGGCAATAAGCGGCTCGTCATTGTCACCGACTCCGCGCCGTCCGCCGGACTGCCCGAGGGCGAATATGTAATGGGCGGAGCGCGTGTCGTAGTCCGCGACGGAGCGGTGTTCCTGCCCGACGGCACACTGACCGGCGGCAGCATCAGCCTTTTTGAGGCGATGATGAACCTCGCCCGTTTCTGCGGAATTCCGCTCGAGGACGCGATCCCCTGCGCTACAGCGAATCCCGCGAAGCTGGTCGGAGCATATGACGAGGTCGGCTCGCTCGAGGTCGGCAAGCGCGCAGATTTTATAGTCCTTGACAAGGACAATAATATAAAACAGATATTCGTCGGCGGTGTCGGACTGTAAACTATAAGCAAGGTCATTAAACTGAATATTTAATCAATAATTAGCCCCCCTAACAAACCAACTGCAAAAAAGTTTTCCGCAAACCGAGCCGCCGGTTGGGGAGCGGGGCCCCATTAGGCGGCGCATGGCTATAGATTCAAACGACTATTGTATATAAACAAACTGTTATCTAATAAACAGTCAAACCAACCCTTATTCTGCGAAAGTTTTCGCGGATGGGGGTAACATTTCGGCAAGCTTCGCTTGCCGAAATGTGGGGAGGTGCCTTTTTCAAAAGGCATCTCCCCCGAGAAAACAAACAGTTTCGTACTCACTGACATTATTCGGGCAAAAGGAGTAAACCTATGTGTAAATGCGATAATAAAGAGAAATTCTATATAACCACCGCGATCGCGTACGCGTCGCGCAAGCCGCATATCGGCAACACCTACGAGGTCATCATGACCGACGCGGTCGCGCGCCGTAAGCGTCAGGAGGGCAAAGATGTGTTCTTCATGACCGGCACCGACGAGCACGGCATGAAGATCGAAGCGCTCGCGAATGAAGCCGGAATCTCGCCGAAAGCTTACGTCGACGGCGTGTCGGGCGAGATCAAGCAGATCTGGGATCTCGTCGGCGCGTCCTACGACAAATTCATTCGCACGACCGACGACTACCACGAAAAGACGGTTCAGCGCGTGTTCAAGAAACTGTACGAGCAAGGCGACATCTACAAGGGTTCGTATGAGGGCTGGTACTGCGTACCCTGCGAATCCTTCTTCACCGAGACGCAGGTGGTCGACGGCAAATGCCCCGACTGCGGTCGTCCGGTCGAAAAGGCCAATGAAGAAGCCTACTTCTTCAAGATGAGCAATTATCAGGATCGCCTGCTCAAATACATCGAGGAGCACCCCGACTTCATCGAGCCCGAGTCGCGCCGCCGCGAGATGGTCAACAACTTCATAAAGCCCGGACTTCAGGACCTCTGCGTGTCGCGCTCGTCGTTCAAATGGGGCATTCCGGTCGACTTCGATCCGGGGCACGTGATTTATGTCTGGATCGACGCTTTGTTCAACTACGCCACCGGTATCGGACTCGAGCTTGACGACGACGGCAACATCGTCAAGAACGAGCAGTTCGAGCATTACTGGCCCTGCGACGTACACGTCATCGGCAAGGACATCATGCGCTTCCACTCGATTTACTGGACGATATTCTTAATGGCGCTCGGACTTCCGCTGCCGAAGAAGATATTCGGTCACCCGTGGTTCAACTTCGGCGCGGACAAGATGTCGAAGTCGAAAGGCAACGTCATCTACGCCGACGACCTCGTCAAGCGTTTCGGCGTCGACGGCGTCCGCCACTACTGCCTTGCCGAAATGCCCTACAACTCGGACGGCAGCATCACCTACGAGAACATCATCACCCGCTACAACTCCGACCTCGCGAACAACCTCGGCAACCTCGTCAGCCGCACGCTCGCGATGACGCACAAATATTTCGACGGAATCATTCCAAGCCCCGATACCCCCGAGCCGGTTGACGACGAGCTGAAAGCCGCCTCGGCTGAAGCCTACAAGCTGGTCGGCGAGCTCATGGACTCGTTCCACATCGCCGACGCGAGCGACGAAGCGTTCGCAATGCTCCGCCGCGCTAATAAGTATATCGACGAGACGACGCCGTGGTTGCTGGCAAAGGACGAAGCCAAGACGCCGCGGCTGGGCACGGTTATATACAATCTCCTTGAAGCTATCCGCATCGGAGCGATACTGTTGACTCCGTTCATCCCGACGACATCCGAGACAATCCTCGACCTTGTCGCTGCCGACACCCGCTCGCTCGAATCGGCAAAGACGTTCGGCGGTCTGACCGTCGGCAACAAGGTCGGCGACCCGAAGCCGCTGTTCGCGCGTATCGACGAGGAAAAGCTGCTCGCCGAAATCGAAGCTGAGAGAAGAAGCGCAGCAGCATTGGCAGCTGACGCTGCCAATGCTGCCACAGAATCCGCTGACGCGGATTCTGTAAATCCCAAGCCGGAAGGCTACGCGATTATCGGCTACGACGACTTCATGAAGGTTGAGCTCAGAACCGCGCAGGTCATCGCCTGCGAGCCGGTCAAGCGCGCGAAGAAGCTGCTCTGCTTACAGCTCGACCTTGGCTATGAAAAACGTCAGGTCGTTTCGGGCATTGCAAAGTTCTACAAACCCGAGGAGCTCATCGGCAAGAAGCTGATAGTCGTCGCGAACCTCGCTCCGGCTACGCTCTGCGGCGTCGAGAGCAACGGCATGATTTTAGCGTCGGGCGAGGAGAATGTCCGCGTCGTATTCCTCGACCCCGAGACTCCGCTCGGCGAGCGTGTCCGCTGATGGCGTTCGAATATGCGCCCTCCGGACTCGAGCTGTTCGACGCGCACGCGCACTACAATGACCACGCGTTTGACGGCGAGCGGGAGGATATCCTCCCCGCTCTGCTGTCGGGCGACCTTGTCGGCATAGTCAACGCCGGAACGAATCCCGAGACTAACCTCGAGGTAATCGCGCTCGCCGAGAAATACCCGCGCTGCTATGCCGTCGTCGGGATACACCCCGAGGACATCGACCAAAGCGCGGATATCGACGCGGCGATGTCGACGCTTGAGCGTCAGCTTAATCACCCAAAGGTGCTCGCGATCGGCGAAATCGGACTCGACTACCACTGGGACGAGCCGCCGCGCGACGTACAGAAGCAGTGGTTTGTCTATCAGCTTGAGCTGGCACGTAAAACCGGTTCGCGCGTCGTCATACACGACCGCGACGCGCACGGAGACGTGTTCGACATATTGTCGCAGTTCCCGCAGGTCGTCGGAGTGATGCACAGCTATTCGGGCAGCGCGGAAATGGCGCGTCAGCTCGCGGCTCGCGGCTGGTACTTCTCGTTCTCGGGCGTTATCACGTTCAAGAACGCCGCCCGACTTGCCGAAGTCGTGCCGACGATACCGCTCGACCGGATTCTGCTCGAGACCGACTGCCCCTACCTCGCGCCCGTGCCGTTCCGCGGCAAGCGCAATCATTCGGGGCTTATGGAATACACCGCGCGCCGCGCCGCCGAGCTGTACGGCATTCCGGCAGACGAGCTTTGCCGCCGCGTCATCGAAAACACGCGCCGTTTCTACAAGCTAGACAGTACAGGCGCAAAGACTTAAAGTAAACCGCCGCGCAATTCCGCTCCGGCACGAAAACCTGAACACAATTTTTATGTTTATATTCACATCGAGCATTTTTGAAATATTATTCGCGATAGTTTTTATCGTTATTATCTTGACATTCGCGTTCGTGCTCATCTCAAATATCCTCACATGGACAAAGAACAGCACATCGCCGCGGCTGACCGTTCCGGCTGTGGTCCGCACAAAGCGCTCGCAGGTCGGGCGCGCGCGCGGCGCGAACAATATGACGCGCGGCTACACGCGCTACTATGTCACATTCGAATTCGAGTCGAGCGACCGGCTGGAGCTCATGGTCGACGGCAGCGAATACGGTCTGCTCGCCGAGGGCGACTGTGGTATGCTGTCCTTTCAGGGCACACGCTACCTCGGGTTCGTGCGCGGTCGGACACAGTCGTTGACAAATAGCAACTGATAATATATTATAGATTCAACTTATAATTCAGCACCCAAATACAGCCCCCGCGCGGATTTCTGCCGGAGGCTGTTTTAATTATATAATTTAGGTGAATTTTTACATATAACCTGTTGAAAATAAATCTATGATATGGTATCATAATAATAAAAAATCCGTATACAGTCAAAACACTTGACCGTGGAAAGGAATGGTAATAACTATGATGGTGCTTGTTGTAAACGCCGGCAGCTCGTCGCTCAAATATCAGCTGTTCGACATCGAACATGAATGTGTAGTCGCAAAGGGCATCTGCGAACGCATTGGCATGGACGAAAGCTGTATCAAGCATAAGATGCCGGAGCGCGACGACTATAATGCCACAGTCCCGATGAAAGACCACACCGACGCCGTCCGCGTACTCATCTCGACCCTGACCTCGCCCGAGACCGGCTGCATTGCCGACATGAGCGAGATTGAGGCGGTAGGACACCGCGTTGTGCATGGCGGCTCGTACTTCTCCGAGTCGGTATTCGTCACCGATGATGTGCTCGCGAAGCTCGAACTCTGCCGCGACCTCGCGCCGCTGCACACCGGAGCGCACCTCATGGGTATACACGGCTGTATCGCGGCAATGCCGGGCGTGCCGCAGGTGCTCGTGTTCGACACCGCGTTCCACCAGACGATGCCCGACTACGCGTGGATGTACCCGATTCCGTACGAGCTGTACGAAAAATACTCGATACGCCGCTACGGCGCACACGGCACATCGCACCGCTTTGTCGCGGGCGAGATGTGCAAGATCCTCGGTCGCACCGAGGGAACCAAAATAATCACCTGCCACCTCGGCAACGGCTCGTCGATATCCGCGGTCAAGGACGGCAAGGTTATCGACACCTCGATGGGCTTCACTCCGCTCGACGGACTCGAAATGGGCACGCGCTGCGGCTCGATCGACCCGGCTATCGTCACGTTTATCATGGAGCACGAGGGCTACACGCCGTCCGAGATGAGCGACTTCATGAACAAGGAGTGCGGACTTCTCGGCGTGTCCGGACTGTCGAGCGACTGCCGCGACCTCGGCGACGCTATCCTCGCCGGTCACAAGCGCGCAAAGCTCGCCGAGGACATACTCACCTACCAGATAAAGAAATACATCGGCTCGTACGCCGCCGCGATGGGCGGACTCGACGCGGTCGTGTTCACCGCCGGAATTGGTGAGAACCGCGACGAAATACGCGCCGCCGCCTGCGAGGGACTCGAATTCCTCGGAATCAAAATCGATCCGGTTGTAAACGAGCAGACGCACCAGCAGTCAAATAACGTCCGCATTTCGACCGACGACTCGAAAATACCGGTCTATGTAATACCTACAAACGAAGAATACGTGATCGCGAACGACACCGACCGAATCGTGCATTCAATGAAAAAGTAATCGACCATAGCACAAATACCGACCATTGTTTATAATCCCGTCCTGTCATGGAACACCACTCCGAAAGGAATACCGACACAATGAAGAACTGCTTTTACCCCGCCGACATCCTGCTCCCGCGCTTCGCTTCGGACGCCGAAAAAATGCGGAAATGGGCGTGCATAGCCTGCGACCAGTACACGTCCGAGCCGGAGTATTGGATTCGAGCCGACAAGCTTGTCGGCGACGCGCCGTCCGCGCTCCGATTGATTCTGCCCGAGCTCTACCTTGGCGAAGCCGCCGAGCGCACGCCCGAAATCAACCGCCGCATGGACGAATACCTCGACGGTGTCCTCGTCGAGCATAAATCGTCGATGATATACCTTGAGCGCAGACTGAACTCGGGCAAGGTTCGCCGCGGACTTGTCGGCGCGCTCGACCTCGAGTGCTACGACTACACGCGCGGCGCGACCTCGCTGATACGCGCGACCGAGGGAACGGTGCTCGAGCGCATACCTCCGCGCGTCGCGATACGTTCGGGCGCGTCAGTCGAGCTGCCGCACATAATGATACTGATAGACGACCCCGACCGAAGTGTCATCGAGCCTATAGCCAAATCCGAGCTGACGCCGGCGTATGACTTCGAGCTTATGCTCTCGGGCGGTCATGTCAAAGCCGGATTTGTGTCTGCCGACGAGCAGGCGCGCATATCCAAGTCGCTCGACCGGCTGATGGTCGGCGAATACCCACTGCTCTTCGCGGTCGGAGACGGCAACCACTCGCTCGCGTCGGCGAAAGCCTTCTGGGAGCAGCTGAAGCCGAGCCTTTCGGACGACGAGAAAAAGTCGCATCCGGCAAGATTCGCGCTGTGTGAAATCGTCAACATACACGACGACGCGCTCGAGTTCGAGCCGATCTATCGCGTGGTGTTCGGCGCTAATCCGGATGAGCTGATAGCCGAAATGAACAGCTACGCGAAAGCTCTGCCCGAATCGGGTATCGCCGCGCAGGAGATCGAATATGTGACCAAAGATAAGAGCGGCAAGCTCGTATTCACGAACCCAACGTCGCTTTTGCCAGTCGGCACGCTCCAGACCTTCCTCGACGGCTATCTAAAAGCTCACCCCGAAGCGAGCGTCGACTACATCCACGGCGTCGAGTCGACCGAAAAATTGGCGTCGGACGACAAGGCGATCGGCTTCATCTTCCGCGGCATGGAAAAAAGCGACCTGTTCCCGACGGTCGTCCGCGATGGCGCGCTGCCGCGCAAGACCTTCTCGATGGGAGAGGCGAACGACAAACGCTTCTATATCGAGGCAAGACGCATCAAGCCGGCAAAATAATATACCGGCAAAATAATCGCGTCAGAATAATCGCGTTAGAATAATCGTATCAGAATAATCGCGTCAAAACAATCATTTCAGTACAATCGCGTCAGAATAATCACCGAATACGAAAGGAACACCCCGCCATGAAATCGGGATTTATTGACTATCAGTTCAAAAAGACCTCGCCCGAGGAGGTCGGCGTCGACAGCGCGGCGATTAACGAGTTCATCAAGCGCATGACTGACGAGCGGCTCGGACTGCAGGGCTACACGATTTACAAAAACGGCGCGCTCGGCGCCGCGGACATCGCGTCGCCCTACCGCTTCACCGACAAACGGCACGTCTATTCGATCAGCAAGAGCTACACCTCGACCGCGGTCGGAATCGCGGTCGACGAAGGTCTGCTCACGACGGACGACCGGGTGCTCGACTTCTTTCCGGAATACAAGGGCAAAACCTGCGAAAACCTCGAAAAGATGAAGGTGCACCACCTCTTATCGATGAATACCGGACATGACGTCGACACGCTCGGTCGAGTCGCGACGGCCGAGACCGGGTGGGCAGAACGCTTCCTGTCGCTCGACGTCGAGCATGAACCCGGCACGCACTTCTGCTACAATACTACAGCCACATATATGCTTTCGGCGATAATCACGCGTCTGACCGGAATGCGCGCAGTCGACTATCTGAAGCCGCGTTTATTCAACCCGCTCGGGATAAGCGGCGTCTGGTGGGAGGAGTCTCCCGACCATATCTCGGACGGCGGCTGGGGCATACACGTCTCGCCCGAGGATATGCTGAAGCTCGGCGTCCTCTACCTTAATCGCGGTATGTTCAACGGCAGACGAATTCTCTCGGAAAAGTGGGTCGACGACGCGCTCGCCTACCATTCGGACAACAGCAGAAACGGCGATCCCGACTGGAAGGTCGGCTACGGCTATCAGTTCTGGCTCTGCCGTCACAACAGCTTCCGCGGAGACGGCGCGTTCGGACAGTACATAGTAATGTCGCCCGAAAAATCGGCGGTCGCGGTCATAATCACCGAGTGCGGATCATTGCAGCGCGTGCTCGACATATACTGGGAGACGATTTTAGCTTCTATGTCCGACCGCCCGCTTGCCGCCGCGGCAAGCGACGTTACAAAAATCCCGCCGTTCAGCGCTCCTCCGTCCGGCAGCGCGCCTCAGCTCGAGCCGAAATCCTACCGTCTTTCTAAAAACGATTTCGGGCTCGACAAAATCACGTTGTCGACGTCGGGCGACGAGCTGATACTCGGCTGTCACAGTCAGGGCGAGCGCGCGGTCGAGCTGGTCTTGGGACATAACCGCTGGGAGTACAACAAATTGCAGCATTGCCCGATACTGCCGTCGACCTTCATCAGCCGGCTTTCGTCCGGAGTCGCCGCCGAGGTCGCCGCGGCTTGGGCAGCTCGCGCGGGCAAGCTGTACGTTACTCTGCAATTTGTCACGACCCCGCACGCGCTCGAGCTGGTAATAGACCCGACCGGCGGCAGCCTTTGCTTCACTCGCTCGCTTCAGCGCGGACAAACGCCGGTGCAAGTCGATTTGCTTTAGAACTATTCGACAAAATTTGTAGTATCATATTGTGCATGGTGCATAAACTCTCTTTAGTCAGTTAATAATAAACCATGACTCAAATTTACCTGAAAACTATTGACAAATCGTCAGTTTTGAGGTATCATATATGTGTAATCAAAAGTAAATAAAAACTTATTATTAAGGAGTGCATAAAAATGAAATCTGTAGATATCAAGCTCTCATCCATTGCGGACGTACGCAACTTCGTAGACACTGTTTCCAAGTATGACATCGACATCGACCTGTCCTCCGGTCGCTACATCGTCGACGCAAAGTCGATCATGGGCATCTTCTCGCTCGACCTGCTTAAGCCGATCAAGCTCACCGCTCACAGCGATAATACCGACGAGCTGTTCTCCGAAATCAAGCAGTACATGATCTGACCATGTTTTGACGATGTGTATTCCGATTGAAATCGGGCGCATTTCTTCTAAATTAACGTCACATGAAATAGAACCGGACGGCGGAGCAAATCCGCCGTCCTTTTTCTTTTCGTTCGTATATTTTCAGCGTCAGACTCAATACTGTTCGAGCAGCTTTTCGCCGCAGTGCGGGCAGAATTCGTCCCGTTCAAATAAGTACTTGCCGCAGTGCGGGCACTTGCCATTGCAGAGCTTGTACCCAACGCCCGATACCAACAGTAGGATTACGAATATCCCGCCGACGACCGCGCCAAAAATAATGTCATAGTCGCCGCGAAGCAGCATCAGCCCGACTACTGCCCAGTCAATTATAAACGCCGACAATGAGCATACCCAGATCCAGAACAATACTCGTTTCATGTTTCAAACCTTGTTTCATATATCTAACTTAACGTGAGTTCGATAAGAATTATAACAATGTAATTACACAATCTACTGAACTAACAATAAATAAACAATATAAGATACAAACGGCCACGTAGAACCCAGCCGCCGGTTGGGAAGCAGGGTCCCATTAGGCGGCGCATCTCTGTGGTTCCAAACAACAAGCAGAAATATAATCTATGTGATTAAATAAACAAATATATTAAGACCCAAATCTGCAAAAGTTTTCGGGTGGGGGTCTGGGGGAGCCCCTTTTTCAAAAGGGGCTCCCCC
>ERZ1643251.3255-NODE-3255-length-15257-cov-8.034009_pt1 | contig 15257 bp, 13 predicted proteins | sample MGYA00579261_ERZ1643251 | MGnify/ENA primary metagenome ERZ1643251 (study PRJEB29033, sample SAMEA4952267) | chicken gut metagenome | biome: Broiler Chicken; feature: Gastrointestinal Tract; material: Caecum | place: Ireland | collected 2018 | study: Broiler...
GCTATCAGATCTCCCCCCTGCTGTGGAAGAAGATCCGCCGGGGCCTGTCCGCCGGGCGGGTGCAGTCGGTGGCAACCCGGCTGGTGTGTGAACGGGAGGCGGAGATCAAGGCCTTCGTCCCCCAGGAGTACTGGTCTCTGGACGCGGATCTGGCCCGCATCGCCCCCAACCTGGGGCAGTTCAAGGCCAGCTTCTACGGAAAAGAGAAGAAGGTGGAGCTGAACAGCGAGGCGGAGGTCAACGCCGTCATGGAGGCGGTACAGGCCGCCCCCTTCACCGTCACCGGCGTGAAGCGGCAGGACAAGCAGCGCAACCCGGCGCCCCCCTTCATCACCTCCACCCTCCAGCAGGAGGCCAGCCGCAAGCTGAACATGACCCCCCGGCGCACCATGTCCATCGCCCAGCAGCTCTATGAGGGCGTGGACATCGAGGGGGAGGGCACCGTGGGTCTCATCACCTATATGCGTACCGACTCCCTCCGCCTGTCCGACGAGGCCACCGCCGCCGCCCGGGACTTCATCCTGTCCCGGTACGGCGAGGACTACTACCCCGGCAAGCCCAGGGTGTACAAGACCAAGTCCGGCGCCCAGGACGCCCACGAGGCCATCCGGCCCTCCAACGTGAACCTGACGCCGGAGGACGTGAAGAAGTCCCTCACCGCCGAGCAGTACAAGCTCTACAAGCTGATCTGGAGCCGGTTCCTGGCCTGCCAGATGGCCTCCGCCGTGTACGACAGCGTGTCCATCGACGCCCAGTCCGCCGGCTATACCTTCCGGGCCACCCACTCCGCCCTCAAGTTCTCCGGCTATACCGCCGTGTACGTGGAGGGCAAGGACGAGGAGGAGGAGGCCTTCCAGTCCCCCCTGCCCGACCTGAAGGAGGGGGAGGGCCTGGAGCTGAAGGGCCTCACCCCCGGGCAGCACTTCACCCAGCCCCCCAGCCGGTACACCGAGGCCACTCTGATCAAGGCCCTGGAGGAGAAGGGCATCGGCCGCCCCTCCACCTACGCCCCCACCATCTCCACCATTCTGGATCGGGAGTACGTGGTGAAGGAGGGCCGCAACCTCCGCCCCACCCCCCTGGGGGAGGTGGTCACCGGACTGATGAAGGACAAGTTCACCGACATTGTGGACACCGCCTTCACCGCCAACATGGAGGAGCAGCTGGACGAGGTGGAGACCGGCAAGGTGGACTGGAAGAGCCTGCTGGGCCAGTTCTACGGCGGCTTTGAGAAGGAGCTGCAGCAGGCCGAGCAGGATCTGGACGGGGAGCGCATCAAGGTGCCCGACGAGGTGTCCGATGTCATCTGCCCCAAGTGCGGCCGCAACCTGGTGTACAAGTCGGGCCGGTTCGGCCGGTTCCTGGCCTGCCCCGGCTGGCCGGAGTGCGACCACACCCAGCCCATCGTCATCGAGATGCCGGGCAAGTGCCCCAAGTGCGGCGGCAAGATCCTGAAAAAGACCTCCAAGCGGGGGTACGCCTACTACGGCTGTGAGAACAACTCCAACAAGGACGAGTCCAAACGGTGCGACTTCATGACCTGGGACGTGCCGGTGAAGGAGACCTGCCCCGAGTGCGGCCACACCCTGTTCAAGAAGTCGGGCCGGGGCTTCAAGAAGCCCTTCTGCATCAACCCGGAGTGCCCCAACTTCCTGCCGGAGGATCAGCGGGGCTACCGGAAAAAGACTGCCACTGCCGCCGCGGAGAGCCCGGCGGAGGGGGAGCCGCCGGTGGAGGAGAAGAAGCCCGCCAAAAAGGCGGCGGCCAAGAAGACCACGGCGAAAAAGACCCCTGCCAAGAAGGCGGCGGCGACCAAAACCGCAGCCAGAAAGGCCCCGGCCAAAAAGGAGGCCGCCGCGAAGAAAACCACCGCAAAAAAGACCGCCGCCCAAAAAGCTCCGGCCGGGGAGACCCCGGCGGAGTAAGCCAGGCGGCGGAGAAAGGGAGAGACCATGAAAATCCTGATGCTCAACGGAAGCCCCAGGCCCCACGGCAACACCGCCGCCGCCCTGGAGGAGATGGAGAAGGTGTTTGCCGCCGAGGGCCTGGAGACCGAGCTGATCCACGTGGGGAACCGGGACATCCGGGGCTGCATCGCCTGCGGCCGGTGCTTCGAGACGGGCAGGTGTGTGTTCGACGATATCGTCAATGAGCTCTCCCCCAAGTTTGAGGCCTGCGACGGCCTGGTGGTGGGCAGCCCGGTGTACTACGCCTCGGCCAACGCCACCCTGGTGGCCCTGCTGACCCGGCTGTTCTACTCCACCCCCTTTGACAAGACCATGAAGGTGGGGGCCGCCGTGGTGGCCGCCCGCCGGGGCGGCCTGTCGGCAGCCTTTGACGAGCTGAACAAGTTCTTCACCATCAGCGGCATGCCGGTGGCCTCCAGCCAGTACTGGAACAGCATCCACGGACGGGTGGCCGGCGAGGCCCGCCAGGACGCGGAGGGCCTGCAGACCATGCGCACCCTGGCCCGCAACATGTCCTTCCTGGTGAAGAGCATCGCCCTGGGCAGAGAGCGGTACGGCCTGCCGGAGAAGGAGGAATTCCAGCGGACTGACTTCATCCGCTGAGCCCCATTGGAGGAGGAACCCATGGAATCGGTTATCGTAATCGGCGCGGGCCTGGCGGGCTCGGAGGCCGCGTGGCAGCTGGCGCAGCGGGGCATCCCCGTGGAGCTGCGGGAGATGAAGCCCGCCAAGATGACCCCCGCCCACCACAGCCCCTGGTTCGGGGAGCTGGTGTGCTCCAACTCCCTGCGCTCCGACCAGCTGGAGAACGCGGTGGGCCTTTTGAAGGAGGAGCTGCGCCGCATGGGCTCCCTGATCCTGTCCTGCGCGGACGCTCACCGGGTGGAGGCGGGGGGCGCCCTGGCGGTAGACCGCCACGGCTTCGCCAGGGCCGTCACGGAGAAGGTGCGCAGCCACCCCCTGATCACGGTAGCGGAGGGGGAGGTCACCGCCCTGCCGGAGTCGGGGAACGTGATCGTGGCCTCCGGCCCCCTCACCTCCGACGCCCTGGCCGAGGCGATCAAGGACTTCTTTCCCGAGAGCCATTACCTGAACTTCTTCGACGCCGCTGCACCCCTGGTCACCTTTGAGAGCGTGGACATGGAGTCCGCCTTTTTCGCCTCCCGCTACGACAAGGGCACCCCGGACTACATCAACTGCCCCATGACCGAGGAGGAGTACGACGCCTTCTGGACGGAGCTGTGCGCCGCCCAGGAGGCGGAGGTTCACGGCTTCGAGGACAAGAGCGTCTTCGAGGGCTGCATGCCTGTGGAGGTCATGGCTCGGCGGGGGAAGCAGACCCTGTGCTACGGGCCGCTGAAGCCCCGGGGCCTGCGGGATCCCAGAACGGGGAAGGAGCCCTTCGCGGTGGTGCAGCTGCGCCGGGACAACGCCGACGGCACGATCTACAACCTGGTGGGCTTCCAGACCCACCTGAAGTGGCCGGAGCAGAAGCGGGTGTTCTCCATGATCCCCGCCCTGAAAAACGCCGAGTATGTCCGCTACGGGGTCATGCACCGCAACACCTATCTGGACTCCCCCCGGCTGCTGGATCGCTACTACCGGGTGAAGAAGGAGCCGCGCATCTGCTTCGCCGGGCAGATCACCGGCGTGGAGGGGTACGTGGAGTCCACCGCCTCCGGCTTCCTGGCGGCGGTGGAGCTGGCCCGGCGGCTGGAGGGGAAGCCCCCCGTGGATTTCCCCCAGGAGACCGCCACCGGCGCCCTGGCGCTGTATATCAGCAACGGGAGCGTGAGCGACTTCCAGCCCATGAACATCAACTTCGGCCTGATCCCGCCCCTGGGCTACAGGGTCAAGGGCAAAAGAAATAAAAACGCGGAATTGAGCAGGCGAGCCTTGGAGGTTCTGGATACCCTGGACATGTAGGGCGCGGCCTCCTGGACGCGCCGCAAAACCGGCGGGAAGCGATCCCGGCGCGTCAGGGATGCCGCGCCCTACGACGGAGGGGCGCACCTGTGTGTGCGCCCGGCGGGGGCAAGCCCCCGCCCTACGGCCCGCCGTCACCGGGGCAGGTCAAACACCAGGCGCAGGGCCAGCCGGAACCCGTGGCGGAAGCAGGCCAGGCGCTCCAGATCGGTCTCCTCGCCCTGCAGCTCGCTGAGCTGATCCAGAAAACCCAGCCCAAAAGCGCGCTGGATCCGCTCGTGGCAGGCGCAGATGCGCTCCAGCCGCTCCTGATGGCCGGGGAGCTCCCGGAAATCCAGGTGGTGGGCTTCGATCTCATAGTCCAGAAGTTCAGCCAGGAAGTCGTTCAATTCGATCACCTTCGATCAGCGAAATGCTGAGAACAGAATATCAGCATTTCGCTGAATTGTCAAGGGGGAAGTCCTATGTTTTCCAGAGAAATATTTGGAAGCCGCCTGCGCCAGATCCGACAGAAGCACGGGGACTCCCAGGCGGAGGCGGCGGCTGTGGTGGGCGGAACGGCCACGCTGATCAGCGACATGGAAAAGGGCCGCCGCACGACAACACTTGACAAACTGGTGCAGCTGGCGCAACATTACAATATATCCGCCGACTATCTGCTGGGCCTGACGGACGAGCCGCGGCCCCTGCGGGGGGAGGCGGCCGGCATGTATGCCGGCCCTACGGACAATGAAAGGTAGGGCCGCCATATATGGCGGCCGTGCAAACGTACCATGGGCCGCCGCGGGGAAATGGCGGCCGTCCGGCCGGTAAAGACCACGCAAGAGAACACAGAAAAGAGGGAACGGAATGAAGATCATCGTAGACGCCATGGGCGGGGACAACGCGCCGGTATCCAACGTGCGGGGTGCCCTGGCCGCCGTGCGGGAGCTGGGGGTGGAGGTCATCCTGGTGGGCCGCGGGGAGGACATCCTCAAGGTGCTCAAGGACGACGGCATCGACGATCTGCCTCCCGGGCTGGAGATTGTCCACGCCTCCGAGGTGGTGGAGATGTGCGACAACCCGGCCACCGCCTTCCGGGAGAAGAAGGACTCCTCCCTCACCGTGGGCCTGAACCTGCTGAAAAACGGGGACGGGGACGCCTTCGTGTCCGCCGGCAGCACGGGGGCCCTGCTCTCGGCGGCCACCCTGATGGTCAAGCGCATCCGGGGCATCCGCCGGGCGGCCCTGGCGCCGGTGGTGCCCACCGGCGGCGGCGGGGCCGTGCTCATCGACTGCGGCGCCACCGCCGAGGGCACGCCGGAGTACCTGCTCCAGTTCGCCTTCATGGGCTCCTACTACGCCGAGCGGGTGCTCAAGCGGCCGGAGCCCAAGGTGGGCCTGCTCAACATCGGGGCGGAGCCCTCCAAGGGTACCGACCTCCAGCGGGAGACCCACGCCCTGCTCACCGAGGCGGACAAGGCCGGGCGCATCCACTTTGTGGGCAATGTGGAGGCCCGGGAGGCGGTGTACGGCCAGGTGGACGTGATCGTCTCCGACGGCTACTCCGGCAACATCTTCCTCAAGACCATGGAGGGCACCGGCGGCTATATGGCGAAACAGCTCAAGGCCATGTTCACCAAGAACATTTTCACCAAGCTGGCGGCGGTGCTGGTGGCCGACGGCATCCGGAGCCTCAAGAAGTCCATGGACGCCGGGGAGGTGGGGGGCACCGCCCTGCTGGGCATCTCCAGGCCGGTGATCAAGGCCCACGGCTCCTCCGACGACTTTGCCATCAAGAACGCCATCCGCCAGGCACAGACCTTCGCCGCCTCCGGCATCATCGACGATATCACCGAAAATATCGACCACATGAAGCTGCCGTCGGACAAGGTGGAAAAAATTTGAGCCAACCTATTGACAGGCGGGCCATTCTTGCCTATTATCATAGTGCAATGAAGCCGTCGGGACGACGGAAGCGACAGGAGTAGATGAACATGATTTTCGAAAAGCTTGCCGCCTTGCTGGCTGAACAGTTCAGCGTGGATGTGGACAGCATCACCATGGACACCACCTTTGAGGATCTGAACGCCGATTCCCTGGACATCGTGGAGCTGACCATGGCCCTGGAGGAGGAGTTCGGCCTGGAGGAGATGGAGGATGAGGATCTGTCCGGCATCGCCACCGTGGCCGACCTGGTTCGCTACTTAAAGTCCAAGCTGGACGACTGAACCGAAGAAACTGAGAGAAAGGGAGCCCCGCCGGCGGCGGGGCTCCCGCTTTGAAAGGAAGGAACGGCCATGGAGGCCTTGGAAGAGAAGCTGGGCTATCGGTTTGCCAACCGGGCCCTGCTGGAAAACGCCCTCACCCACAGCTCCTATGCCAATGAGAACAGGGCCAAAGGGGTGCAGAGCAACGAGCGGCTGGAGTTTCTGGGGGATTCGGTGCTGGGCATGGTGGTGGCCGACTACCTGTACCGCACCCACCCCGACCTGCCGGAGGGAGATCTGACCCGCACCCGGGCCGCCCTGGTGTGCGAGGAGAGCCTGGCGGAGGTGGCCCAGGTGCTGGAGCTGGGCGCCTATCTGAAGCTGGGGAAGGGCGAGGAGGCCGGCGGAGGCCGCACCCGTCCCTCCATCACCGCCGACGCGGTGGAGGCGGTGCTGGCCGCCGTGTACCTGGACGGGGGCATCGGCTCGGCCCGCAAGCTGATCCAGCGCTTCATCCTGGACAAGGAGGAGGAGAAGAGCGCCAGCCGGGACTATAAGACCGCCCTGCAGGAGCTGGTGCAGCGGGAGAGCGGCCAGGTGCTGGGCTATCAGCTCATCGGCTCCGAGGGCCCAGACCACGCCAAGATCTTCTCGGTGGAGGTGGATCTCAACGGCCAGCCCATCGGCCAGGGAAAGGGCCGCAGCAAAAAAGAGGCGGAGCAGATGGCCGCCAAGGCCGGGATGGAAAAGCTGAAGGCCAAATAACCGCCGCTCCCGCTCCGCCTCTTTTGCGAGCGGGAGCGAGCCGCCAATCAGCCCAATGAGCTGTGCGGGGCGCGTCATTGACGCGCCCCGCTTTTTCGCGGAAAAGGGTTTGCAATGGCCCCTGTTTCTTGGTATAATATTTTATTCAAGAATATAACATGGCGAGGTGCGGTCTTTTGTACCTGAGAGCGTTGAAAGTACATTTGAGAACCACAAACCATTGCAATGCCTAGAAAAACCAGCGTTTTGCGGTATAAGCAAAGTAGAGAATTACACCAATTTTACACCAGTTGAGACAGGGTCTGATATAGCATCACCACTGGAAATACAAATGCGCTTGTTGAAATTCCCGCACCATTGCGGTGAATGGAGTCAAAACGCTACTATGCAGGAGAACAGAGGCCTTTATCATGGTGAGAGGCTGTTTTCACCAGCATAGAATATCTCATACAATAAACTACGCCCGAGGCTCTTGAGCCTCGGGCGTAGTTCTATTTGATTGGGGAAGAGATACACGCCGATAAAGAAAATCAGGAGGCTATGAAGTGAACCTACGTTAGCTTGTCATATGGGTAACCATATGATATCAGCAATCAACGTCTTCTTTCCATAGGTTGACTTTTGCCCGGTTCTCAAAGTCCTCTTGCTCCGCGGATGACGCCGGGCGGATTGAGGGCTTTCCACAGTCAGGACATGTCTCCTCAGACGTTCTAAGGAACAGATAGTGGCAATTATCACACGCATATAGCATTAAAATCAGGTCTCGCTTTCGTGGTTACAGTGTAGCACGGAGCGAGGCTTTTTTCAATCTATTGAGGAAGGAGGAAGGCGAGATGAAGTGCCTGCTTAAATATCAATGGGTCAAGCTGCCCCGCAATCAGCTTCCGCCCGGAAAAGGTATCATGGGCGCTTGGGCTCGCCTGGCCTCCCGTGCAGCCTTTCGTAATGGTAAGGCATCCTACTGTGGGCATATCAACAATGTGAGTGCTGGGAGCTGGGTAGGTGGTATTGTCGGCCTCAAGAGTATTCTGGGCATCAAACGGCGACAGAAAGCCTTGGAGGTTATGGATTGCCTTGAGGAATTGGAATACATTTCCTATTCGCTGGATGAAAAGACGAAGAAACTTACCTATCGAGTTACAGACTGGGTCACAAACTGCTCTGGAGAGCCCTGCATGGGCCGTGAGGCGGTTTATGCGACGGAGGGGTACGGATTCCTATGCCTGCCCAAAAACGTCACACAGAGGCTTGTAGAGCGGCATCATCAATTTGGTGAGTCAGACGCATGGCTTGATATCTGGTGCCACACAGTTTGGAAGGAACCGAGCAATGCGTTTTCTCATTTGGCGCCTGCAGTCCAATTCGGGCAGTATGGCGCTGTTTTAACTCTGGAGTCCCTTGGCAGGCGCTGGGGGTGGGAGAAGACGAAGGTCTGGCGCTTTTTTAGAAAACATGCGGATGCCTTCCCGCTATATAAGCTGCCAGGTTCCTTCGGATGTCTGATCCTCAACGCAGCGTATCCGACTGGAGAGAGATTCTCTTTGCCATCCCAGGCGCAAGTAGAACGCATTTTGAATGAAATACGTAAAAAAGGCGGCAATGCGCACGAAAAGCAGGCAAGCGACCACGTCCGCATCTGCAAGCTGGTCGCATGGTACAGCCGTGCTGTTTTGCTGCAGGACCGGGATCTTGCTGCCCCAGCAAAATCGGAGGAAAGCCGCGTTGCATATCAGGATCGCTATATTACGCGCGTGTATTTTTCTCCATGTGAGATTTTAGAGTATGTAAGAGAGGACTGCCAAGGGATTACTCCAGACACGCCAAAACTTGAATTTTTCCACGGAGGCCTGCCACGTGATGGGCCTGTGGATCAGGACGATGGAGGTATCGAATATGGCAGATTTGAAGGCATGCCCTTGTGGTAAGCTGCCGGAACAAAACCATTCCGAAAAAAACGAACTGTTGCGCGACCTGCTGGAGCGCAGAGGGCTTGTAGAGGATCCGAGTATCCCCAACGAGAAAGCGCGGGCAGCCGAACAGGAGCTTCGCCGCAACATGTATCACAATACACAGGTCATGCTCAAGCACTACCGGGATATTGTCTGGGCCCTTGAATGCTTTCCAAAAGAAATTGCCCAGGAACTGGAGCAGCCCCTGAAGGATTTGGACGTCCTGCTCAGCGTGGTGGACACTCAGGTGGCCCTTGGCAATGTGAAGCTGGAGCACCGGCTTCTCAGCATCCGGAAGTCTCGCCTGCTTTTGAACCGGATCAATGACGCATTGACAGTCCTGCGTCACAAGCCGGGCAACGGGGAATTGATGTATAACATCATTTTCCAAACTTTCATCACGCCGGACAAGCCCACGCATTCGGATATTCTGTATCGGCTGGACATCTCGGAGCGCCACTACTACCGCCTGCGTCAACAGGCGATCAACATCCTGTCCATACGGCTGTGGACAGCCCCACAGGGGTGCCTTGATGCCTGGCTGGAGATTTTGACCCTGCTGGAGGGATGATGGCAGAGTTCATGGCAGGAAAATGGCAGAAAAATGGCAAGGCCGGTGCGGATGACAAGAGGAACTACAATGTGCTATGTTTGTATCGTCCAAAACTGGGTTGGCGCCAGAGCCGCCCCGAAGCGATATGCGGTCGCTTTGGGGCGGCTTTTTGCTGGCAAAATGAAGCTGAAGGAGGTAAGAGAATGACCAAAGACTTGAAAAAACAGCACCAGTGGGGCAAGATCTCGCTGCAGATGCAGCGGAGGCTTCAGACGGCAGCAATTGTGTGCTACATGGTTGTGATGTTTGTTCAGCCCGCGGCAGCGGCATCGACCACGGACACAATCTGGACTCGGTTCTCCACCATCATGTCGGACATCTACGGAGAACTGCTGGGTATCTCCACGATTGTCGCTGTGACGGCCGCGGCCGTTGCCCTGCTGGTGCGGATGATCTCCCGGAACGAGAGAGCGGTTGCCGAAGCCACCAGCTGGTTGAAACGGATCGTCGTGACTTGGATTGTGTTGAACACCTTGGGATTCATCGTGGCCTATCTGCAGCCGCTGATCCAGGGCGGTCAGTACACACCCACGTCCTGATCCGACCGCAGCCCTATAAAAAAACGAGGAGGAAATGTCAGTGAAGTCAAAATTTTTGTCCGTCATCGCATCGCTGCTGCTTCTGACCATACTGATGCTGCCTGCCAATGCGGCCAGTGTGGATGTAGCAGACCCGGAGGCCATGCTCCCGGTCGATATTATCATTGACCAGGACAACAAGGAGATCCGCAAGGTGTACGATCTCTCCCCCAGCACTGACCCGTCCACGCTGCCCATGGAGCAATTTGACCGGGACGGCCTTCGGTACGAATGCACCGATGTGCTCCGCGAGGTCATCATCGGCAGTGAGACACAGACCGTCACCCAGACCGAAACGGTGGAGAGCAGCAAGAAGGACATGGATACGATCCTGTCCCTGTTGCCGCAGGAAAAGGAAGTCGCCACGGAAGAGGGCTTTGCCGGGACGCTTACTCTGGATCTGGACAGCATCAAAACCGAGCCTGCCGGTTATTCGAGCAGCACCCAGCCGGTCACTGCAACCAGGACCTATCCCAATCTGGCCGATCAGGACCTCAACCACCTGCCCAAGAGCATCACAGAGGGCGGCCGGACGCTGACCTTGCAGGATGTCCAGTGGCAGACGGATAACAGCTACAATGCCGATGACTACGAGATCGGCGACCGTTTCACGGCGATCTGCACCTACGGCGGCAGCAAGAGCGTCAGCTATGTGACCGGGTATACCACGACAGCCAATTATACGGGTGAGGTCTATCGAACCGGCGTAACTGTCATCCGCTATACGGTCATCTTCACCGGCACACCCATTGAGCAGGAAGTTCCTGAGCAGCAGGAACTGGAGGGCAGCTTCCACTGGCTGATGGTGGCACTTCCTGCGCTGGTGGCGCTTGCGGCCGGTACAGGCGGAACCTATTTCATCATGAAGCGAAAGGAGCGCAAAATGTATGAGGAACTGGCTGAAAACCGCGGCATTGCTGATAGCCATCACGGCGACGATGATGACGCCGGCTCTGGCGGCGGATTATGAGTTTGACCCGCCGGACGGACCCATGTACGCATCCCCAACCTCAGTTGACCAAGTGATTGTTGTGGGGGAAGGCACAACGGACCGCAGCAATATCGACCGCAGCAAGAATACCGCCGTCATCGCGCCGCCCTTCGGCAGCCCGGAGTCGTATCTGCCTGGGGCAGGCACTGTTTTGATCCCACAGGCAAGTACATCGTCCGGAACCACAGCAGGCAGCAGCACTATCTACCTTCCGCCGGCATCTTATGATACTGGAACTCCGGCAGAGGACACCAGCCCGATCAGTACCAAGTTCACCCTGCCGGACGGCCTCTACTACTCGGATGGGAGCCTTGGGCGGCTGAGGATCCCTTCGCTGGGGCTGTCCGTCAAGGTCTATGAGGACGAGAGCCTTGAGAGCTTGGCCAAAGGTGCCGGACACTTCAAGTCCACCTCCTGCTGGGATGGGAATGTGGGGCTGGCTGGCCACAACCGTGGCGTTGCCAACCATTTCGGGCAGATCCATACCCTGGAGAATGGGGACAAAATCACCTACACCACCAAACTCGGAACCCGAACCTATGAGGTGTTCTATGTGGGACAAATCAAAGAAACGGACTTTTCCCGGCTCGGCCGAACTAGCGAAAACATGATCACGCTGATCACCTGTGTCCGAAACGTGCCGGAGATGAGATGGTGTGTACAGGCGCGAGAAGTCCAATAATGCTCCGTACCTGTTGCAAAATAACCCTTCCCGTAGTGTAATGCTGGTAGGAATACATGTAAAGGAGGGGCAATCCTATGAAAAAGTGTGTTTCAGCGGTTTTGTGTATTGCTCTGGCTCTTTCCATCTGCACCCATGCGACTGCCGCCGCGCCGGACGAGCTTTGGCTTGCTGCAGAATCTCTGCGTGAGCAAGGAATCATGGTAGGTGATCAAACAGGCAGCTTACATCTGGATGACAGTCTTACCCGTGCGGAACTTGCCGCAATTCTATGCCGGCTTCGCGTAAACCAGGAGCATATTGCCGCGGAAGAGGCACTATATACCCGATACTGTACCTTCCCGGATGTCCCGGATTGGGCGCGGGTCTATGTGGGTTACTGCGCGTTCAATGGGTTGATGGTCGGCTATGATACCGGGGCCTTTGGTACTAGTGACAGCGTAACCCCGGCAGCCGCCTGTACGGTTGTGCTCCGGCATCTGGGGATTTCGGGTTGGGACTATGAAACAGCATGTCAGACAGCGTTGGACTTGAGCCTTACCACACCAGCCGCAGTTGCCGCAGAGAGCGTGACGCGCGGTGATATCGCGGTTATGCTCTACCGTGCCCTGAACACAGCCCCTTCTGACACTGAGTTTCCGCAGGATACTGACAGCAGCGAGGGGGCGGCGGTCAGCCGGAATGCGGATGGTTCCATCAATATTCCGTCGGACGGATCCCGGTATATCCCGCAGGCTGGGGATGTTATCCGCTGTGATGACGGCACAAACTATTTGATTTCGGACGTAGAGCGGTGGGACAATAATCTGTTTGCTTCCGGCCCTGCCGGTTCCCTTCCGGAGCCCGTCTGCGACTGGTCACAATTTCCCAGACAGGAACTGCCGGCGGTACAGGTGCGGCGGTATCAAAGTGAGACTGGCGACCGACTTCATGTCCTGAACCTCTATGAAACCCGCCGTATGCTCTACACGCTCTACAACACTGCCCCAAGTTGTCCTGAGGTATGGGAAAACGGGGCCCTGAAGCTCAACGCAGAGGGAATACCTATCCTGCGGCTCACTATGGGCATCTCGGAGTCAAATAGCGTACAGGTATTCTGGCCCTGGCAGGAGGAGCAGCTCACCAAAGTATTCAAGTCCGCACCTATGGCCCGGTTTGAGGTAGAGGCCTGGGATGTCTATAAGGATGGTGTTTTCCAGAGAACAGAGTACAACATTCGCGCAACATAAATCTCAATAGGACGGCGAAAAGCGGTATGCGGTGCGCATACCGCTTTTCTTATCCAACATTTGCTCATTGTTAAGAAGGCATCACCTGAGATCCGAAGCTGTTTCCGCGGTCTCGCGTATGCCCTCTATTCTTTTGGGAGGTATATCATGAGAAAAAGATTGATTTCCATGCTGTCAGCCCTCATTTTGATATTAGGTCTTCTCCCGGGCACTGCTTTTGCAGCCAGTACCCCGGAGGAAGCTCTCGGTGAGGTGGACATCTACAGCGGCGGCTACTCAATGCGCTACCTCGCCGTCAATGGCCGTGTACAAACCCAATCGTATACCTACTTTCTATATGAGGATCGGAACGGAGAAACCTTAGAGATTCCAGCCTACTGTGTTACGCCCAACCAGTACGGCGTACCTCAGACTGTTCCCGAGGGGGAAAGCATCGAATATTTGGCTGAGGAGCGGGCCTCAGACCCCAAAATCGTTGGACTCGTGGCCAACATGTATCCACACCGCTCCCTGGCGGAGCTGGGGGTAGCCAACAAGTACCAGGCGTTTTACGCCGGCAAGATCGCGCTGTGGTGTTACCTCATCCCCGAGTGGGATATCAGTGCCGTCACTGTGGCCCCCGGCCTCACCGGCACAGAGCGGGAGATTGGGGAGAACATTCTAAACGCCGCCGTTAAAATTTACACCGAGGGCACCCGGTGGACCCAGGTGGCAGACCCCCAGCTCACCACCTCCCCGGATCAGGAGACGGCCTACCCCGTCACCATTGACGGGACAGCCTACCGCCAGCAGGTGTTCACCGTCACCTCGCCCACCTGGGTGGACGGGAGGGCCATCAGCGTCTCCTTCCAGGAGGGGGCCGATGTGCCGGAGGGCACCCGCATTGTGGACGAAAACAATCAGGACATCACCCAGGTTACGGTCTCCAATACCGGTGACGGCTACAAGGGTATTTTCAAGGTGTTGTACCCCGAGGACAGCGTGGCGGGCCAGAACGGCAGTGTCCAGCTCACCCTTTCCGCCGACGTGTACCAGTACGCAGTTTACTATGCACTCTGCCAGGAGAAAGATCAGTATGGCAATCTCCAGAGCTATCTGTGCGACACGGACCCCAAGGTCAGCCTGCTGCGCAACGCCATCTCCAACTATACGTCAGAGCCAGAGGGGGAACCGGATCCTGAGGAGACCGCCCTCAAGATCACCAAGTATGAGGCGGGTACCACCGTGACCCTCTCTGGGGCCACCTTTGAGGTGGTGGGCCCGGACGGGGACACCATCGGCGTCTACACCACGCCGGAGTCCGGTTCCATCACCATCCCCCTGGTGGAGGTGGGCAACTACACCATCTATGAGCGTGTGCCCCCGGAGTATCACCTGCTGGACGAGGAGCCGGTCAAGCAGGTCACCGTGAAGTACGGGGAAACCGCCGAGGTGGCCTTTGAGAATGAGCCCTACGGCGACCTCCGGATTGAGAAGATCGACGGAGCCACCGGCGCCAGCCTGGCCGGGGCCAAGGTGCAGATCAAGCACATCGAGAGCGGCGCCGTCTACACCGGCACCACCGACACCGGCGGCTCCTACACCTTCACGGAACTCCAGCCAGGGGCATATGAAATTTTGGAGCTGGCCGCCCCGGAGGGCTGGGAGCGGGATCCTCAGACCTATACCACCACCGTTGTCACCGGAGACTGCGTGGAGTACACCATCAAGAATGAGGCTCTGCCCGGCCTGAAGATCATCAAGTATGACCGGGAGAGTCATGAAACCATGTCCGGCGTCACGTTCCGAATCTGGCGGGACGGGGAACTGCTGGGGGACTACGAGACAGACACCCTGGGTGAGATCACCCTGACGGACTGCCAGCCGGGCACCTACCGGGTGCAGGAGGTGGACACTGGGGACAGCGGCCATGTGCTGGACACCACCTCCCAGGAGATCGAGCTGAAAGCCGGGGACGGCATCAAAGAGCTATACTTTTTCAACGATTTGAAACCCGGGATCTGGCTGGTCAAGGTGGACAGCGCGGATCCATCCAAGGTGATCCCTAACGCCAAGTTCAGGATTGAGGCCGTGGACGGTTCCTGGGGCCCGGCGGAGTTCACCACCGACCAGAACGGAGAGATCGACCTGTCCGAGCTGCCCACCGGCGCCTATGTGGTCGCTGAACTGGAGTGCCCCGGATACATCATCGACGAGGCCCAGAGGATTATCCAGCTGGAGGCCAACCAGACAGCCCGGTTCGTGTTCACCAACTCCATCCAGCCCTCCCTGCACCTCATCAAACTGAGCGCGGACGGCTCCCGGCTGGCCGGCGTGACCTTCCGCATCGCCAAAATAGAGGACGGCAGCCGGTACCTGGATCGCACCA
>ERZ1643251.3257-NODE-3257-length-15252-cov-4.542673_pt1 | contig 15252 bp, 9 predicted proteins | sample MGYA00579261_ERZ1643251 | MGnify/ENA primary metagenome ERZ1643251 (study PRJEB29033, sample SAMEA4952267) | chicken gut metagenome | biome: Broiler Chicken; feature: Gastrointestinal Tract; material: Caecum | place: Ireland | collected 2018 | study: Broiler...
ATCCACGGGCGAAGTTCTCGGTATAGGCAAAACGCTCGAGGAAGCGTTGTTCAAGGGGCTGCTTGCGGCGTCTTTCCGCCTGCCCCCTCACGCAGAAAGCGGAATCTATTTCAGCGTGGCAGACAAGGACAAACCCGACGCGGTGAAAATAGCCAAGAAGTTTTACGACCTCGGTATGGTGATTTACGCCACCCCCGGCACGGCGAAAGAACTTGCTTCCCTCGGGAACGACATCATAACGGTGGACAACCTCTCCGAAGGCAAGGATATTTATTCATACCTCGAAAGCGGAAAAATCCAGTATATCGTCAACACCTGTCCGTCCTTACGCAAAATGGTGGAAGAACACGTTCGCTTAAGACGGAAAGCTCTCCGTATGAACATAGCCTGCCTTACCAGTCTGGACACGGCGGAAGCTCTTGCCGATATGCTCGCAGGCGGTTACAACGAATACAACACCGAACTTGTCGACCTCAACGGATTAAGAAAGGAAAAACTTTCCATTAAATTTTCCAAAATGCATAGTTTGGGTAACGATTATATTTATATCAATAACCTGAAAGGCAATATAACGTGTCCCGAGTCGCTTGCAGTCATTTTGTGCAACCGCCACAAGAGTATAGGCGGAGACGGGCTGGTGCTTATCGAAAAGTCCTCCGTTGCCGACGCAAAAATGCGTATCTTTAACAAAGACGGAAGCGAAGGCAAAATGGCAGGCAACAGTATCCGCTGCGTGGCGAAATACCTTTACGACAACGGGATAAGCAAAAAGACCGAAATCAACGTAGAGACTGCGAGCGGAATAAAAAATCTTAAACTATTCCTGACCGACGGCAAAGTCAGTTCGGTTACCGTGGATATGGGAGAAGTATCGCTTACGCCTTCCTCCCTTCCCGCACTCGCGGAGGGCGACAGCGTAATAGATCGTGTCTTGAACGTAGGCGGCAACGACTACAACGTAACGCTGGTTTCGGTAGGAAACCCCCACGCCGTACTTTTCGTGGACAGGGTAGATAACGCCGACGTGGAAGGCATAGGAAAGGCTTTCGAACACTCTCCCCTCTTCCCCGAAAGGATAAACACCGAATTTATAAGAGTAGTCAACCGCACCACCCTTAAAATGCGTGTGTGGGAAAGAGGTAACGGCGAAACGCTTGCCTGCGGCACGGGCGCCTGCGCCGCCGCGGTTGCCGCCGTATTGAACGGTTTTTGCCCCGTGAACGAACAAATAACCGTACGCGTAAGAGGCGGAGACCTTTTGGTTCGTTTCGACGGCAAAAAGGTAAGCCTTACCGGAAGCGCAGAACTTTCCTTCGAGGGCATAGTTAAGATATAACCTATTTTCCAAAACAAAAAAAGCCGACTTAATAAAAGTCGGTTTTTTTATTTTTAAGGATAATTTTTTGTTTTAAGGATTAAAGAAATTTGATTTTCCACCCCTTATATTTCATAAACACCACTCCTTCCACGTTTTTTATATCGGCATAAAAATTCCCTACGTGGCTGTCTAAAGAGTTCATACGGTTATCGCCGAGGAAAAATATTTTTCCTTCCGGCACCTCCACGCTTATGGTGGAATAGTATTTCATCGGTTCTAAAATATAGTCTTCCTCGAGCTTTTCTCCGTTACGGTAAACGTAATAAACTTCGTCTTCGTTCGAATACGAAATTTCTATTTTGTCACCGGGGAGACCGATAACTCTTTTTATGAGATATTTGTTTTCCTCCTCCCAAAGAAAAACTATTATATCGCCGTAATCGACCTTTCCCGTGCGGAAAACCAGGGCGTATTCTCCGTTATGGATAGTCCCTTCCATAGAGTCTCCCGCGACGGGAAACACAACGAGGTAGTTACGGCTGAAATAAAAAGCCGCTCCCATCACGATAAGACATATCAAAAGAAAAATAAGAATATTTCTTAAAGTTTTCTTTGTATTTTTTTCCAAACTACGCTCCCCTAAATAAACAGAATTTTACCTATTACGATATTACTCTCGCAGACCGTTAAGCTTTTTATCCCCTCCCACGACTCCAGCGGTCGGAACAACACGTCCTTGAAGTCGGAAGGCGTGAAGTGGAGAGAGGTGAAAGTATCGGAAGATTCCACGGTTCTGGTAAGAGTGTATTCCGTCATATGTTGGTCCTTTCTTACCGCAAGCACCAACGTTAAATTATATTTCTTCGCGGCGGAATAAGTATCGATCTGTAAAATTCTGTCGGCGTTGAAACCTTTTTTCTTGCCTACCGAATAAGTTATCATTCCGCCTGACGCACAGTACAGACCTTTCAGTCCTACGGGCAACACTCCTTCGCACAGACTGCTCCGTAAAATTACCGCGTCGTCGTTCAACTCGGTAAACCCGTTTTCTTCCGGATACTGGAAGACTATGGGATTATTGAGTCGTTTTACCCTTTTGATTTTCAATTCCTTTAAGTCGAGGAAATTTACCACTCCGTCCAAAGACAGTCCGTTGACGTACTCTATCTCGGGATAGACAAAAATCGTATCTTCTCCTTCGGTCACTTTGATATTGGCAAGATATTCGTCTTTTCCTGCGTATTCGGCTCCCACGAAATCCCAGGCACGGGTGGTGTGGTTGTTGTCGCCCATAGAATAATATATCCTTGCCGAAGCTATTTTCAGACTGTTGTCGGCTTTTATGAGAGCGTAGAGCTGTCCTTCGGAATTGACTTCGATTTTTACCACGGGAAGTTCCGGCGGAGTGCTCCCCAGAAAAGTCCCCTCCATCCATTGCAATACCGTTTCCAACGACTCGGGACCTATATTGTCCCTTAATCCCGCGTCCACGGTAAGACGGACGTCGTCAGACGCCATAACGGACATCAGGTTGGAGACCCTGTCTATATCGCTTATCGTACCGTTACTGCCCAAAGCTATCATTACGGGGACGGAAACGTGTTTTGCGTAAGACGTGCCGCTCACTCCCGTCAGCCAACTCATCATATCGTCGTCGATAACGAGTTCTTCCTCCGACGCGTATTTGGGTACGTTGACGTACTCACGATACCCCGCCGCTCCTATGCAGACAAGTCCGCAAAGTCTTTTATCGGTGCCGGCAACCTGTAAAGCTATCTCTACTCCGCTCTTTATCCCCGCCAAAATCACGTCGGTCTTTCCCGCTACGGAAGAAAGGAAACTAATCGCACGTCGAATAACCGCCGCATAAAGATAATAGGACGTTTCCTTGGCGGTAGGACAGACTTTGGCAAGGTGTTCCTTGCCTTTCGCAAAGAATCCGTACTCGTATGCAGGCGGATATACGGTCGCCGTATTCTCCCATATTCCCGTATAATCGGGTACAAAAACGTTAAAATTCTTCGATAAAAATTTTTCTATCAGCTCTTCCTGCACTCTGCGGTCGAATTCTCCCGCTATCAGGACGGTATTTTTGCAGGTAAAAGAAGGACGATAAAAGTCGGCGGCTATTCTTACGTCGCCTTCGGGGGCGTTCAACGCCGAAAAAACGTATCTTACGTATCCGTCCTCTGCTTTAATGATTTCCGGGCTGAACTCCGCTTCTTCCGAAAAGCCTTCCCATAAAGACGCGGGGGTCAATATCGTTTGCATCGAAACCTTCCTTTTACGCCGCAATCGGCGAAATATTGAAAACTTTTTTATTATAACACAAAGAGGTAATTTTTACCAACGGTTTTATCCTTTGCGTCTTCTTTTAGCCGCGATACGCTTATCTAGCCTTAACTCTCTCGCTACCTTAATCGTATCTCTGTCCAGAATATTCAGGAAAAACAACAAAGTATCCTTTTTCCCTTTCAGAAAAGAAGGATTGGGCTTCACGGTCACGGCTATAGGAAATTTATCGGTAATGAATTCTGCAAAAACGTCAAGTCTTACCAGAAAGTCGGTATAATCGTCATCGTATGCCCAAGCTTTGTCGGCTAAAGCAAACAATCTCGGATAAGCCATAAGTTCCAGTTTGTTGACGTCGGGGACGTATTCCGTCCACAGCGTTCCCTCGAGTCCTTTTACGTTTTTTTCGATTTCGGAAGGAACTTTGTAATTGAAAGTTTTTTTCAACGGCGTCATTCCGTGCGGATAATCGAAATAGAAATAGAAAAACGGACTGAAAATCATTTGCCTTCCCCTGCCCGCTTCGACGAGAAGTTCCTTATTGGTTGAAGAAGACTGTTTCCAGTACTGCATAACGGCGGTTTTATCGAGGTTAACGCTTGCTCCGTCGTTCCAGACCACGGCTTTTTTCCCGAGAGAGGCAAGGTGGGCTACCATTTCGTTAGTGAACCACCCCTGTAACGCCTTTTCGTCGGCAAGAGAATGTTTTTCCATCCGCTTACGGCAATCGTTACACTCGTACCAGTTCAGTTTCGGGGCTTCGTCTCCGCCGAGATGAACGTACTCCGACGGGAAAAGCTCGGCTACTTCGCTAAGGACGTCTTTACAAAAGTTTATCGTTTCGTCCTTGCCCGCGCAGGCGATATCTTTGTGTATACCGAACCTTTCGCTCACTTTCATCGGCTTCCCGTGACAGCTTAAATCGGGATACGAAGCTATAGCCGCGGTAAAATGCCCCGGCATATCGATTTCCGGGATAACTTCGATAAATCTGTCGGCGCAAAAGTTTACGATTTCTTTCACTTCCGCCGCCGTATAAAACCCTTTTATTTCCTTGTTGTCTCCTCTCGTGGAGCTTCTTACGCTGCCTTTTTCGGTAAGGAGAGGATATTTTTTTATCTCCAAACGCCACCCTTGATCGTCTGTCAGATGCCAATGGAACTTATTTAGCTTCAGTTCCGCCATTACGTTGATTTGCTTTTTCAGTTCTTCCACCGTGAAAAAATGCCTTGCGCAATCTATCATAAATCCGCGGTAAGGGTATTTCGGCTCGTCTTCCACGGTCACGCAAGGCAGAGTTTCGCATTGCGAAGCTATCTGATCGAGAGTTTCGGCGGCATAGAATTTTCCTTTTTCCGTCGAGTACTGAATTTCTATCCCCTTTTCGTTGAGAATAAGTCGGTAACCTTCTTCGGGAAGCTCGGGCTTTAACGTGACGACGTAATCGTCTCCCACCGTGCCGTAGCCGTAAACTAAAGATTTGGGTTTAGGTAAAATATTAAGCATTGTCGTTCCCTCCCGCGTCGGGTAAATCGTAATCGCTTTTTCCGTCGGAAACTTTCACCGTGCCGATGTGCGGCGGCTCCGCAGCGCCCTGTCCGACGACGTTAAATACAAGTTTTTCTTCGGTATTCCCGTCGGGAGCATATACCACCGCCCCCCATTGTCCCGCTCCGTAGGAATAGATGCCGTAATCCCACCCCGACGCTATTACTATGGTGGGGACTACCGCGCTGTCGGCATAGCTAATCGTAAAACTCATAGCCGCTATTCCCTCCAGGTTTCCTTTATTCAATGTAATTTCCAAACTGCATCCGCCCTCGTAAAAAGTCGTTTCCGAAGAAGCTCGCGCCGTGGTTTTAATGTCTTTCGTGGGGTCGGCCGAATACAGAACTTCGTAATCCCAGGTAAGAGAAATTTTTTCCCCGTAAGTAACGGTCAGGGTTTTCTGCCCCGTGGTAGAGGTGTCGAAACCGTCGACAAAACTTTCCTCTATCTTTCTTTCCTCGGTAGTTCCGTCGGAAAATCGTACTACCAGCACCGCTTTTTCCAGGTCGAGAATTTCGTCCACGTCATAAACATAAGCAAAACTCCCCGCCTTAAGATAACCCGAAACCACCTCGGCTTGCGTTTGTACGCAGGCGCATAAGGTAAATAAAATAGCAAAAATTAAAATCATTACGCACGCTTTACGCATTTTTTCCTCCGTAAGTTTTGTTGAGAAGGACAAAATCCGTAAGTCCGTAACTGCCGTCGCCGTTCATATCGAGGAAAATCCAACTTCCGGTAACGTTTTTGAACAACGCTTCCGCCCAACCGTCCACGTCGGAGGAATCGGCTCTGCCGTCGCCGTTTATATCCCCTTTAATATATATTTTGTATGTCAGAACGGTTTTCCCGTCGGCGTTGACGAGTTCTATTTTCATTCCCGCCCTGAGTAAATAATCGGGGTTGGTCCTGCCGTTAACGAGATAGTAATTCCCGTTTCCGTAAGCGTATAATTTCACCGTAAGATAGGAAGAAAGCATATTTTCCGCCTGCAAAACGGTAGTTTCTCCGTCAAACAACACGTATAAGGAAGCGGTGTTCACGACGGCTTTTTCTCCCGCCGCCACGAGTTCGCTCCCCCCGGGAGACAAAACGGTAACCGTCAAAGTAATTTCGGCTCCGAGTAATGTTGCCGTCAGGCTTTGTTTTCCTTTCCTTACGGGATTATAGGTTGCGTTGAAATCATAATAGAAATTTTCAGCTTCAACGCTTAAAGAAAGTCCTTCGAAAGTAAATTTTATCTTTCCGCCGCTAAGGTCAAGCGCCTCTCCGTACGAATAAACGGTCTTCGGCGCGGTTTCGAATATCGCTTCCGCCGAAAGCGTTTTGACAAGATATACGGTTTTCGTCGCGGTAATCGAAGGGTCTTGTTTAAGTTTGACGGTTACCGTCTGCGCTTTGTTCAAATAGTATTCCGACCCGTAAAAGCCCGTAACGCTGTATTCGGTTACGTCGAGAACTCTTTCGGTGCGGTCTGCCAAGATCCCCGTAACGGTCAGAGTAAGGCTGTCCCCGTAAGCAACCAGAGTGTCGGAATCCTTCTCGGATATTTTTATTCCGATTACGGTAGAACGGACGGTAATGTCGAAATATAATTCCGCTCCCGTCGGTATATGCGTAACTTTTACCGAATAAGTCCCGCTTAAAGCGGTATCGTAATTTTCACTCATATAATCGGAAGAATTTTGTTCGGAATAAACGTACTTTTCCTTTTTCCCCGAAAGATAGGTTATTTCAAAAGCAAATCCCGACAAATCGAACTCTTCCCCGACAGAATATACGGTTTTGGCAGGTTTTGAAGTGATTTGGACCCCGCCTTCGGCAATTGAGTCGATTATCGTAAGAAGAAAATACGCTTCGACGGTCTCTCCGTTTTCCTTGGCGTACATAACTTTCGCCTGCTGCTGCCCTACCGAAGTCGCGTCGTAAATCAATTCGTATTCGTTGGACGCCAAAGTACGGTAAGTACCGTTTTCGGTAAGGTATTTTACCGTGGGAAGAGGCGTTTCCCCGAAAGTTATCGTAACGTCGCTTTCAACGTAAATCTCCCGCCCTTCGACGGCATAGGAAGCCGGGTCTACGGTAAAAATTATTTCCGTTTCGCTTTTCGAAAGAGGTCTGACGGTAATTCCGGTATTGCTTCCGTCGGTCAGAAAAATAGTCTCCTCGTCGTATTTCGTCAAAGTAGTCGTCTTTCCCAAAGAAGTGAAAAAGCCGTTGTCCGGACTGAGAAAAGCGTAATTCAGATTGGTTAACTCTTTATTCCTCAAAGTCCCCGTCGTCGCTACCGTAGGACGGTAAACGTAAACTTCGTCGGGGAAACGGGTGTTCTGATAACGCCCGTCCACGTTCCCTTCGACTTTGGAATTTACCCTGTAAACCACCAGACCGCTCCCGGGTAATTCGGAGTCGTAAACCCCTGCTCTATCTGAACGGTATTCTATCCAGATACTCTCGTATTCGCTTATGACTATGCGGTAAGCCACAATATCGGTTTCGTTACACAAACTTACGGGCTTCAGCGTATAGGTTCCGCTTTCGGTTATGTTTTCAACCTGATTTTCGTTAAACACGTCGAGATATTTGTAGCGGAGATAAGAAGTCGGATATTGCGGTACGGAATTGTTCAGATGCATAAGGTCCCATTTTCCCACCTGGATACGATCCGTATCGTAGTCGTAATGGTAAAGGTCTGGCATACCGAGAACGTGACCGGTTTCGTGACACAATAAACCCGTATCCGCCGCTTCGACGAAATTAAGAGTGAAACGGTTGACGGTAATGCCGTTAAGAGCGGAAGTTTGTTTACCGCTGAGTTTCGAGAGAGTATCCAGTTCCCATGCGTGCGGCCACAAAAGCCCTCCCCAGCTATTTTGGTCGGTATTGTCGTAACCTCCGCTTACCATAAACGTAACGCTGTCCACGTAACCGTCGGAGTTTGCGTCAAGCACCTTTCCCGAATAATCGAAATAACCGTCCGCAGCCTCTACCGCCGCGTTCAGAAGTTCGCTTTCCACTTTATATCTTGTATAAGGGGCGGTATCCTGCGTTATGCTTTTATAGTAGCTTCTGTTTTTTGCCGCTCGATATACGAAAAAAGTTTCCCCCGACAAGGGGAAAAAGGAATTTACGCTTATTTTTCCGTAACTGATTTCTTCATAATAATCTTTAAGCGAATTTTCGCTTCCGTTGAAAAGACCTATAAGAGAAGAGTCCAAAGAATTCTGAACGTAAGAAACGTCCTCGTCGGGAAAACAGATAAAAATAACGAGATTTGAAAGAGTTCCGCTTGTTACGGGAGCTAAATTGGCGGAAGTATAATCTATATAACCGCCGTAATCGACACCCGACAAATCGGCTTTTTCGGAAGAGGAATTTTGCGGAACGGAAACGCACGCCGAAACGCATATCGCTACGACGCTTACCACAATTATTATCCACAAAATTTTCGACCCGTTACGTTTTAATAACATATAATTTATTATATACTTATTTATGCGTAAAGTCAATATCTCCCCTTTGAAGAGAAAGATAAAAAGGCTTTTTTTACAAAAAAATATCGGATTGATTTTTTATCGGAAACGATAATTTTTTCAACCCGATATATTCAAAATACAATAAAAATATATTGTTTATAAAACTACGATTAAGGTATCCTATTTGCTTAATACGGCTTCCGTAAATCCTATATTTTCTCTTCCGCTCAAAGGATTTGCTTTATCTCTTGCGTTGAAATATATTCGGAATTTCCCGTCAAAATAAACCAAATCGCAGGCATAGACGTATTGCGCCATCCAGGTTTTTTCGTAAAATATACCGGGTTCCACGAGATTTTTGATATAGTTGAAATTCCTGCCGTCGTTGCTTCTCAAAAGTCGGACGGCCGACATACTGTCGCCTTTTTCCGTACGGTAAATCCCGTTCTGAAGTCCTATGTATCCGTCCTTAACCCGATATATTTTTATGCATCCGGCGCAACGGTTCATACCGGGGTCGTTTACGTCCGGAGTTATAACGGGATTTTCTTGCGAAATAAAATTTCCGTCGGGAATATCGCTTTCGGCATAGCTTATGCAAGTCGGTTCGCAAAATCGGCAATCCTCGAGATAAGTTAATCCCGCGCTGTAATACAAGCGATATTTTTCGCCGATTTCCGTCAGAAAGGGATTGCTTATAGAGGTTCCCTTCTCGTAGGTGTGATACGGTTTTTCCTTCGTTATTATCGGTATAGGCTTACTCCACGACACAAGGTCGTCGCTTGTCGTAAGATAAATTTCGGAATACCACTTTCCTCCTACCATACTTATGGCTTTAGGCAAAAGCGGTTGCGTTCTTTCGTAATAAAGGTAGTATTTTTCGCCGATACGGTTTATATTGGGGCGCATACCTCTCGGCAAAACTTTTTCGGGACGGGAAAAATTCACCCCGTCTTCGCTTACCGTTTTTACTACGTTATAAAGAGTATGACAGAACATATGCCACTTACCGTCGTGCGTTTCTGCAGGCGTAAGCAAAGACGGATCGGCTATCACCGTGGAAAAGGGCGTATGTTTTACTATAGGATTGCCTTCGTATTGCGTAAAGACCAGTTCGGTAAATTCTTTTGTCGTAACAGGGAAACTTCTCATTCCGCTCCTTCGGATTATTTTTTAATCCTTATATAGTATTTATCCTTATTATAAAACAAGCGGCAACAAGTGCCGCTTGTCATTAAAACGTAACCGTCCTTAATCCATTCTGCCGTTTTGACTGCCCTGAATTAAGTTTTGTCTTATCCTGTTCATATCGAGATAACCGTAATCGTTGCCTTGTATCTGAACAAATCCGTAAGGATAGGGATAAGGATATCCTGCCGCATTACCGCGGTAAGCAGGTGCGGAGCCGCCGTTTTCGTCGTATTTTACCTTCTTATGTTCCTTACCCATACCTCTGAGCATACCTATGGCAAAGTTCAGTAAAATAATCCAGATAGCGAAAATAAGGAAGATATTGCGGACGGAGATAAGAGTAACCACCGCATAAAGAAGTCCGTTGCTGTCCAACCACGCCATACTCTGATAGTCGAGTACGCCTCTGGACTCGTTGGAAGGAGTCAAGGTTATGGTCTTGTCCGCATAGGTAACGTAAATGGGCGAGCCGAGCAAAGATTCGGTTATGTCCGCAGCAGGACCTTGGATTGCTCCGAAAATCACGGGAACCAATCCCGCAATGCCTTCCATTCCCTCCATTCCTGCGAGCATACCTTCGATATCCATGGCTATATCCATAGGTTTTCCGAGCATATCGAGTACGTTCCACATAACTGGATCGGTCTGAACCTCTTTCAATGCTTCGTCGTAAAGATAATAATCCACATTCTGCAATTCTCTTTCGTCGAGCAAGAGATGGACGAGAGTAGGTATGGTAAGACGTCCGCCGTTAGCCATCCCTATCCACGGTTCCACGAAAGACTTGTATCCGTCCTTGTCGATACTGGCAAAGTGTATGGTAAGGAGTTGTTTCACTTTTTCGTTGCGGACGCCTTCTTCCTGATATTGTTTCAGGGTAAGTCCGCCGTTTTTCTCGTTTGGTAGGTTGCCGTTATTGTAGTTTCGCAGAATATATTCGTCGAGAAGCGCTTCGTTTACCAAAGCTCTCGCCTGATAGTTGTCTACCAGATCTTCGTAGAAAATGGTATTACTGGTAGCCGAAGCGAGGAAGTCGGGCAAAGCCACGTCCGCCACAACCCACAATCCGCACAGACAGAAGAAGACCACGAGTATAAGAGTAATGGTTTGTTTCGTTATGGATTTTTTCTTGCTTTTTACCACGCAAAGGAAAGCGATGTAATAAATAATTGCCATAACGACTGCGACTATGACTCCCACGAATACGAATATGCCGTAGCTCATTCCGCCTTTGATTATGGGCAGATTGACCAGTACCACCAACGCAATCAGCGCGGGAAATCCTAAAATATGCAAAATAACCTGTAATGCTTTTTTCATAATTAACGTCTACCTCCCTTGCCGTTGACTATCTGAGCGAAGGTTTCGTCTTCCCTTCTCTTATAGAAATAGAAGAGGACGAACATTAAAGCGGTGATACCTGCGCAAATCAACGCGTATCTTCTGGCTATCATAAATCCGAACAGGCTGTTACCTACTTTGTCGCGTGCCTGCAAGTCGTAAAGCTGTTCCAGCGTATAGCCCATAGTCCCGGGATAACCGGAAGCGTCCATGGTGACTTGACCGATGTTGTCGCCGATAAGCACGCTGCCTACGTTGGCTCCGTGTACGGTGGCGTAGTAATTTGCGTAAGCGTAAGTGCGGATGGTTTCGTCTTCGATAAACGCAAACTTAGGTTTAACTGCGGGATCCTGGTAGAACGAGAAATCTTCCAAAAGGTCCATTACCATATCCACGGTAACTTCGGTTTCGCCCAAAAGTCCGGTCTGATTGATAAGGTCGATGACTTTATCGAGGGTAAGGCTCTTCAGATCGGCAACGCTGAGGCCCCAGTCCGCAAGCACTCCGTTCAAAGCACCGGAAATAATGCTGTTATCCAAAAGTCCGGAAGCGCTCAATCCTTCGCTGAGTTTAACAACGAGTTCGGCAAGACGATCAACGTTGAGCATATGTTTGTAAGCTCTGCCGTCGGGTCCGTACGCAGCGATATACTCTTCGGTCTTCTGGTAAGAAATCCACTCGGCGCTCGAGTCCACTTTGGCAAGGGCTTTTTCCAGTTCCTCGTCGGCGTTCTTGCCGTTAGCTACGTACTTGCCTTCCTTGGTCTCGGCATTGGTTTCCTTCCAGTCGTTTTCAATGGCGAATTTGGATGCGTTATAATCTATCAGAACCTGCACCGCCTGTTTGAATCCGAAGATATAACCGTCGGCAAAAAGTCCGTTTTCGCTGTAGTAAGCGTCGGCTTCCTTGTCGTAAGTGATGTTGCTGCCGTCTCCGTTTACCTTCCCGAAGTTGGAGGACTTATACTCGATGTTATAAATCTCACAGAAGCGGTTGACGTCGTCCACGAACTGATTGGCTAAGCCGTCACGGCTTGTCCAGGTAATGACCCAACCCGTCTGATATTTGTAACTGTCCACTTCCACGCCGTATTTTTCGTATTCGGCGGCGACTTCGTCGATTTTCTTAGTGGCGTAAAAGTCGAAGAATATCGATCCTCCCACCATCACTACCAACGTGATAATCAGCATAAAAAGCGTTCGACCGTTATAGCTTTTGGTGATTACACTGATGACTATCTGCAGAATTATGCTTACAGCCCATACGGCGACGGCAACGAGTACTCCGTACCATTTGGTATCGGAAAACGCGTCTCCCTCGAACAGCGCCATAGACCCTATCAGAACTAAAAGAACGAACAGGGGAAATCCCAACAGATAGGAAATTGTTTTCAGACAACGGTAGCGGTTGTGCTTCTTTCTGAGCTTACTGATGTTCATAATGAAACAATTCTCCTAATAATAAAATTTTCACAATTTATATTATACATATTAAAGCAACCTAAGTCAATATGTAAAATATGCACTCCGCCCCTCTTCCGAATAAGGAATTTTCCGTTACGGGAGCGATTTTCGTTTGCAAATAAATTTTTTTAATATTATAATACTTTTACTATGGCACAAGAAGAAAAAATTATGAATAAAAGCTCGCTTACTTCCGACAAAATGCGGAATATGAAAATCGTCCCTTTGCTCATCAATATGAGTATCCCGGCGATGGTTTCGATGTTTGTTTTGGCATTATACAACATCGTGGACTCGATATTTGTGGCGCAATTCGATCAACGTGCGTTGGACGCATTGAGTATCGCCTTCCCGATGCAACAGTTAATAGTGGCTTTCGCCGTCGGAATCGGCGTGGGAACGAACGCTTACGTTTCCCGAAAACTCGGACAAAAGAAGTATGAAGAAGCAAGTTTAGTTGCCCAAACAGGGCTTTTTATGGCATTGGTTACCGCTGCGGTTTTCGTGGTTATCGGATTGACTTTATCCCGTCCTTTTATATCCGCGTTCACCGACGACCCCGTCACCATAGAATACGGCACCACCTATCTTACCGTAGTCACCTGCTTCTCTGCAGGAAGTTTTATAGACATAATCTGCAGCCGTACCTTACAGGCTACGGGCAATATGCGTATCCCTATGATAACCCAACTGGTCGGCGCGATAGTCAATATCGTTTTTGACCCGATTTTCATTTTCGCCTGCGGCTGGGGAGTGCTGGGGGCGGCGATAGCCACCGTCCTGGGACAGTTCTGCGCAATGGCTATAGGACTTCTGGTATTCCGTTTCAAAAAGCAAGACGTAAGCATATTCTTTACAAAGTCTTTCCGCCTGCGCGCGCCGCTTATAAAAGGTATATTGAAAATCGCCGTACCGACTATGGTCATGAACGCCGTAGCGGCTTTCGTTACCACTATTCTCAACCTTATTCTGAAAGCCTACGAGTCGGCGATAACCGTCCTCGGAGTTTACTTCAAGTTGCAAAGTTTTGCGTTTATGCCGGTTTTCGGACTTACGCAGGGGGCGTTGCCGATAATGAGTTACAATTACGGCAGTAAAAATTATAAACGCTTTATGGACGCATTCAAATGGAGTTTTATTTTTGCCTCGGCGATAATGCTGTTCTGTACGATAATTTTTATGGCTATCCCCGGGCTGTTGATGAAACTTTTCAACGCCGAAGGAGCGTTGCTTTCCACGGGAATAATCGCTTTACGTGCGATAAGCATAAGTTTCGTTTTTGCGGCGTTCAACATAGTCTGCACGTCTATGGTTCAGGCTCTGCGTTACGGCACGCTCAGTATGATAATGAGCCTGTTAAGGCAGGTAGTCCTGCTCATTCCCCTTGCCGTTATTTTCTCGATGACGGTGGGCGTGAACGGCGTATGGTTCTCCTTCCCGATAAGCGAAGTCATAGTTACGATAGCTTTCGCTCTGTCCCTAAGACCCATATTGAAAAAGAAATTTCCTAAGACCTCGACTCTGCTCGTCACCGAAACGGGAATTTCCGCAGAAGAAATAAATTTGTCGGAAGAAACGACCTTATCCGAAGAAAATCCCGAAGAGCTTAATGCCGAACTTTTCCTGACGGAACAGGAAAAAACGCCCGACGAAGGACGGGAATAAACCGTGGACGGTTACGATATAGCTGTTACTACGGCTTTCGGGAACGAAACCGTAACGAAATCCGAACTTAAAAAACTCGGTTTTCCCGACGCAAAAGCTTTTAACGGTACCTTCACGCTTAAGGGGACGGCGCTCGACGTAGCAAGGCTGAATATGTTTCTGCATACCGCAGAACGAGTTTTTTTGCAGATAGGAACGTTCCCCTGCCCCGATTTCGACGCTCTTTACGACGGGGTGAAAGCGCTTCCTTGGGAAAATTATCTGTCCGAGGACAGCCGTATAGTCGTCAACGGGAAAACGGTAAAAAGTAAACTCCTTTCCCTCTCCGACTGTCAAAAAATCATAAAAAAAGCCATAATCGACCGTCTTAAGAAGACCTTGCGGACTTCCGTCTTTGCCGAAAACGGAGCGATAAGCAAGGTGGAATTTGCTTTGCGCGAGGACGAAGCCACGGTATATATCGATACGTCGGGGGCAGGGCTACATAAAAGGGGCTACCGCAATCTGGTGGGAGAAGCTCCGCTTAAGGAAACTCTCGCCTGCGGACTGTTGCTTTTGTCGGACTTTTCGGCGGACAAACCCCTCGTCGATCCTTTCTGCGGTTCGGGGACGATAATTACCGAAGCCGCAAGAATGGCTCTCGGCATAGCCCCCGGCAAGGGGCGTTCCTTCCACTACGCCGACTGGAAGAAATTCGATAAAACCGTCTTTAACATTGCTCTCGAGGAAGCGGCGGACAACGAAAAATTACGGAAACTTGACTTTGCCGGGTATGACGCGGACCCTGCGGCGATAAAACTCAGTCTCCGCCACGCAAAACAAGCGGGCGTAAGCGATTACGTTCATTTCCAGGTACGGAACGTAAGCGAATTCAGTTCGGCGAAAAAATACGGCTGTATCGTCACCAATCCCCCCTACGGCGAACGTCTCCTTTCGGCTCGGGAAGTGGAAAAATTGT
>ERZ1643251.3258-NODE-3258-length-15251-cov-15.543301_pt1 | contig 15251 bp, 11 predicted proteins | sample MGYA00579261_ERZ1643251 | MGnify/ENA primary metagenome ERZ1643251 (study PRJEB29033, sample SAMEA4952267) | chicken gut metagenome | biome: Broiler Chicken; feature: Gastrointestinal Tract; material: Caecum | place: Ireland | collected 2018 | study: Broiler...
GAACGAACAAAGATCAAACCCACGCCCCCGACGGCATTTTTTCCACGAAGCTGGGTGCTACAACCTACACCGTTGCGATCTATTTCAATGAGAAAATCAGCGCTACATTGCAAGACAAGCTCAAGAATTTGCTTGCCGGAGAGGTTCATGCACAGCGTGCCGCAATACTAGAATGACCCAATCAATTTGCTCCATTCTATTGATCCAGCCAAGCCTTCCAGCTGGTAAGCAGCTGCTCTGGATCTTCGCCGGAGAAAAGGCTCCAAACCTGACATAAGCCGTCCAAGATCTGACACAGCGCAGCAGCAGGCACGTGGTTCCAGAAACTGCCGACTGCCAACGCGCTGAGTCGGTACTTGGATGCAAATGCAGGCGTTCCCTGGCGCACTGCGGAAAGAATATCCTCTGCAGTGCACACAGGATAGCGCTGGTAAAAAGCTTGAAGCAGCCGCACCGCTTCGCTTTTTACTCTGCCCACTTTCAGAAGCGCAGAAGTAATTCCATATGCCGTCAATTCCCAAGTGGGCGTTTTCGCTTCCTCTTCGTTATGATAGTAAGATTCCATCCCGTTGAGGATGGCATAAACGCCCTGTTCAAGATCTTCCAACGCTGATTCGATTGACGTATCATTGTTCTCGTGCTGAGATCTGAATTCCCCAGAATCTCCGCACCAACCACACTCCCAGCGATGTCCACGGATCATAACCGGGCTACCACAATGCGGGCAACGGAAACTTGGCATATTTACTACCATCCTTTTGGCTTGTTACGATTGTATATTATTATTTTAACAGACTTGTTCTTGCATAACAAGCGAGCGGACTTGGAACCATGTACGAATTATAGGACATACTTTGTGTTATGATCGAAAGAATAAAATATTCTTGTCTATAGGGCAGACTGCGAATATAATAAATTGTAGAATCTGGGATCTGCTTTAGCAATCCTACTGATGAAGCACTAGCATATTGTTTTGATCTTAGCAAATTTACAGTTTAAAATGCGGGAATAAATGAGGGTTTGTTATGCTGCCACCAAAGATGATAGATAACAAGAAGAACGGAACCGTAGCAGAAGAACTTCAGGTGCACCTTACAAGCAGTTCAAAGCTCTCGGTAATGACGGCATATTTCACCATTTTTGCTTTTTCTAGTTTGAAACGCGAATTGATGAAAGTGGATCGTATCCGCCTTCTCTTTACCGACCCAATATTTATTAAAGGGGAGCAAGAGCAGACCCGTGAATACTATCTGGAACGAAACGGCGGACAAGCATTCTCAGGTAATGTGTACGAGATGAAGCTCCGCAATGAGATGTGCCAGGCAGCCGTGGCAAAAGAATGTGCCAAATGGCTGGAAACCAAAGCGGATGTCAAAGTGTTTCGCAACAAGAATTCCGCCCAGCCCCGCATGATCTACATCGACAACGGCGAGGAATCTGTGTGTATCAATGGAACGGTAGACTTTACTACAGATGGCCTTGGTCTGACCCACTCTGACCGTGTGGACAGCAATATGTGCATGTATGGCCGTGAATTCACCCAGCACTTCCTCAAACTGTTTGATGAGCTCTGGAATGACAGCACTGCCGTGGAAGATGTGAAGGCAGGTGTACTGGAGCAGATCCAGAGGCTTTACAAAGAAAATACCCCGGAATTCATTTATTTTGTCACTCTCTATCATGTGTTTCACCAGTACCTTGGGGAACTGACAGAGGACAATATTCTCAAGACCCGTACCGGCATCAAGGACACTGTAATCTGGAACAAACTCTACCAGTTCCAGAAAGATGGTGTCATGGGTGCCATTGATAAAATTGAAAAGTATAATGGCTGCATCATTGCCGATAGTGTCGGCCTGGGCAAGACCTTCTCTGCGCTGGCGATTATCAAGTACTATGAGTTGCGAAATGACCGCGTGCTGGTGTTGGCTCCCAAGAAGCTCCATGAGAACTGGAGCATCTACACGCAAAACGACAGCCGGAACATTTTGGCCGCAGACCGCTTCAATTACGATGTCCTGAACCACACGGATCTGAGCCGATACAGCGGAAAAACCGGAGACATCAATCTAGCTACGGTGAATTGGGGCAATTACGATCTGGTGGTGATTGACGAGAGCCATAACTTCCGCAATAACAACCCCTCCAAGAATAAGGTCACCCGCTATGAGCGCCTGATGCAGGATGTGATCAAGGCTGGCGTAAAGACAAAAATCCTGCTTCTGTCCGCTACTCCAGTCAATAACCGCATGAACGACATCAAGAACCAGATCTACTTCATCACTGAGGGGCGCGATGACGCCTTTGCGGAGGTTGGCATCCCCAATCTTGAAATTCTCCTGAAAAAGGCGCAGGGCATCTTCAACAAGTGGTCGGAATTGCCGGATGAGCAGCGAACCACAGACTCATTTGTCGAGATGATGAATGTGGACTACTTCAAGCTCCTTGACACCGTGACCATTGCCCGTTCTCGGAAGCATATTGAGAAATACTATAACATGGCGGATATCGGCCAGTTCCCCAAGCGGCTGCCCCCGCAGAATATCTATGCCGGTATCGACACCCAGCAGCAGTTCCGCCCCATCGGGGAAGTGAACCGCATGATCAAGCGGCTCACGTTGGGACTATATTCTCCTCTGCGCTACGTTCTGCCGGAAAAGCGGGAAGCATACGAGGCCAAATACGATGTAGCTGTGGGGGACGGAACTTCCGTGTTCAAGCAGGCCGACCGTGAAACCCACCTCATTGACCTGATGCGGGTGGGGATGCTCAAGCGTATGGAGAGCTCTGTCAATTCTTTTGAACTGACCGTATCCAAACTGCTGAGCAACATTGAACGCACGCTGGAGCTGATCCGCAAGAATATGCTCACCTACGATCCAGAACTGAACATCGGGGATATCGACCTGGATGACAACGCCCTGGAAGATCTGATGTACGGCAAGAATGTGAAAGTGCTGCTACAGGACATGGATCTCGTCAAGTGGGAGGAGGATCTGGAGAGCGACCGGGATCAGCTCCAGGCCATCCTGGACGAGGTGAAAGTAGTTACGCCCGAGCGGGATATGAAGCTGCAGACTCTATGGGATTTGATCCAGAAAAAAATTGAAGCCCCCATCAATCCTGGAAATCGGAAGATCATCATTTTTACCGCTTTTGCGGATACGGCCAATTATCTCTATGACAACTTAGCGCAGCGGCTCCAGACACAGGGGATCTATACCGCGCTGGTCACCGGCACTGGGGACAATCGCTCCACGTTGCCTATCCCCAAGGATATGAAAACCCGGATCAAGCTCTCTGATCTGAGCACCGTCCTCACCCTGTTCTCTCCACGCTCCAAGGAGTGTGCCAAGATCTTCCCGGAGATGACCGACCATATCGATGTGCTCATCGCCACGGACTGCATCTCCGAAGGCCAGAACCTCCAGGATTGTGACTATCTCATCAATTACGATATCCACTGGAACCCGGTGCGGATCATCCAACGTTTTGGCCGGATCGACCGGATCGGCTCCGCCAATGAGTGCATCCAGCTGGTGAACTTCTGGCCCATGCGGGATCTGGACGAGTACATCAATCTGGCTCAGCGGGTACGGGGGCGCATGGTGCTGTTGGATGTCTCCGCCACCGGCGAGGAAAATGTCATTGAACAGTCCGGCAGTGAAATGCGGGATTTGGAGTACCGGAAAAAGCAGCTCCAGCGCCTGCAGAACGAGGTGGTGGATCTGGAGGACATCTCCGGCGGTATCTCCATCACCGACCTCACCTTCAACGACTTCAAGACCGATCTGATGGCGTACATGAAAACCCACCGCAAAGAGCTGGACGAGGCTCCCACCGGTCTCTATGCCGTGGCGCAAATTCCGGAGGAACTGCGGGATACCGTGGCTCCCGGCGTAATCTTTACCCTGCGTCAGCTCAAGGGACGGGAACAGACCAGAGAGCAGAACGCCCTGTTCCCTTATTATCTGATCTATGTCACCCAGGACGGGCAGGTGAAGCTGTCCTTCCTTCACGCCAAGCAGATCTTGGACTACTACAAGAAACTGTGCAGCGGTCAGGGGCAGGTGCTCACTGACCTGGTGCGGGTCTTTAATGAGGAGACAAAGGAAGGCAGCCGGATGACGGCCTACTCCAAGCTGCTCAATGCGGCGGTGGAGAACCTCATCGGCAAGAAGCAAGAGATCGGCGTGGCCAGCCTGTTCAGCCGAGGTGGGACGACGCTCCAGAAAGAGTTCTATGACGGTCTGGAGGACTTTGAACTCATTACCTTCCTGGTGCTGAAATAACGAACGGAGGCGGAGCCATGCGGTTTTACGATGCTCTCCATATCCCACAGCCCTGTCTGGTGGACAAGTCTGTGGCCAAGAAACTGTTTGCCGAGGCCAGCGATCTCTCCAAGGCGGACAAGACCCTTCTCTCGGAAGCCGTGGAGAAGATCACCTGGAAATACTGCCTGAAAAACGAGTTCATCCCCATCCAGCCTTATGCGGACGATGTAAGGGACTACCCGGAGGTGGAAGTGCTGGAGGTATCCCTCACAGCGGAGAAGGGCTTGCGGCGGCTGGCGGAGATCGTCATGCGAGCCATTCCATACCCCATGCTGCTGGTGTTCCGGCTGGGGGAGCAGGTGCAGGTCTGGATGGCCCACCAGCGGCTCAGTCTGGCCGACCAGGAGAAGGTCACCCTGGAAGAGTTTATCTCCACGCCCTGGCAGTCGGAGGACGCCCCCTTCTGGACAGCGCTGGACATCCGGGAACTGCGTTTTACCAACTTCTTTGACTTCTACACCGACTGGGTGGACAGGCTCTCCGTCCAGAATGCTCAGGAAAAGTTGCAAGTGTCTGAAGACTTGACCGGCGAGGAGGCCCGGCAGCTCCTGGCCCAGCGGGAGCAGTTGGAGAAGGAGATTGCCGCCCTGCGGGCGGAACTGAAGAAGGAAACGCAGTTCAGCCGGAAGGTGGAACTGAATATGAAGATTAAGAGATTGGAGGGAGCGTTTAAATAATGAGAGAACTTGAAATCGCGCAATTTGAATCGGAAACAGAATTTGTTAACTATCTTGATGTGTTTTCTGGGGACATATTTCATCCGTATTTCTTTTGTGATGCACATGAGGCACAATTCTTTTTTGAACAGTTGAAAGAGAAAAAACTCAGGATTTTTGAGTCTGACTATCTGAAACCATTCAAAGATATTCGCACAAACGAGAAGGGTGATTTAGTACTCAGTGCTGAACGAAAAAAAGTGTTGGATCAATATCAAACAAAGGGATGCAATGTTGATATAGTCAGAGAATCTATTCTTATGTTTTTAAACCCACTTTTTACAGATCTCAAAGTTCAAGAGAGAAATATTTTAGTTGATAGTAACAGCAAAAGTGTAATTTTGACTGGCTCATTCACATTCCAAAGGTTAGAGGATTTTATTTTGTCGGAATTGGGACAGATCACGGAAAACATATATGTGTTTCCGAATCAAGAAAGTGACCAGATATCTTCTCCTTTCGGATTTGAGAAGTTTATAATAATAGTGGCAAACCAAGAGTGCAAATGCGATTTTGAAAAAAGACGAAGCAAATTGATAAGAGAATCTATGTCTAATATTGTGTTTTAAGGGGAGAGAAAATATGACAAAACTTGATGGTAAAACGCCGGATTTGGCGGCGGAGAATATAGAGCAGCTGCGGCAGATTTTCCCGGATGTGTTTGAGGAGGGGAAGGTCGACTTTGACAAGCTCAAGCAGGTGCTGGGGGAGTATGTGGACGACGAGAAGGAACGCTACAACTTCACCTGGAACGGCAAAGGCAAGGCCCTGCGGCTGGCGCAGACCCCCACCACCGGCACTCTGCGGCCCTGTGAGGCGGAGAGCAAAAACTGGGACGACACCCAGAACCTCTACATTGAGGGCGACAACCTGGAGGTGCTCAAACTGCTGCAGAAGAGCTACCACGGGAAGATCAAGATGATCTACATTGATCCTCCCTATAACACCGGCGGGGATTTTGTCTACCCAGATGACTTTTCTGATAGCATTGAGAATTACAAGCGGATTACCGGCCAAGTAGATGATGAAGGAAATAAACTTGGAACAAATACAGATGCCAGTGGGCGATTCCATACAAACTGGCTTAATATGATGTATCCTCGTTTAAGGTTGGCCAGAAACCTTTTGGCGAATAGTGGTGTAATCTTTATTAGCATCGATGATAATGAGCAAGTTAATTTGAAGAAAATCTGTGATGAAGTTTTTGGAGAGGATAATTATATCAATACAGTATCGCTGAAAGCTAAAGCAAGCGCTGGAGCAAGTGGTGGAGGAGAAGATAAGCGGCTTAAGAAAAACACGGAAGTCGTTTTTATCTACACAAAGTCTCGTGAATTGCTTGATATGGTGCAGCCAGTTAAATATATACCTATTTCGGAATTCATTGAGCAGCACAAAGCAGAAGGAATAGGGTTTTACTATACTCGTATTTTGGAAGATGAAGGAAGTAGAGAGTTAATATCTGATTTGGGAGAGATGCAAGTTTATCGACACAAGGATTTTCACTTTAGCACAGTATCTGAAAAAATGAAGGAGGAAAAACTTACATTCGATCAGGTATATAGTAAATATTTTGAAAAAATCTTCATGGTTACAAATGCACAAACTTCTTTGCTCGATAAAGTAAATGGCCTCACTCCGGAATCGCAAATGCTAATATCTTATGACTATATTCCGAAGTCTGGAAGAGATAAAGGAAAGCTTATTAGCAAGAAGGTCTGGAATAAAACATTGGTTGTGTGGTTTGCTGATAGCGCAATCAAATTAGATGATAGGGTGTTCAAGAGTTCGCAACTTGGAACACTATGGGATGACATTTCATGGGGACGACTTGATTTGCAAGGCGATGTACCATTCAAAAATGGTAAGAAACCATTAAAACTTCTGGACAGAATCATCAATATGGCTTGTCAAGATGAAGACATTATATTAGATTTCTTCTCTGGCTCAGCTACCACCGCCCACGCAGTCATGCAGCTCAACGCTGAGGACGGCGGAAACCGCAAGTTCATCATGGTGCAGCTGCCGGAGCCCTGCGCGGAAGGCACGGAGGCAGCCAAGGCAGGCTATAAAAATATCTGCGAGATCGGCAAGGAGCGCATCCGCCGGGCCGGAGAGAAAATTAAGGCGGAGATCGAGGAGCAGAACGCCCAGTTAAAAATTGGCGAGGAACCCAGGAAAGTCCCGGACATCGGCTTTAAGGTGTTCAAACTGGACAGCTCCAACCTGAAACAGTGGCAGCCGGACTATGACGACCTGGAGACCACCCTCTTTGACAGCATCAGCAACTATGTGGAGGGCCGCAGCGAACTGGATGTGGTCTATGAGATCATGCTGAAGATGGGCATGGAGCTCACCTGGCCTCTGGAGACTCACACCATCGGCGGCAACAATGTCTATGAAATCGGCATGGGCGCCCTTATGATCTGCCTGGACGACCATATCACCACAGAGGTGGCCGAAGGCATGGCAGCCCTTTACAAGGAGCTGGCTCCCGAGGCCTGGCGAGTGGTGTTCAAAGACAACGGCTTTGCCGACGACAGCGCCAAGGTCAACATCAAGGAGATCCTCAAAACCGCCGGCTTGGAAGAGGATGCCTTTACAACGGTGTGAGGTGGGAACCATGGACATATTAGAAAATGTTACGGAAGCTGTCCGGCTGTTTAATGCGCCAGTTTCCATGAGACAGATTGCAGAAGAAACAAAGTATTCTTTGGTCACAACATCTCGTGCATTAGAAAAACTGGTAAGTCAAGGCATTCTCGAGATGGTAGGCAGTGGAAATACAAAATATTATCAAATTAGAACTGCCAAAAAGTCTCAAGAAGAAATTGACTTGGAAACACGATTTGTAGAACTGTCAGAAGCTCTTGATGAAAAAATTGCAAGGCATGATCGGCGCATCGAGCGGGTTGAAAAAGAAACTGAGCATCTTTATACTAACATGATTTCCATTATGAGTGTCTTTGTTGCGATATTTGCGCTGATTGTTATCAATGCCAATGCTATTGCAGGTACAATTTCTGAAGATGCGAAGATTTGTGATGCACTGTTAAAACTGGCCGTTCTTAACATTCCGGTCGTGCTTTGTATTATTGCTCTGTTGGTGGGAGTTCGCTTTATTATTTTAAGAGACTTCAAAAGAGGTGACCACAAATGAAACTACAATTTGACGCCAATCTCCACTACCAGGAGCAGGCGGTTTCCGCTGTGGTGGATCTCTTTCGTGGCCAGACGCCCAAACAGAGCAGCTTTACCATCTCCAACTACAGTGATCAGGGTACCATGTACACCGACAACGGCATCGGCAACAAGCTGGAACTGGTGGATGAGGAGATCCTGGAAAATCTCCAGGCGGTGCAGCTGCGCAACGGTCTGCCGCAGACCAAGACGCTGAAAAAGGGCGCCTATGACTTCGACATTGAAATGGAGACCGGCACCGGTAAAACCTATGTATATCTGCGCACCATCTTTGAACTGAATCGGGCATACGGTTTCACCAAGTTCATTATCGTGGTGCCCAGCATCGCCATCAAGGAGGGCGTGGCCAAATCCCTGGAGATCACCAGAGAACATTTCCGAACCATCTATAACAATGTGATTTACGACACCTATATTTATGACGGCAGCAAGCCGGAAGAGGTACGTTCCTTTGCCGTCAATGACAATATTTCCATCATGGTTCTCAACATCGCCGCCTTCCGCAAGAGCTTTGATGACCCGGAGAAGGAGAACAAGGCCAATATCATTCACCGTTCCATCGACAAACTCAACGGCATGCGCCCCATCAATTTAATCCAGGAGACCAACCCTGTGGTCATCGTGGACGAGCCCCAGAGCGTGGAAGGCAAGGGAGCGTCGGCCTCCAAGAAGGCAATGGCGTCCCTGAACGCCCTGTGTACGCTGCGCTACTCCGCTACCCATGTGGAAAAGCACAACCTGGTGTATAAACTGGATGCAGTGGACGCCTTTGACCTGGAACTGGTGAAACAGATCGAGGTGGCTAGCTTTGAGAGCCTGGACAACCACAATAAGGCGTACATGAAGCTGCTGTCAGTGGACAACAAAAAATCCCCCATTACGGCCAAGATTGAGTTGGATTGTGAGGTCAAGGGCGCAATCAAGCGCAAAGCGGTGACCGTGCGCCAGGGGGATGATCTGTCGGAGAAGCTGTCCGGCTACCGGGAAGTGTACAATGGCTATGTGGTGGACGACATCTATTGTGAAAAAGGCAATGAGTATGTCAGCTTTACCACCAAGCCGGAGATCCTTCGCCTGGGTGAGGTTGTTGGTGACATGGATGACCGCGCCATCAAGGAGCAGCAGATCCGCAAGACCATAGAGGAGCACTTGAATAAAGAGTTAGCCTTGAATCACCGTGGTATCAAGGTGCTGAGCCTGTTCTTCATCGACAAGGTGTCCAACTACCGCTACTACGATGCCGATGGGGTGCGCCACAACGGCATTTACGCGGATATGTTTGAGAAGAACTACCGGGAGCTGATCCAGCGACCCAAGTACCGGACGCTGTTCCAGGACATCGATCTGGACATGTTGCCCCACGAGGTTCATGGTGGCTATTTCTCCGGCGACAAGAAGGGCGGAAACTCTGATAAGGAGTGGAAGGACACCAGTGGCACCACAGCTGTGGACGAGTCTGCCTATAACCTGATCATGCGGGACAAAGAAACACTGCTGTCCTTTGACAGTAAACTCCGGTTCATTTTCTCTCACTCTGCTCTGCGGGAAGGCTGGGACAACCCCAATGTGTTCCAGATCTGCACGCTGAACGAGACCAAGAGCGAGGTCAAGAAACGCCAGGAAATCGGGCGCGGTCTGCGGTTGTGTGTCAATCAGAACGGGGAGCGGCAGCATGGGTTTGCCATCAACACCTTGACCGTTATGGCCAATGAGAGCTATGAGAAATTTGCGGCCACACTGCAGAAAGAATACGAAGAGGATGAAGGAATCCGCTTCGGCATTCTGGAGAGCCACAGCTTTGCAAACATTCCGGTTCAGCAGCCTGACGGTTCCACTGGCTACTTAGGAGTGAAAAACTCGGAAGAGATTTATCAAGCATTTAAACTGTGGGGATATATCAACGATAGAGACGAGGTAACAGACGCGCTCAGAAGCGCACTAAGGGCGAACTGCCTGCAAATTCCAAAGGAGCTTGCGGAGCACAAAGCGGCGATTGCTGGCGTTTGTAAAAAAGCCGCTGGTGGACTTAACATTAAACCAGCAAGCGAGAAGCGGCAGGTTGCCTTGAACAAGGAACGCTATTTAAGTGAGGATTTCAAAGAACTTTGGGATCGGATTAAATATAAGACAACGTATCATGTTGAGTTTGACTCCGAAAAACTAATAGCGCAGTGCTGCGAAAAAATGCAATTGGGTTTAAATGTGAGTGCAGCCAAGCTGATGTACACCAAGGCGAAAGTGCAGGTATCAGAAGGGGGCGTGGACACCACGCAGATGCAGCGCCTATCTGTCCTGGCCGCGGAGCCAACAGAACAGTTACCCGACATTGTCACATTTTTGCAAAACCACACTGGTCTTACCCGCAGAACTATCGTTAGAATTCTCGTAGAGAGCAAGACGTTAGCTCTCTTTAAAAAGAACCCGCAGGCATACATGCAGGAAACGGCAAAAACCATCCGCTCTACCATGCAACTCTTCATCGTGGATGGAATTAAGTATACAAAACTGGGGGAAACAGAATTCTATGCCCAGGAGCTTTTTGACTCTGAGGAGCTCACTGGCTATCTGGAGCGGAATATGTTCGAAAGCCATCGGTCTGTATACAACTATGTGGTCTACGACAGCGAGGTGGAGCGCGGCTTTGCAGAGCAGCTAGAACAGAATGAGAATGTAAAAGTATACGCCAAGTTACCAAATTGGTTCAAAGTTCCCACACCTTTGGGCAGCTACAATCCAGACTGGGCCGTAGTGATGGAGTGTAATGGAGAAAAGAAGCTCTACTTTGTTGTAGAGACGAAAGGAAGCATTCTGGATCAAAACCTGCGCCCCACGGAGAGCGCTAAAATTCGCTGCGGCATGAAGCATTTTGAAGCGCTTGGGAGCGATACACCTCTGGTGAAAGCGGAGAGCTTTGAACAATTTACGAACTATTTTGCGTAATTACTAGGGCATCACCGCACAATTGTGTCTGCGGCCTTCGCCCAATCTTTTGCCCCATCCGTGCAGTTATAAAAGGGGGAAATACATACAGTATTCCCGCCCTTTTATAACTTTCGTATGAGGCAAAATCTTTGGCCGAATGCTCTTGCCAAATTGTGCGGTGCTGCCCTAGATTTCTTGTAAAAGTTCTCATAAAAATGGGACCTGTCAAACCTGGAAGCGATTTGCCGGAATGTGACTATTGTGAGAAAATTCCTCCATAACTGCAGATAGTATCATGAGTGTAGGAGATTGGAAGATACTATCCGGGACTGGTAGCGGTTATCGGCATTTGCTCGGGTATGAATGTCGAAACAGCAGCCATGCTGAATGATTTTGCTGAATTTGACAAGATCTATATCCCTGCGGCTACACTGATCTCAGACGGAGCATCGATGGCCTGGCCAGCATTGTTCATATGTCCCCGAATTGCCTCAAACAGTCGATGAAACCTTGGGCTGAGAAATTGGTTCCTGCCTATGCACCGACAAAGTACAAAGCAAAAATATAATGCTGGTTTACCAAGCTACTGCAGATGCCGTACCCCTTCTGCCGCCTCGGGTTTAACGGTTATGCCTCAACTTACTTGTCGTCGAGAAGTATGGTTGAGAGTGGCACTATTATTCTCTTGTGCTTTGATATAAGAAGCACTATTATGAAGCCGAAATGTGCGATTTGCACAAAATAGCGAAATATACGGAGGGATTAATTATATGTATAGCATAGAGATTGAGATTGCAAAAATAAAACAGATGATTCCGTATTTTAAAATTTCAGCTCAGTATAGAGAGCTGCCAGAAGATATCCTTCTTCATGCGCTTTTGGGCAATCAAGGAAGGGCATCCTATTTTGGAATTGAACCATCCATTCAGGACTATGAACGAGCCTATGGTATATTTACGTATCTATTCAGAGCATATGATGATTTGTCAGCGGCGTATTATTTGGGACGAATGTATCAAGAAGGACAGCATGTAATTACAGATTACAGAAAGGCATTTGAATACTATATAGAGGCAGCTGCTCCGAGTGACTTACAAAAAGAATGGCAGATGACTTTTCCGGATCAAGAATACTCAGATCTAAAAGTTCGAATTGCGACACTATTATTGTCTGGGAATGCCAAGATCACAGATTGTAGTGCAGATAATATGTATGCGACAGCCATTGCCTGCCTCCTCAGTGCCGCGTCAGACAAAAACAGAGCGGCAGTTGATTTATTGATGAACGAAAGGGAGAAATTGAAGCCGCCTGTTGGTATCTACATGCGACCAACCGATCTTTTCCTTATGGGGATTATACATCAGGGGTCAAATGAGAAGATTGACTCTTTAATCGAAACAGAACTAATCAAGATTTTTGCTGCTGGTGCAGATTATATTCCGTCATTATTGACAGATTGCATTAAAATTTCCGAAATGGCAGCTCAAAATGGAAATAGGGACGCTTTGGTGTCCTATGCAAGTTTTCTCTTGTTTGAAGATATAAAACGATATGATAGATATCCAGACGTTGTCGATTATTATCATTTTTCTGACAAAATGAAAGAGATTATTTATTGTTTTATGACACCAAGAAACTTAGCAGAACAATTTGGAAATGAAACTCTTGTTGTTCATTCCGGTAAAAATGTAAAAGCAGCGATGGAGAGCATTATTAAATATTATGCAACCATAAAAGATCTGGATGATATTTCCAAGATTAAAGCTATTTTGGTTATGTTCGTAAATACCTGTAATAATTTTGTGCGAAAGAGATAGTGATCAAAAAAGGATAATGCCCATGTATTGCATAGACGAAGATATTAAAAAAGCCTCCTGTGCACCGCTATTTTTACAATATAGAGAAGAATTTAAAAATTTGTCTGACGAAATACTGGTACTTGCGGCTTTGAGTAACCAGGCCAGACTTTCATATCATGGAATAGAAAATACCGTTCAAGATTTTGAACGAGCCAATGGATTATTTGAGTTTTTACACCAGTCGGGTAGTGATATTTCTTCATCATATTATTTAGGCATGATGTATGAAGAGGGTCACTTTGTGGTGCAGAGCGATCAAAAGGCATTAGAATACTATCTAGAAGCCTGTTCACCGGTAAATCTTAATCATGAGTGGCAAGTAGGATTTAGCAAAAAACAGCGCTCTGATATGATGGTTCGTGTTGCTAAGTTAATTATGAATCGAGGTGTAATTCCTACAAATATTGATGTTGAGTTTGCATACTCATCTGCAATAGCATGCTTGTTAAGCGCTGCCGAAAATGGAAATTCTATGGCTATCGGTTTGTTACAATATATGAAGTATATGGGTTCCATGTGCATATCTCCAATTGAGCTACTGGATAAAGCTAATAACGAGGAAGTTGAAAGAATACAGCAGCTGATTTACTGTTATGGTGATGCCGCTAGGCTATTTCCTTGCCTTTATGAAGAGTGCCTCAAGTGGTGTGCAACGGGTGAAAAAATAGGAGATAAAAAAATGCATCTATCTCCGTGCTAAATACATCATAGAGGAAGACAATGTCCGCCTAACAAAATATGCTTCAAAGAGCCAATATTATTGCTTTGCTGAGGAACTTTATCCAATAGTCAGGCATTGCGTCCCGCCCAGAATGAAATTTGAGAAGAAAATAAAATCGCAGTTTATTGTGCACTCACCGGCTCATATTAAGCTGGGAATGGACTATATATCTAAATTTTCCCATATAGCAGATAGTTCGATAGAATTCCAAAGAATCGGAGATATTTTAATCAAATTTATAGAGGAACATTCTATTTTTGAGCACTGCAAACCTGAAGCGGAGGAATCCGCATTGCTGAAAATTCGAAAAGTGCTTGATGAACAGCGCTATAATCCGGCATGGGAGGCTTCTGCCGCCAACAAAGCAAGAAAATCGTCTCCTAGATTTTATTTTCAAGGTTCAGTGGAACTCTTTAGTGATGAGTGGATTGCGAGGCGTGTATCGGTTCAGCGCACAAAGACGCGCGGTAAAGATTTATATAGTAATGGTGCTGTATTGTCGATCAACTGTACTGGAAGACAATATAAATCTCGTGTGTGTGGTAGTACGGGTAAAATATATGAATGCAATTTTACTATTGGATTAGATAAAAGTATTGTTAATTGGCACTGTAACTGTCCTGCATTTGCGAAATACGATAAAGCATGTAAGCATTTAGTAGCATCGTTTTACGCCGCAAGAGACTTTGAAAAGAGATAAATTAATATGACTGATTTTTATGAGAACCTGCCAACTGAATATCAAAAGATATTCGATTATCTTACTCAATTAGGAAACCAAGCGTTCGACGATTATAAAAAAGGAAATTATGTTGCCGCGGAACCTAACCTCAGAAAATTGGCTGAATTAGGAATTCCTGAAGCGGAATACTTACTTGGCGAAATGTATGATAAAGGATTAGGGGTGGTACAGTCCGATAGAGATGCATTTAGGCTATATCTTTCCGCTGCCAATCATGGTAATGTAGGGGCAATGAATGACCTTGCCGTATGCTATAAAAGAGGCCAAGGATGTACACGATCTATCGAAAAGGCCTTGGAGTGGTATAAACGTGCAGCCGAGGCAGGTTTACCAGATGCTATTGTAAATTATGCGAGTAATCTCCTACAGATATATCTAGTAACAAGGGATAAGACATTTTTGATAGAGGCAAATAAGTGGGCTTTGGAAGGAACGCGGAAGGGGATTAAGGAAGCTTCATTGATTATAAATCAGATACAAAAATATTGGACATTAGAATTTTGATGGGGATGGGAAATTGCATATGGCCATCTTGCCCGGCCAGCAGAGTCATGATACCAGGTCACTCCGGGTCATAATCGGCGGCAAGCCGAAGACATAATCTCCGGCCAGTCGCTAAGGGTATTCATGACCCAAGTGAACTGTTTACAACCGTGCAGTATGTACCATGTAACCCGTGGTAAATCTTTGACGGAGACCGCATAAAATTCTGTGTAATCGACCGAAAGTGACGGTCTAAGATTTTCGGGAAAAGTC
>ERZ1643251.3260-NODE-3260-length-15231-cov-260.598181_pt1 | contig 15231 bp, 26 predicted proteins | sample MGYA00579261_ERZ1643251 | MGnify/ENA primary metagenome ERZ1643251 (study PRJEB29033, sample SAMEA4952267) | chicken gut metagenome | biome: Broiler Chicken; feature: Gastrointestinal Tract; material: Caecum | place: Ireland | collected 2018 | study: Broiler...
CTCAATATTTGTGGGAAAGTGCACTAGCAGACGGAAAAGAATTTGAAATTCCATTTATTTTTGGAAACACGAATAAAAAATTTGGATTAATTGATTTTAGAAAGTAGGTAGGATTATGAAAATAAAGTTAATTGATTTATTAAATATGATTTATGAAAATAAATTAAAGGAAAATACACTTATTAAAGCTAGTTATAGTGATAAATCATGTGAGTATTGGCGGTATATAAATAATAAATTTATTGTTTTTTACGACGAGGGAAAAACCGAAACAACAGGATATATAAATGTATTATCTTATTTAAAAGAAAAAAATTTCACAGTAGAAATAATAGAAGAAGATAAACCTATAATAGAAAGTATTTCAATAATTGGAAAAGATATACACAAATTAGAAGAATTAGGCATATACGATATAGTAGAAAATATTGATTGTAAATTAAACGAAATAATAGATTTTTTAAATAGAAAGGAAGATAAATAAATGAATTTATGGATAAAAAGCCAAGATAAAAAAAGTTTAAGGATTGTTAGTAATATAAACATAATACATGAAGATGATAAATTTTTTATATGCAATTATACTGGAATAGCAAATATAAAATTAGGAACATACAAAACAGAACAAAGAGCATTAGAAGTACTTGATGAAATACAAAAGAAAATAAACATGATTAATTTAGGCCATGATTTTGGGTCGCCTATGATTGACTTGAATAATCCTACTTATATTTATGAAATGCCAAAAGAATAGACAATTAAATTTTGTCTTTTTTTATTTATTTGATATAATATATTTGTATATACAAAGCAGGAATCTGCTATTGGCACGCACGATAGTGAGTCAACATAATCTATCGTTTCATATATGTCATTAGAGAATAGTAAAAGTAATATTTTAGTGTTGAAATGTATTACAAGTAGTTATTGATATTGTCAAGACATATATGTTTTAAGAATAGTAATTATACTATTCTTTTATTTTGTGGTAAAATATATTAGAGGTGTATATATGAATACACAGAAATATATTAAAATAATTTTATATAAAGTATCATTAAATCACGATGTAAATCTAACAACAATAGAAAAATATAATAACGGTGAATACAAAAGAACAATTATTTTAAACATTGATGGAGAAAAAGAATATTTTAGCAATACATATATGCTATTAGATTTTCTTCAAGGTTATATAGGAGAGTGATAATTTGGGAAGAACTAAATTAACTGACAAGCAAAAGAAAAAGATTATCGCTGATTATATAGAAAATCAAAACTTTAGCGAAACTGCTAGAATTAATGGAGTTAATAAATCAACAGTTAAAAGATTGATCGACAGTGGATATGATAAAGACGTTCAACAAAAAGCAACACAAAAAAAGGAAGAAAATACTAAAGATATATTAGAATATATGGATAATATTGCCGAAAAGCAAAAAAAAATAATTGATTTGTCTTTAGATGTTTTAGAGCAAAAGCTTTCTAATCCTGACTTATTTACAAATATAAGGGATGTTGCTATCGTATATGGAACAATATTTGATAAGTCGTTAAAATATAAAGAAATGAAATTGCGAGAAGAAGAAATGAAATATAAGAATACCACTACTCAAGAAACTCTTGATAAACTAGATGCTTTGTTGGAGGAACAAAAAAATGCCTACATGGACTAAAAAACAAAAAGAATACGGATTAAATGCTAATCACAGATGGAATGTTAAATTAGGTGCAGTTCGTAGTGGTAAAACATTTCAAGATAAAGAAGATATAATTCCTAGAAGAATAAGAGAACGTGCTAATAAGGATGGTCTTGTATTTATAATTGGTGTAACAGAAGCAACTGTTGAACGTAATGTATTAAGACCTATGCGTGATAAATTTGGCAATAATTTAGTAGGAACAATAAACAAAAACAAAGTTTGGCTATTTGGCGAAGAATGTTATTGCTTAGGTGCTGAAAAGATAAATCAAGTTGCTAAAATACAGGGTGCAAGTATTAAATACTTATATGGTGATGAAGTTGTAAAATGGAATAAAGAAGTATTTGATATGATTAAATCAAGACTAGACCAGCCTTATTCGTGTGCTGACTTAACAGGAAATCCAGAACAAAAGACACATTGGTTTAAAGAATTTATTGAAAGTGATGCAGATATATACGTGCAACACTATACAATAGATGATAACGACTTTTTAAGCATAGAATTTAAAGAAAACTTAAAAAAAGAATATGAAGGAACTGTATTATATAACCGTTACATATTAGGGCAGTGGTGCAACGCAGAAGGATTAATTTATAAAAGATTTGCCGATAATCCACAAAAATACAAGTGGGATAAAAAGAACGATAATGGAGAATATGATTTGCCTCAAGGATATACAATAATTGGTATTGACTATGGTGGTAACAAGTCAGGACAAGCTTTTGTTTGCACTAGAATAAGCTATGACTTTAAATATGTAATTGCATTAGGTAGCGAAAAACACATGGGAGATATAGATCCTGACAAATTAGAGCAATTACAGATAGAATTTGCAAAAAAGATGATGTATAAGTATAATTGTGATATAGATTATATGTTGCCCGACAATGAAGAAGTAGTACTTATTAGAGGGTTAAGAAGAGCAGTTGAAACAAACAATCTCAATACTTTGGTTAGAGGATGCGTTAAAGAGCCAATAAACGATAGAATAGATTGTGGAAGAACTATGATTGCTTACGACATATTTTACTACATAGAAGAGGAGTGTGATACGTTAGTAGAAGCCATATCAAGCGCTTTATGGGATAGCGAAAAAAATGAAGATACAAGATTAGATGATTTTACCACTGACATTGACACAATAGACGCATGGGAATATAGTTGGTGTAAATTTATAAGAAAAATTAATGACATGATTGAAAGAAAGAGGAGTGATAATATATGCTAAAGAATATATTTCTTTGGATAATACAAACTTTGTTTAAAAAAGAAACAGAAGCAACTAAAAGGGAATTAGAAGATAATCAAAAATACGCAGTAGAATATGAAAGAATAGATAAGATTAATTTTAATGCTATATTTAGTAATAAAATAGCGAATTATGTATCAAATGATAGTTCAATGAACATTACAGGAGATAACGCTAGAAAAGATTTACTTGAAAAGATAGGACAATCTTTATGGAAAAAAAGAAAAAAGATAGTGTCATCAGGACTTGGTTATGGCGGAATATTCCTTGTTCCTTATGTAAAGGGAAATAAATTATTCTATAATAGAGTTCCACAAGGAAGAGTTACGATTGATAGCATTGAAGGAGATTTGATAATTGGTGCTACTATACTAGCAGAACAAAAGGTTATATCTCAAACGTTCGGTCAAGATAAAGTATATATAAGATGGACTAATTATAGGATTGAAAATGGTAATTGTATCATTGAACAAAAATTTACTGATGGAACAGGTAAAGAAATAGATACACCTAGTTTTTGGCAAAATATAATGCTAAAACAAACAATTTCTAATTGTGATAGAGTATTATTAGGATATTTTAAAAGTCCTGTAAATAACCGAAAAATGATGGATAAATATGGAGTTCCTATCACTTATGGTTGTGATGAAACAATAGCAGAAATAAGAGATACATTAAAGAAGATAGTTAGAGAATATGACTTAAAGGATGCATTTATTGGTGCTGATTCAACAATGTTTGGGAAAAATGGATTAGTAGAAAATGGATTATTTAAGAAATTAGACACAACCGAAGATAATTTCTTCTATGAATTTAGCCCAGCAATTCGTGAAAGTTCTTATTATGCAAGATTACAAGAGTTATACCAAAGATTAGAAAAAGAAATAGGAACAAGTGCAGGTATTTTAAGTGAGGTTCAAACTCAAAATGCAACGGCAACTGAAATTAAAAGGGCTATGTATGATACATTCTCAATAGTTGATGATGTAAGAACTAATTTTGAAGCTTGTATGGAAGATTTCTTCTATGCTTGTAATGTATTAGCAAACGCTTACAATTTAAGCCCACAGGGAGAATATGCACTATCTTATGACTGGAGTTATTCATTATTAGAAGATAGTCAAGAAGCATTTAATCAAGCAACTACAATGCAAAGTAAAGGAATTATATCTAAAGTTGAATTAAGACAATTCTACAAGCCAAATGAAACGCTAGAAGAAAGTCAAAAGGCAATTGAAGAAATAAGTCAAAACGAACCTACAATGAGGCAACTATTAGGAACTAGTGAAGAATAGGTGATGTTATGGATAATAACAAACTCAAACTAGCAGAAGAAAGATTTTATTCAAGATTTGAAGCATTAAATAGTGAAATATTACAAGAATTTGGTAAAACTATATCAAAATTTGAAGGATTAAGTGTTTCTGAAGCCCATAAACTAGCCCAACAAATGAAAAATGGTCGTGAAATTGATAAAATAATGGAAGATTTAGAAAAAGCTAGTCAATTATCAAGGAAAGATTTAGAAGAATTGCTAGAAATAGCAGCCGAAGAAAACATAGAATTTGCTAATGTGTATTATGAAGCAAAAGGAATGGATAAAGTATCGTATAAAGATAGCAAACAATTCCAAAATATAGTTAAATCAGTTGAAAAAACGACACAGGGTGTATTTTTAAACCTTTCTAGTACAACTGCTATCAAATTACTAAAAGACAACGGAGAGGGTTATTTAAAGGGTATTAGAGAGGCATACGAAGATGTGATAGATAGATGTGTACTTGCAGTAGCAACTGGGCAAACAAACTACCAAAAAGCAATGTATGACACTATAAAGCAGTTAGCAAACAGTGGGGTTAGAAAGATTTATTATGACAATGTTGGTAAAAAAAGACCAGATGGCACAATAATTAAATACCCATATTCAAGAAGACTAGACTCATCAGTTAGGCAAAATATTCTTGACGGGGTAAGACAAGTAAATATTGGAGTCCAAGAGCAAGTTGGAAAAGAGTTCGGTGCTGATGGCGTAGAAGTGAGCCATCATGTTAATTGTGCACCAGACCACATACACATAGATGGGCAACAATTTAGTAAAAAGAAATTTGAAAAAATAAACAACAACTTAACAAGACCAGTAGCAAGTATGAATTGTCGACACTTTGTATTTAGCATAGTACTAGGCGTTAGTAGTCCATTATATACTAAAAAACAATTAGAGCAAGATAGAAAAAAAAATGAAAAGGGTTTTGAATACGAAGGCAAAAAATATACTTTATATGAAGGAGAACAACTTCAAAGAAAAATAGAACTAGCAGTAAGACAACAAAAAGATTTGCAAATTATAGCTAAAGCTAGCAATGATAAAGATACTATTTCTAAATCACAAAGTAACATAACACAACTTACACAAAAATATAAAGAATTATCTAAAATAAGTGGTTTACCAACAAAAATGGACAGAATGAGGGTAGTAGGTTATCAAAGGGTAAATGTAAATAAATTGAAATAATTAATGAGAAAATAATTTTGTTAACATTGCTCTAACGTATAATTGAGCAAACCCGTGTTCGAATAATTTTGACAAAAAAGACTATTTCTAGTCTTTTTTTAGTGGCACTTACAAGTGCTTTTTTTAATGATAAAATTAAAGTAGAAAGGAGATAAGATTATATGTCAAAGGAGCACCCTACAATGAATGACATTGATTTAAATCCTTTTATTTTTCAATTATATGACATAAAAAATGTGATTGAAGAAATGATTATAGAATTAGAAAAGATGAAAGAAGGAATTAGAAATGTATAATAACAATTATTATCAACCGCCAAGAAATTTAGGAATTCAAACTAATTATCAACAACCTATATATCAACCAATGTACCAAGTACCGATAAGTCAACCAACTTCAAGTGGTTTACAAGGGAAAATTGTTGATAGTATTGAAACGGCTAAAAATCAAGATATTCAATTAGATGGAAGTATCAGTTATTTCGCTTTAACAGATGGAACTGCTATTGTAAGTAAGCAATTACAAGCAGATGGAACAAGTAAGACTACTATTTATCGACCAATTAGTGAAGAACAAGTAGAACTACCTAAATATGCTACCTTAGATGATATTAAAAAAGAAATAAATAACATAGATTTAAGCGATATTGATGATTTAAAAGAAGAAATAAGAGATTTAAAGAAACAACTTAAAGATTTAAAGAAAAAAGGTGATTAATATGAAAAATCCTATGGAATTTTTTAAAATATTTAAAGTCATGAAAAATCCTCAAGAAGCAATAATAGAAATGGCTAGAGGTAATAATAATCCTATACTAAAAAATGCAATTGATATGGCTAAAAATGGCAATAATGAGGGTGTTATGAAATTAGCACAAAATTTATGTAAAGAAAAAGGCATAGATTTTGAAAAAGACTTCAATAAATTTAGTAAAGATTATCAAGATTTTATGAGTATGTTTAAATAAGATATTTGGTTTTAGATATAATACACGTGTTCCAAATATTTTGAAAAAGGAGGAATAAAAATGAATTACGATAGTAGTCTTTCTGCTAGTGATGTTGCGTTAATAACTGGAAGAAATGGTTCAAGTAGCAATGGTTTTGGAGACGCCTTTGGTGGTAATGGGGCTTGGTTTATAATCCTATTCTTAATCTTTGCTATCTTCGGATGGGGACGCAACGGATTTGGCGGAAATGACAACGGAGGAAACGGAGGTTCAAGTATGACTTATGTTCCTTATGGTTTTGGAGGTATAGGCAACGCTTATACTGACGCTACAATTCAAAGAGGTTTTGACAATCAAGCGGTTATCAACAAATTAAATGGTATTGAAAACGGATTATGTGATGGTTTTTATGCAGTAAATAACACATTATGTCAAGGATTTGCTGGAGTAAATCAAAATATAATGCAAAATGGTTATGAAAGTAGATTAGCTACACAAAATTTAAGTTCTCAGTTAGCAAGTTGTTGCTGTGATTTAGGTTATAAAATTCAAGATTGTTGCTGCACAACCAATGCAAATATTAAAGATGTAAACTATAATATTGCAATGGGAAATAATGCTATTCAACAAACATTATGTAACAACACTAGAGATATTTTAGAAAATAACAACAACAATACTAGAGCAATTTTAGATTTCTTAACTAATGACAAGATTTCTACTTTACAAGCTGAAAATCAAACTCTTAAATTCCAAGCAAGCCAAACTGCTCAAAATGCTTTCATCACTGCTAATCAAGAAGCACAAACTGCTGAATTGATAAGAAGATTAGGTGCTGATTGCCCACAACCCGCTTATGTTGTTCAACCACCTCAACCAGTAACATTCCCTGCTAATTGCTGTGGTCAATTTACAGGATTTAACAATTGCAACTCAAATTGTGGATGTTATTAATTAAATAGTGTGTCCGCTACACTTTAAAAGCGTGATTTATTAAAAGAGATAGTAAATCATGCTATCTCTTTATTTATTTGAAGGAGGAATAAAATGAATTGTATAAGAAATTGCAAACTTTGTCCTAAATTAATATTATCACAATCAATTACTTTTACTGCTGATACTTTAGTAGTCAATCTACCTGCTAATTCTTATGGTAATTGTAAAGAATATTGTATAGTATTAGCTCAAAGTCTACCAGATGAAACAACAATAAATGCTCCTGTAGTTTTCACAATTGGAGATGGAACAACAACTTATCCTTTTGTAAATTGTGATTGCACTCCTATTTTAGCAAGTCAAGTAAGAACTAGAAGATTATACAAAGTAAGAGTTAACACAGCAGTTAATGCAGGAGTATTCAAATATATTGGAGATTGTCCTCTTCCCAGCAACTCAACAACTTTAATAAATAGTCTACCAGCCGAAACAACACCAACTCTTTAGGAGGTAGTTATGGAAGAAGAAAAAAAGGAAGAAAAGACATTCCAAACTGAATTGATTGAAAAAACTGAACAAGCAATAAAGACTGTTGCTGAACAAGGATTAAATAATAATAATATTGATTTCTTGTATAAGGCAGTTGATATTCATAAAGATTTATGTAATGAAGAATATTGGAAAGCAAAGGAGGAATATTATATGTATGGAAATTATGATGATATGAGTTATGGAAGACGAGGAGTTAAAGGAACAGGTCGCGGAAGATATAGAGATGGCGGTTCTTACGGAAGACGAGGAGTGCCTGGGACTGGTAGAGGTCGCTATCGTGGTGAAGCAATGCTAGAAGAAATGATGGAAGAATACGGAAACTATAGTGAAGGTCGTGAAATGTATGGAGCAGACCAAGACACTTTAAAAAGTTTTAAATATATGTTAAAATCTTTTAAAGATTATTATAAACATTTAAAAGAAGAAGCGTCATCTCAAGAAGAAATACAATTACTTGAACAAACAGCACGAGAAATGTTGGAAATGTAATGAGTTATAAGTTTTACAACGCTAATGCAAGAGGAAAATTCCACAATGATTGTGTGGTTCGTGCAATAAGTGTCGCTGAAGGTAAAACTTGGGATGAAACATACGAAGAATTAAGTAAAATAGCACAAAGAAAAGGAATAATTTTAGATGATGTCAATTTTGTTGATCCATTATTAGATAGTCGATATGATAGAGTGTGTTATAAGAATTTAACAGTAGGGGACTTTGCTGAAAACAACCCAAAAGGAGTGTACCTTATTACAATGAATGGACATATAACATGTTGTATTGACGGAATAATATATGATACTTTTGATTGTCGTGATAGAATTATGAAATGTGCATGGGAGGTATATTAACCTCTCTAATATGGGCGAATATTCAAGTGGTTTAAGAAACTAATCTGCAAAATTAGTATGCGTGAGTTCAAATCTCACTTCGCCCTCCAATTTTTATTTATTTAAAAAATATGATATAATAAAATTAGGTGATAAAATGAAAGTTGCTATCGACAAAAATTGCATAGATAAAATTGACAATTTAAAAAAATATGATTTTATTTATGTATATGAAAGCGAAGATACAGATTATTTATTGAATTTAGGTATTAATTGTATTCATAAAAGATATATTGAAGAAGTAGATATTAATTTAACTGATTATGATATTGTGTCTTTAAAAAAAGCAAAAGTTACCGATAAAGAATGGGATAAATTGCCAAAAATAACTAATTATAATTATGCAATTATAGTTCCTAATTATAACAATGATAGAGGAAATTATAAAGGAAAGACTTATTTAAAAAATTGTATCGAAAGTATTTTGAATCAAACTTATAAAAATTTTAAGTTGATAATAGTTGATGATATGTCAACAGATACAAGCGTTGAAACGATTAATAGTTATAAAGATGACAGAATAACATTAATAAAAAATAAACGAAAAAAATATAATGGTGGGAGCAGAAATGTAGGTATTGATTATGCTTTAGAAAATCTAACTTTTGACTATTTTTGCTTTTTAGATAGCGATGATTGGTGGAAAGATGAAAAAGTATTGGAAACAATAAACAAAAATTTACATAATCACGAAATGATGTTATTTGGTATGGAATTAATCAATTCCGAAGGTGTATTTATGAAGAAAATACACGAATATGATAATTATGAAGATTTCTTTTTAAGCGATAATAAAACTTGGTGTACTGCTTGGAGTAGGGTAATAAGAAAAGATAAAATTGTTTATTTTTGTGAAGATACATTAATGGAAGATAGAGTATGGAGTTATAGACAAGCCGATAACGTCAATTTTGAAAATGTTAAAAATTTAAAAAGAATTTTATATGTATGGAACAGAATGAACACAACTAATAGTGTGTCAATAGTTAGAGATAATTTTTGGAATGCTAGTGCATATTGTCACATAGGACACCAAATGCAACTTTTGACAACCTTAAAACACAAAGAAATGATACCTGTATTAAAACAAAGAATAGAAATTTGTAAAAACCAAGTTAATGAAAAAATATATCAACAATATTAGGAGGAAATATGATAAAAGTTAGAGTTATAAAAGATTTTAGTTTAAAAGAATTTGCTAAAATTAAAAATATAGAAAGATTTAACTATGATAAAGTAGGAGAATTATATAAAAATGATATTTTTGAATGTGATGAAAAAATGGCTAGATATTTGACTGGAGATAATTCTAAAAAAGAAATAGTTGTTGAAATTATAGAAATTAAAATTGAAAAGCCTAAAAAAGAAGAATCTAAAAAAACAACTAATAAAAAAGTAGCAAAAAAGTAGCAATTTTGCTATTTTTTTTATTTATGGTATAATTTATATAGAGTTCGAGAGAACTCGAATATGAATTCTTATGGTGGAGTTGACCACTTGAAAAAATCTAAAGGAGGAAATATTTTATGAAAGGATTTTTAGAAGAATTAGAAATTGGAGAAGGAAAAGTTAAGTTATCAAAAGAAGAAATTAAATCAATTATTGCTAAACATGGAGAATATATTAAAACTGAAACTGAAAAAATTGAAAAACAATATAAAGAAGAAATTAGTGAATATAAATCTACTATTGATGATTTAAAGGAACAAATTAAAAATGCTCCAAAGTCTGATGAACTAGAAAGTCTTAAAGGAAAAATTGCCGATTATGAACAAAAGGAAGCCGATAGAATTGCAAAACAAAAGGCTAAAGAAGAAGATGATATTTTAACTAAAAATATTGTTGAAGTGATTGGCGACAAAAAATTTGTTAATGATTATACAAAAAATTCAATCATTAATGAAGTAAAAACAGCATTAAAAGACAATGCTAATTTGGGTAAATCTGCAAAAGATTTATTTGAACAAATAACAAATGGAAAAGATGGAATATTTGCTAATCCTAATCAAGTAATAGATATGCCTAGTATTGATGAAAATACTGAAACAACAATTAGTAAAGAAGACTTTAATAAAATGGGATATAAAGAAAGATTAGAATTAAAATCATCAAATCCAGAGTTATTTAAAAAATATAATAGTTAAGGAAAGGAATGATTTAAAATGGCAACAGGAACAACTAAATTAGAAAATTTAATTGACCCAGAAGTTATGGCACCAATGATTAGTGCCAAAATACCTGCTAAAATCGTAGCAACGCCATTTGCTAAAATTGATAGAACTTTAGTAGGAAGACCAGGAAGTACTATTACAGTACCAAAATATTCATATATTGGAGATGCTGAAGCACTAGCAGAAGGAGCAACAGCAAATAAAACAAAACTTGAAACAACTAGTGCTGAATACACTATTCAAAAGGCAGTTAAACAAGTTGAATTAACTGATGAAGCAGTTTTAAGTGGTTATGGAAATCCAGTAGGAGAAGCAAATAACCAATTAGCAATGTCAATTGCTAGTAAAGTTGATAATGATGTAATGGAAGAATTACAAGGAGCAACTAATGTTTATACAGCAACAGGAAATATTTCATATATTGAAATTGTTAATGCGATTGATAAAATGGGAGAAGAAACTAATGTTGAAAAAGTTATGTTTATCCACCCTGAACAAGTTTCAACTTTAAGAAAAGATGATAACTTTATAAGTGCCGACAAATATAACAACCAAGTGATTATGCGTGGTGAAATTGGTATGGTAGCAAATACTCGTATTGTTCCATCTAAAAAAGTATTAGTTGGTTCAGCCTATGAATGTCCTATCGTTGAATTAAGACCACAAGATGAAACTGGTGATGAAACAGCAGCAATAACTATCTTCTTAAAAAGAGATGTTAATTTAGAAACTCAAAGAAATTTATCTAATTATACAACTTTAATCGGTGCTGATGAACATTATGTAGCAGCATTAACTGATGATAGCAAAGTAGTAGTTGCAAAATTTACAAAAGGCGTAAGTCTTTAATTTAAAGGAGGGCGTTTATGGAATTTACAGGACAATACCTAACCTACGATGAATATAAGGCTTTAGGTGGCAACCTAGACCAAACGCCTTTTAATTTATCCGAAATGAAAGCACGAAAAATTATTGATAAATATACTTTTGGAAGATTAATTGATTTAGAAACGCAAGTTCAAGAAGTTAAATTGTGCGTATATGACTTAATTAATCTAGGTATGGGCTATGACTCTAGTGGAGATAATTACTTGAAAAATAGAGGTATTTCTAGCGAAAGTACAGATGGATATTCAATATCTTATGGAAGTGTTTCAAGTGATACGGTTAAAACTAGAAAAGAAGAAGAATATAACATTGTTTTTGATTATCTAGCAGAATGCAAATTAGAAGATGGAACACCATATTTATATAGAGGAATAGATGATAACAAATGCAAGTTTAACAATCTACCATAAATATTTTGATAAGACTTCAAGACTTGATAAATGGAAAAGACAAGAAGTGCAAAAAATATGGTGGTTCGGTGGTAAAGGGGCTAATTTTAATAAAGGTTTAGAAAATGCAAACGATGTTAAAATAAGAATACCTAAAAATGTCAACGATACTTCTAATTTAGAAATAGAAGTTGGAGATATTTTAGTAAAAGGTATTATTAAAGATGAAATATCAATGCAAAGTGATTTAAAATCATGCGAAACATATAATATAACATCAATTATTGATAATGATACAGGATTAAATAAACATATTCATATTGAGGGTAAATAATGGGTTTAACTTTAAAATATGAATTAAAAGACTTTAATTCTGGAAAAATTGTTAATAAATTTAATATGCAAAAAGGTGGTTCTGCTCAATTATTTTTATCAAATGAATGTTTTAGAAGAATGGAAAAATATGTTCCAAGAGATACTGGTTTGTTAGCTACAACAGTAACCGTTAAACCTGGAAGTGTTACTTATGAACAACCATATGCTCATAGGCAATATACAACCAATAAAGGAAAAGGTTTACGTGGAAAATATTGGGATAAAAAAATGATAAGTGCTGAAAAAGACCAACTTGTTAATGATTTAAAAAAATATGTGGAGGCAAATAAAAAATGATAAGTAAATTAAGACAATATTTCTTTGATTTAGGAATAATTGATGAAAATAGCAATATCAATGTTGATTTTCTATCAAATGAGCCTATTGAATATGTAATAGAACCAATACCAGTAGAACCAATTATAAAAGCATATAAAGACGGTGGTTCATTAAGACAATTTGTATTTCAATTTGGAAGTAGAGAATACTTTGGTGCAGATGTAATTCAAAATATGGCTAATACTGAATTTTATGAAGATTTTAGTGCTTTAATAGAAGATAATAATAGAAAAGGCGTATTGCCTAAAATAAAAGGTATTCAATCAATTGAATGCTTAAACAATGGTACTATCAATGAAGATAATACCGACAATGCTAAATATGTTATTCAAATGAGAATAACATATTATAAAGATTAAGGAGGAAATATTATGTCAGAAAGAAAACTTGTTAAAAGAAGTGATAAAGTTGCGTTTCTTGGTTGTTTAGATGATTTGGGAGTAACACCTACATTCAACAGAATGCGTGGATTTACTACTTTATCACAAAGTAAAAATCCTGCTGAATATTCAAGAAGATATATAGACGAAGACCAAGAACAAACAGATGTAACTGGTTATTCACCATCTTTTGAATTTGGATTTGACCAATATGTAGGTGACCCTGTTCACGAAGAAATAGTTGATATTTTAGATAATGAAAAACTTGGTAATGACGCAGTTCGTGATGTTGTAATTGTAGACTTTTCACAAACTTTATTAAGCCCAGCAAACTCTTATAAAGCAGTTAAAAGAAGTTATGCTATAATAGGAGATACCGAAGGTGACTCAACTGATGCATATACATATTCAGGCACTTTAAGAACAAAAGGAAATAGAGTTGTAGGTAGTGCAACAGTTGATGAAGATGGTCAAGTTGCTACATTTACAGCAGGCAAGGTATCACTTTAATAGGAGGAGATTATGAAGATAAACGGAGTAGAATTAGAAGTCAACTTTTTAGATGCTGACTTTATGGAAAAAATCGAAAATTGTTGTAGAAAAGTTAGTGAACAAGCAGAGAAAGGCAAAACTGAATTAAAAAACTTAACATTATCTCAACAAATTAAAGGAGAATGCAAAATAATAAAGGACTTTTTTGATGAATTATTTGGAGAAGGAACTTCTGATAAAGTCTTTAAAGGTAAAAACGACTTGAAACTTTGTTTATCGGCTTTTCAAGACTTGATTGAAGCAAAGGCTAAAATGCAACAAGAAATGAATAGCCTATTTGCTAAATATAGTCCTGATAGGTTAAAATAATTTGAATATATTAATAGATAAATTACCAACCGAAGTAGAGGGACTAGAATTAAATACTGATTTTAGAACCTCTATTTTATTTGAATTATTAATGCAAGACAAAGACATATCAAATGAAGATAAAGTAGCATTATCAATTAATTTATACTTTAATAGACAACCAGCAAGCATTGAGGAAATGGATAAAATGACTAAAGCTATTATTTGGTTCTATTCATGTGGAAACAAAAAAAAAGAACTTAAAGAAAATAACCAAAGAGAAGAAATTGTAAAAAAAGAAAAGAAAAGGAAACAAATATATTCTTTTGAACAAGACGATTTTCTTATATATTCTGCATTTATGGAACAATATCACATTGACTTAAATGAAGCTAAATTACATTGGTGGAAATTTAAAGCAATGTTTGATGGTTTAAACGACAATATATTGTTTAGTAAAGTCATGGGATATAGAAGTATAGATTTGTCAAAAATCCAAGATAAAAAGCAACGAGAACACTATGCTAATTTGCAAAAACATTGGGCATTAGTAGATAATCGTAGTGTTGAAGAAAAAGAGAGTGATTTTGCAAATGCTTTGTGGTAAAAAATGGTTTGTATGTCCTAATTGTGGTAAAAAAATATTAATATATGATGAAATTAAAGGACAATCGCAAGGCTTATATATTAAATGCAAGTCTTGTAAAAAAGTTATTGAAATAGTCGTTAAAAGAGCCAAAGAGCCTCGACAAAAATGAAACGAGGTGAAATTATGCAATTAATGAAACTTGATATTCAATTATTTGCTGATGGAAAAGTAGTTATTGAAACAGATTTAGATAATAAAGGTTTTAAATCAGGATTAAATAAAATGCAAAGTATTGCTAAAACTGGATTTAAAGCAGCAGCAACAAGTGTTGGAGTAGCAGCAACTGCAATAACTGGATTAGTTGTGGTTTCAACAAAGGCTTATGCTGATTATGAACAATTAGTAGGTGGAGTAGATACACTATTTAAAAATAGTAGCAAAAAATTGCAAGAATATGCAGATGAAGCTT
>ERZ1643251.3261-NODE-3261-length-15230-cov-7.873147_pt1 | contig 15230 bp, 12 predicted proteins | sample MGYA00579261_ERZ1643251 | MGnify/ENA primary metagenome ERZ1643251 (study PRJEB29033, sample SAMEA4952267) | chicken gut metagenome | biome: Broiler Chicken; feature: Gastrointestinal Tract; material: Caecum | place: Ireland | collected 2018 | study: Broiler...
CCCAGCAGCTCCGGCTGTGTCCGGCTGTCCGACACCAGCTCCCACACATTTTCACCGTTGCGCTCCAGTGTCAGCTCCCGGTATTCAATGTCACGACCAATACAGGAGAGCTTTGCTCTGCCGCTGCCCCGCCGTTCCTCCACCAGTGTGAAGCTGGAATCCACCGCACCGCTGATAGCGGTGGTACCGGAGATGCGGTTGAACACATCATCAGCAGTTTCCTTGCGCAGATGATGGATCAGCAGAATGGCGATGCCGTGGGCATCCGCGATTCGCTTCAGTGCAGAGAGGTCGCGGTAGTCGTTGGCGTATGTGTTATCGTAGTTGGTCCCTCGGATCATCTGCAGCGTGTCGATAATGACCAGCACCGTGTCAGGGTGTTCGTCAAGGAAGGTGCGGAGCTGTTCCTCCAACCCTTTGCCCAGAATGTCGCTCTGGGTGGTGAAGTGAACATTGGCTGGGGCATCCTCCGTGATTTCGAACAGCCGGTTCTGGATGCGGAGCGTGGAATCCTCCAGGCAGAGATAGAGGGTGGTGCCTTGCTTCACGGACATCCCCCAGACGGGTTCGCCCTTGGCCACCATGACGGACAGCCACAGAGCCAGCCAGGACTTTCCCACCTTGGGAGAGCCGGCAAGAATGTGCAGCCCCTGGGACAGCAGCGTGTCCACCACGAAGTTGAGCGGCGTCAGCGGCAGGCTCATCAGGCTCTCGCCGTCGATGGTTCGCAGTCGTTTTGTTTTACTCATCAGGATCATCCCCTTGTAAAAAGATAAGGACAGAGACCACGCGGCCACCGTGGCTCTTGTCCTCTCACTTGATTATTGGGGGGATTTTGATAAAATGAGAATATCGTAAGACAGGCCGAAAACAGATATAGGACAGAGGAGGTGGCCCTATGCCACTGGGGATCCAACAGAACAACAATTTCCTGCACCTGACAATGGATGTCTGGCAGGATCAGATCGTTTTCAACGAGACCGTCTATCCGGCCGGCCACTTTGCCGCCGAACTGTTGAATGTTCCCCAGGAGACCATGCGGGAACTGATCACCCACGGCGGCGCCATCAGCCATCAGGTGGAGGCCCTGGCTTTGGCCGGGCGAGGTGAATTTATCAAACTGCTGGACGAGACCCGCGCCTCTCTGGAGAAGCTGCTGGATGCCCTGTGGCACTGTCCACCGTACAGCTTGATGGACAAAGCGCAGGAACAGCATACATTGGAGGTGCTGTTTTCCCCGGCGTCCCACAACGACCTGCTGAAGCCGGCTTCGCCCGCCCGGGAATTTTTCTTCCGCTATCTGGTGGCTGCCTTCAGCATCCCCCTGGGCATCCATCACTTCACCGTGGCGGCACGATATTTTGAGGAGGGCTATCTGCGGCGGCTGAAGAAACGGACGGAGACTTTCTTCGCCATGGCCGCCCACGACTGCTTCAACAGCGAATGGTTCTGGGATATGATGCGGGATTTGCCGGTGCCGGATGTTGAGCCATTCACCATCACACCGAAGCTGAGATCCTCCTATGTCTTTGCCCGACACCCGAAACAGGAAAAGGAAACCGTATTTGTGAACCGGTATTTCTTTGACCATGCCATCAGCTTCTACATCTTTGACCTGATGAACGGACTGCAGCACGGCCATGCCCCCAGCCGGTGCTGTGGCTGCGGAACATACTTTCTCACCACCAACGGCCATATGCCGAAATACTGCGATGGCATTGCGCCCCAGGACCCCCGCATGACCTGCCGGCAGTACGGCGCCATGATGCGGCAGAAGGAGCAAAACAAACAGCACCCGGTCTACCGCCTGTTCACCACCCGCACCAACACCATCCGCAAGCACCACCAGAGAGGAAAGATCTCCGACGAGCTGCGCAATGAAGCGCTGTATGTAGCGGAGAGCCTGCGGGATAAGGCGCTCATGGACAACGACTATGCTGCCAACGGCTATGCCCGCGATATGGAGCAGGAAGCGATTTATGCCCAGGCGAGAGCGCGCCTTGCCCGGGAGGAGAAGCCGTGAGTATGTACCGCTGCGACGATCTCTGCCCAAGCAACGAGGAGCTTGCTCTGCGGATACAGGACGGCGATCCGCAGGCCGCCCCGCTCCTGCTCTCCCAGAACGAGGGATATCTGACTATGCTGGCCGTAAGCTACTGCGAGCAGTTTTCTCAGGACTTTCTGGTGGACGACCTCAAGCAGGAGGGTGCGCTGGCTCTGCTGGACACGGCGTGGCGGTTTGACCCATCCATGGGGACCAAGCTGCTGACCTATGCGACCTCCGCCATTGAGACGGCTATGCGGGACTGCGCCGCCCAGGGTTCCTTCTCTCTGTCGCTCCCACTGGACCGTTACCGCCAGCTGCGCCAGGTGGCTTTCCTTTATGCCACCCATGAGCGGGACATCGAAACGGATCTACTGCCAGCCATTCAGGAGAAGCTGACGGTCTCCGCCAAAGTAGCCAAGCGTCTGCTGGAGGAATACCGTACCGTGTTTCAGATTGAGTCTTTGGGCGAGCGTGTCTTTGACCTTGGGTGTGGTGGTGACCCCGCCAAGGCCTATGACCGCTTCATGCGCCGGAAGCTGCTCCTCCAGCGTATGGAGGAGCAGCTGAGCCCCAGAGAGCTGAATTTGGTGCGCTGTTATCTGGGGATCGGTCAGCCCAACGATCAGGGCATGACCTTTCAGGAACTGGCTATCCGGCTCAACTACAACGGCCCCAGTGGCGCGGAGAAAGCGTATAAGAGCGCCATCCGGAAACTGAAAAAGCAGTTGAACGGCGGCGCTTACGGCGAATGGCTTTCCATCCAGAAAGCCATTCAAGCCGCACGCCGGGAGGCCAGCAGAGAGATGGAGTACCTTTCACCCCAGTCCACATGGCTGGACTCCCAGAAGCTGATTCAGGGGTTTTTGTGCAGGATTGTTATGCTGGCCGATGTATATCGTATCCTCCACGAACCTCAAGATACAGGCCAAGACACGTAGTTCCAAACCTCATACCCAAGGGCACCTCCCTTGGATATGGTTATAGACAATTTCGCCTCTTCAGTCGAACTGGCTGAGGTGGGCTTCCAGCAATGATGGAGAGGAGAGGAGTATATGCCCGAAACCACAAGCAAATTGTTCCATAATCTACGCAGCCGAGAGAGTGGTAAGGCTGTTTTGGAACAGGAGCGGACGGCCCCCACCTGCGCGCAAGTCCTTCGGGAGCTGTTGGAGCAAAAAGGATTGTCCGCTCCGGAGTGGATCGCTGCCGCCGATATCAGTAAGTCCTACGCATATCAGGTCCTGCGGGGGGAGCGAATCCCGGGCCGAGACATCCTGCTACGTACGGCGTTGGCACTGAGACTTTCCTTGAAAGAGGTCCAGCGCCTGCTGGCGGTGGGCGGTTGCGGGGCACTCTACCCCAAAATACGCCGAGACGCGGCAGTGATTTTTGCCCTGAACCAGCACATGACCCTTCTGGAAACAGAGGACCTGCTTGTCTCTCTGTCCGAGAGAAGCCTCTATGCCAGGGAGAGCTGATATGGGGATGAGGGAACAATTTTTGCGGGAGTACCAGGCACAGGTGCTGGACAAGCTGGCGCTGCCTCCCGGCCTGAGGGAGCAATACTGCCTGCAGGCCTGCCTGAAGGACGGGGAACGGCAGGTGTATCTGGTCCATGACCGGACCGGATGGCCCGCGGTGCTGAAACTCCAGCCCGCGGGGCGGGAGGATGCCCTGAAACAGGAGTATGAACTGCTGCGGGGGCTGCGGCATCCGCAGCTCCCCCGGCCCATGGCCTATCTGGAATGGGAGGGAATGGAGTATCTGATCCGGGAGTATGTGGACGGTGTCAGCCTCCATGAGCAGGTAACGGCCCAGGGCCTCCTTTCTCCAGACAAGGTACGGGAGGCAGCGTTATCCCTATGCCAGGTGCTGGAATATCTGCACAGTCAAACTCCGCCGGTCATCTGTCGGGATGTCAAGCCTCAAAATGTGGTCATGGACCACGAAGGTCGATGCCACCTCATTGACTTGGGGGCAGCCCGGCGCTACCAGCCAGAGCAGCAGGGGGATACGGTGTTCCTTGGAACCCAGGTCACCGCGCCGCCGGAGCAGTTTGGCTATCAGCAGACCGATCAGCGCTCCGACGTTTATAGCTTGGGCGTGCTCATGCGTTTTTTACTCACCGGCAGCTTTGAACCCTCCAAACAGGACATCGGTCCTAACTATCTATGCCGTGTGATCCGGCGGTGCACCGCCTTTGACCCGAAAAACCGCTATGCCTCCGCCCGGGCGGTGTACCGGGCACTGAAATACCCCCGGCTGGGTCTTATGACAGGAGTTGCTGGAGGAGTACTGTGTGCAGCCATTCTCCTTCTGCTGCTATGGCCACCTGCCGGTGAAGCGCAGGTCCAGTCCTCCCTGTTGGAGGATGCGCTGCGCCAGGAGCTACAGCTGGAGGAGGGAGAACCTATTCCTGTAGAGCGACTGGGAGAGGTGGAGCAGCTCTTGGTGTGCGGACAGGAACTGGTAGGCACCATCCGTGAGCATGAGGAAATGGTCAATTGGGCCCACGACTTTTATATGGAGGAGCGGGCCCATGGGGATATCAGCGATGAGGATCTGGCACTGCTGGAACAGTGTGTCAATCTGAAGGTACTTATTTTGGACTATCAGCAAATTTCCGACCTGTCTCCTCTGGCTCAGCTGCCTCTGGAGTATCTTAGTCTCACAGGAAATGAGGTATCCGATCTCAGCCCCCTGTCCGGGATGACCGAGCTTCAAGTGCTGGATCTGGGTGAAAATCCGGTGCGCTCGGTGCAGGTGTTGGCGGATTTGCACCAGCTGCGGGAGGTGACACTGGAGGCCACGGGGATTACCTCAGTGGAGGTGTTTGCGGAAAGTGAACTTCAGTCGCTCAATGTGCGTACCACCTGGGTGAATGACTATACGCCCCTGGAGACCTGTCCCAACCTTACCCAACTGATAACCGGCAGTATGCCGGAGGGAGCGGCAAAAACGCTGGCAGGACTAACCAATTTGGAGCAGCTGCGCCTCTATTCCACCCCAGGGGTGGATTTGGCCCAGTTAACGGAGCTTCAGGCGCTTCAGGAACTGGATTTGTGCGGCTGCACGCTCTTAAATCCCGCAGCGCTGGCCTATCTTTCCAGTCTGAGGGCGTTGAATCTGGGGGAGACCGGCCTTAGGGAGCTATCGTTCCTGCCGGATCTGCCGGTTTTGGCGGAAGTGATTCTGAAGGATAACCCTATTACTGATCTCACCCCGTTGCTGGACTGCCCCTGGCTGGAGCGGCTGATCTTGAGCCAGCAGCATCAGTCCTTGACGCAGGATCAACTGGAACAGGCACCGTTTGAGATCGTGTTTGAATAGCAATAAAGTATGCAGTTTGCGCACCACTTTTTCCTCCTAACATGGTATGCTGAATAAAATTCCAGCTGCGGCTGGCCATAAGGGAGGATAAACATGAAAAGAAGTCACATACTCACCCTTTGTTTGGTTGGGTGCCTTCTGCTGGCGCTGACCGCCTGCGGCGGCGAAAGCGCAGAGACGGAACAAAAGGCCGAGACCAACACCACAGAAACCTCTGAAAATACAGGCACCTCTGTTCAGGAGGATGACGCTGCTGGGGAAGAAGAGACTCTGGTGGCGTACACCGTGGAGGGACTGGGTACCTTCCAGTTGCCTGAGGGCTTCACCATGGACTCCGGTGAAATCACTGAGCCTCTGCCCAATCGCTACGCCACCTTCCAGAAGGACAGCTATTACATTCAGGCCAATCGTTTTGGTACAGACGCCTATGAGATGGCAGGCGTGGCGCTGCCCGCCGACTTGGAGGATTACTCCACCCGCAGCGGTGTCCAGAACTCCGTGCCCGAGGGGACGGTGTTCGACTACGACGAGTACGGAAATTACGCCGCCCAGTTTACCCAGGAGGACGGTCAGCTGTGCTACTATGTGCTGCTCCAGGGCGAGGAGTCCTTCGGCAGTATCTTTCTCACTGCTCCGGAGGATCAGTTTGACAAGGAGACCGTCGCTTTGTGGCTGAGCGGATCTCAGTTGGAGTGAATTTGATTCCCGGAACGTGTTTCTCAGGCTTAGAAGCCCGAGAAGGCCATCCGTGGCCGTCAGACAGCTGTGGTCAAAGGCGGTACTGTTGTGAACGGCATAACCTTCAGCAGTTGGCCGGGGCCCTGGGCAGCAGCGGCGGGACACAAACAACTTAAAAAACGATCTGAAATTCTGCCGCAGCATACATGTGGGGGAAAATCCAAAAATGAAAGGAACTTCGATCATGAAAAAGCTGTTTATATTCCTTATGGCGGTCATGCTTCTGGCCCTTGCCGCTTGTTCGGGTACAGATACCCCCGCCTCCACCGAAAACTCCGATCCCACGCAGAGTGAGACTAACGAGGTGCAGTACGATTACCAGCTGAAGGCGGGGGAAACAACCGAAGTCTATGATGTAACCTTTGACCAGATGGTCACAGTCACTGTCGATCCTGCCAGCACGCGGGACGGCACCGTCGACTTGCGCAGCGGCATCTATTTTGACAACTGCACCTTCAACGGCGGTCTTACGATCCTGGGCGACTATCACGCGATGGTCAGCTTAGGCGGCGGCTGCTCTTTTGGGGACGGGTCCGTAGTAACCTGTAAGGAGGTTACGCCCGGAGCCGGAGAGGACATGGGGCTGGAGGACAACTTCGTCAAAGTGTTCGTCTCCTGCGAAGATGTCACAGTGGATACGGAATACGCCGTCGGTGTGGTGACCGATGGCCCCGATTTCGTCTTTAACGGCACGACTTACAGTAAAGAGGAGCTTGCGCCGGATACGGCCCTCCTGGGCGTTTACAGCATCTGTGGGAATGACGGCATGTCCTATATGAAGCTGGCCATCGGTGAAGATGACAGCATAGAAGTTTTAGAATGACTGCGTAACCGTGGGAAAGGCCCGTTGCTAATGTGAATGGCGGCGGGCCATTTCTCAATTATTTGAGGTCTGCGGAGCTGTGCACGGCCACTTGGCGGTTTTTGCTTTTGTGTTCGTTTCATTGTACGAGTGGGGATAGAATCCTGTCATTTTTATATGCAGACAAATGGAGAGATGCACGATGAAAAAGTTGACGGTGCTGTTGCTGGCGGGCTGTATGCTGGTTTCCCTTGCAGCCTGTGGCGGAAACATGGGGACGAGCGTCTCTTTTGGGGCGGCAAACCTGACTGCAGACGAGCCAATACCCACAGACGAACTGGAGCGCGCCGCTTGGTATGATTTTTTGCCGGAGGATGCAGGGGATCCGGACAGCGCCGTTACCTGGGCACAGTTTTGTGCCATGCTCGGGAAGGCTATTTCCCTGTATGACGAGAGCAGGCTGTCGGCGTGGGAGGAGGAGACAGTCGACGCGCCGGAGGAAGAAATGCGGCGGGACGACGGCATGGTGGCGCTGCTGTTTGGGGCAAAAGCCATGGGGCTGGCCTCCTTTAACGCATTGGCCGGAGACTGTTTTGGAGAATACGCCGGTCGGGTGTGGGAGGTGGTCACCATGGACTATCCCCTCTTTGACTGGGATACCCCCATTGATCTGGGAGAAGGCTGCGCGGACAACAACCATGTGGGTCCGGCCTATGACTTTTCTCAGCGGCGGATCTCCCTGGTGTCCGGTCTTCCACTGCTGGAGTTTGACGAGGTCGGGGATCTGCGGCTGGAACAGCCCTTTACCGTAGAGGAGGCCGCGCTGGCGGTTCTGCGGCTGTATGAGTCGGAGGAGAGCTGTGCCGCACCGGCCATAGAAGCCCGGGATAAGGCCTTCCTTTCCAACCCGGAGGTCCAGGCGATCCTGACCCGGGCAGACGAGCGCCGGGAAGCCATCCGGAGCAGCGAAACGGCCATCGTCAAAAGTGATACCTTCGTCAAGGGCGAGACCTACACCGGCACGGCCTACTATGTCTCCAACGGCGGCAGCGATGATCAGGACGGCCTCAGCCCGGAGACCGCCTTTGCCACCCCGGCGGCTCTGGATAACGTGACGCTTCAGTACGGCGACGCGGTGTTCTTTGAGCGGGGCAGCGTGTGGCGGGGGGTCAGTCTGCCCAGCTCGGCCGTGTGGACAGAGGGGATTACCTTCTCTGCCTACGGGGAGGGGGAAAAGCCCCGGTTTCTGGGCTCCCTGGAAAACGGGGCCGGCGGGGAGAAGTGGAGTCTCGCCTATGAGGGGGCGGACGGGAAAAAGATCTGGGTCTATTGTACCGAGATGACCGAGGTGGCCGGCATCGTGTTAAACGAGGAGACCGTGGCAAACCGGGACAAGGCCTACTGGAACGGCAGCGAATATCTGGTGGTGGATGAGAACTACTGGCCCCTGGAGGAGGGGACCGTCTACTCAGTTGAGGAGCACCTGCCCGATTTGTACTGCTTCCCCGACCTGCGCTACCCGGAGGGGCGTCAGGGCCTCTACAACGACCGCATCTTCCACACCTGGAATGAAGACACCGACGGCTACGACTATGTGACAGGCAGGCTGTACTTCCGCTGTGACGCTGGAAATCCGGGGGAGCTCTACGACAGCATCGAGTTCATCCAGCCCTTCCCCCTGGTGGATGGCTTTGCCGACAGCCAGGTGTACGACAACCTGTGCATTCTCTTTTCCTCCATGACCTTCGTCAGCGGCAGCGCTGACGGCGTTCCCACCGGCAACCACAGCGTCATTCAGAACATGGAGGTGGGCTTTATGGGCGGGAATGTCACCGGATATGTGCCCGATGCCGGATCTGATGACCACATCTCCTACAACTGCGGCTCCATGGGCTGCAACGGGGGAGGCATGGCCTTCAACGGCAGTGGGATCACCGTTCGGAACAACTATGTCCACCACACCTTCCAGGAGGGTATCGCCCTGGAGCTGTTTGCAGACTGTCCCGCCATGACGGACGATACCATCTCCGGCAATCTTATAGAATACTGTACCCAAGCCATTCTCCTGTGCAACTGGGACGAGGAGGTGGTGGACGGCCATATCTTCCGAAATATTGTGGTAGAGGACAATCTGGTTCAACAGCGCCTGGGAGGAGGCCTTCTGTGACGCGGTTGTCCTCCAGGGTGGGCCCTGCGCTCATGACGGCACCGTTCAGGTGCGGAACAACACCTTTGCCTTTGCATCGGGAGCGCTGATCCTGGTGGACCGGTACTCAGAAGAATACAGCCGTATTTTCACGGACAACACCTATATGCAGAACCCCGGTGGTACCGGCCTTTACCTGGCGGACAGCGGCACCGCCCTTACGCTGACAGAGGGCATTGCGATTCTGGGTGATAATGGAGCTGTAGTGATCGAGGGCTGATTGGGTCTGGCTGTGGCATGGACGAAAGCGGAATTTCCACCGGTTTCCAATGTCCCAACGCAATATTCTGAACAATGGAGGGATGCACGATGAAAAAGAGGCGCATTGCACTCATACTGGCTTTGGCAATGTGTATTTGCCTTGCCAGCTGCGGACGGGGTGCGGAAGGTGATATCGCCAGTTCTGCTAAGGAGCCCTCAAACGCCCCCATGCCAACGGACGAATATGAGCGTGCGGTCTGGTATGGCCTGGCCGATGGGACGGACGATCCAGAGCGGAATGTCACGCAGGGAGAATTTGACGCTATGCTGACCCGGCTGGTAGAGCTTTATAAACCGGAGGCTATTGAGACATGGCAAAACACCTCCTACGCCAAAGAGGGCGATGACGCCAGCGTGTTCCGATTTCACGGGGCGATTCAGCTTTTGTACGCGGCGGTGGCCATGGACATCGCCACCCTGCCGGACGGCGGATATCCCACTCTGGACAATCAGTCCGTGGATTGGTCTGCCTTCTGGTCCATGGGCTGGGAGGAAACGGACGGCTGGAGCGAGGACACCTTCTCCGAGCCCAGTGAAGCTATGACAGAAGCCTGGGTCTACGACAGTGAGGTCTATTCTCATTTTCACGGCGGAATCAACTATGGGAGCAGCCGCCTCTCCCGGGTCAGCGGCAAGCCCCTTCTGGATATTGATGCGGAAGGGGGAACCTACCTGCGACTCATGGATTTTCTGACCTATCGGGAGGCCGCCGTGGCTGTGCTGCGCCTGTACGAAAGCAATCGGGAAATTGCCGCCCTGTATCCTGAGGATGAGGCCTCCGCCGCCGTGGCAAAGGAAATTTTGGAGCAAGCTGAGGAGCAGCGCCAAGCTATTTTGAACAGTGAAACGCAGATTGAGTATACGGGCACCGCTTATTATCTCTCCAACGACGGCGATGATAGCGCCGACGGGACCAGTCCGGAAACCGCCTGGGCCACCATTGGCCGGCTGAACAGCGCGCAGATGCAAAAGGGAGACGCGGTGTTTTTCCGGCGGGGTGACACCTGGCGGAACGAAATGCTGCTTCCCCAGCCATACGTGACCTACTCTGCCTACGGCGAGGGAGCGAAACCCCGGCTCATCGGCTCGCCGGAAAACGGGGCGGACCCGGACAAGTGGTCGCTGCTGGAAGGAACGGACAACATCTGGGTATTCTACCGGGACCTGCCCGACTGCGGGATGATCGTGCTGGATGAGAAGCAATCGGCTGAGAAGATTCTGGGCTTCTGGGACGGAGCGCAGTATCTGGACTATGTTGGCCCGGATAACCAAACCATTGGCGAAGGAATCTCCCGTGATACAATTCTTTCCGCTGATCCCTTCGTAGTGAAGGAGCAGCTGGATCGGGACCTCACCTTCTTCTCCCAGGCAGACAGCGAGCTGCCCGACACCCTGCCCATCTACCTCATGGGCGCCTACGCAGAATATACGGACGAGGGCTGCCTGGCGTACCGGACCCAGGGCCCCCTCTACTTCCGCTGCGACGCGGGGAATCCTGGTGAGATCTACGACAGCATTGAATTTGTGACTCCCGTGCCTGTTGTGGAGGTTCTGGCGGAGGGAACCGTGCTGGACAACCTCTATATTGGACTGTCCCAGAGCACCATTACATACACACATAACGCGGACAACTGCAAGGTGCAAAACTGTGAAGTGGCGTGGATCGGCGGCTGTATCTATTCTTACAGCTTTGAGAATCTGGTGGGCAATCCAAGCGGTGTGACACGCTTCGGAGACGCCATCAACGGAGCCAGCAGCCATGTGACCGTGCAAAACAACTATATCCATAACATCACAGAATGCGGGTTGGGCATTGAAATGCTCAATAGCGACAGCCCGGCCCCGGAGGACATCCACTACATCGGGAATCTTCTCTACCACGTGGGCTCCAGCCTGGGTTATATGAACCGGGCCGAAGATGCCGACGAATCCTTTATGTTCAGAAATTGCACCTTCGAAAATAACATCGTCCTCTTTTCCGGACTGGGTGCAGAAAATTCCTTCAATGAGGCCTGTGCATTTGCCGTGGACGGAGGAAGCAATCCCCAGGAGGGCTGCGCGGTGCGGGATAATGTGTTCTTCTGCTCCCGGGATGCGCTGCTTTTCTGGACGCTGTGTGATGCAGAGATGCTGCCGGAATTCTCTGGCAACCAGTACATCCAGTACAATAGCTACCCTTACCTCTATGTGATGGAGCCCTACCAGAAGTGCTGGGCGGATCAGGCGGAGTATGTGGTGCGGGAGTTTCTGGGGGATGCCACTGGCAGCTATACGACACTGTACTCCTTCATCTGGGATACACTGAACTGGTAATGCCTTACGGATATCTTTTGGTCCATTCATGGCATTAAGCCCCATAGGTTCACATCGTGTACCTATGGGGCTTAGCCCTACACAGGGTTTCATAATGATTTCAGTCGTTATTTCACTAAGGTGACATCACCTTTAGGGGCCAGTGCCGCAAGGTGCGTGAGTTCGCTCCTACTACCCGTATGCAAATGCTCGATTCTATACTGCAATCTGGATTCTATGTTGACTAAGGTGGGAGAAGTTCTTTGAAAATGAAACAGCCGCAAGTCATCGTTCGATGACTTGCGGCTGTTTCATTTGCTCCGTACCGGTAGTGCCCCTGGGGGTTCAGTTCGTTTCCCTATGAGATGGAGCACTTCGGATCGCGGGATTTTTGGCGGAGATGGAGAGATTCGAACTCTCGATACCCTTTTGGGGTATACACGATTTCCAACAATGAGCAAGCATTATTTATGCTATTTCAGCGCATTTTATGCTGTGGTTCCTGTGTTGTGCCCACTGGTTCCACCCACTGCACAGGGATGTTAGAACTAATATTAGAACAGGCTGCGGCCCCTCCCAAATGAAATGGGAGGGGCCGTGGCCTTTCAGTTTTCCGGGCCTTTTGTCAGCAGTCGGATACCTTCCAAAAGCCACTTGCGGACAGGTTCGCTCTGCTGGTCAATGATCCGGCCCGCCAGATAGCCTTCCAGGGTTTCAGACCGGGTATCCTCCAGCGCCTCATCCAGCTCCGCTTCACGGATCAGCTCCGCCCGCTCCTGGGCAGACAAGCCGCTCTCATCCTCCCCCATTTGCTGGGCTTCCTTTTGCGCTTCATAGACCGCATACTCCGCTCCGGACAGCCCCCGGTGGGAATCGTTCTCGTATCCGATCAGGTATCCAATGGACACATGGAACAGCTGTGCCATCTTGTGCAGGGATGCTGCGTCCGGCTCATTCTTCCCTGTCTCCCAGGCGCTGACGGTGGTTTGTCCAACGCCCAGCGCTATTCCCAGCTCTTTCTGGTTCATACCCTGCTCTTTACGCAAGACTGCTATCCTATTTCTCTCCATAGCTCAACCACCTTTCATGCTAAAGATAGCATACTCTGTGGTTTTTAGCAAGCATAAAACCACAAAACATGCTTGACAGCATAAATAATGCTATGGTAGTATTGTAGCATAAAAAATGCTATTCAGTAGCACCGCACCTGCTAAGAGCGGGCAAGCCTGGCGGCGGGTGAAGTCGGCAGCGGAGCAGACGGCTTCATCCGCTGCCAGGGCCGCACGGCCGCAGCCGTGCGCAACCCCTACTTGACTGAGTAACACTTTTCACTCACGGAGGGTGCTTATGGGTATCAAGGGCCTTGGAGAGACTTGCGTCCGGCAGCGCAATATCGGCTTTTTGCGGCAGTATGGCGCAAGCTGCTTTCGTCTGATCCATATGCGCTCTGTCCGCCTCCCCGGCTATGAGGAACGCCATCCGCAAAAGCGCCCCCGTACCGCTGTGGGCTCCGCTGGGGATAAGCTGTGCAACAGCCTTTCTCGTTCCCGCTCCACGGTCTGGGAGCTGGCCCGCTGCAATCCCTGGGAGTGGTTCTTTACCCTCACCATTAACGGCGTGTGGCATGACCGCTACGACCTGGAGGAGACCTATCGGGTACTTGCCAAGTGGCTAAACAACTACAACACCCGCACAGATGCCTCCATCAAATATCTGATTATTCCGGAGCTGCATCGGGATGGGGCCGTCCACTTTCACGGTCTTTGCTTCGGTCTGCCGGAGGAGCATTTAAAAAGATTCACTCAGGAGGACCCCATCCCCCGCCGCCTGAAGGATATGCTGCGGTCAGGTCACGAGCTGTATAATTGGCCCGCTTACGCCAAGAAATTTGGCTTCGTTACATTGGAGCGTATTCGGGATTTGGGCCGCTGCGCTGCCTACATGACAAAGTACATTACTAAGGATCTGCAAAACTCCGGCATCGCCCTCAATCACCATCTCTATTACTGCTCCAAAGGCTTGAAACGCTCTGAGCTGCTATATTCCGGAGAAATGAAGCGAAACCTGGATCACCCGGACTTTTCAAACGACTATGTACGCATCAAGTGCTTTTCCTCCGCCGAGGAGGCGCTGCCCTATTTTTGTGATGATATGGAGGTATCGTATGAAACAGGAAATTCTGACAGTGAAGGAAGCTGCCACGCTCATGCGGATCAGCCCCAGCGCCATGTATCAGCTGATCCGGGAAAACAAAGCGCCCCACATCTCTATCGGGAAGCGGAAGGTGATACCCGCCGCCCAGCTCTACGAATGGATCAACCGCAGTGTGACAGGAGGCCGCAGCAATGAGAGGGACAGTAACGAAAAAGCGTGATCGCTGGTATATCTGCTACTATGTGGGCAAGGACAGCAGCGGCAAGTGGAAGCAAAAATGGGAGGGCAGCTGGGGCACCAAGCGGGAGGCGGAAAAAGTCCTCCGCTCCCGCATCGCTGAGCTGGAGGACACCTTTGAACGAAAAGCCGACAACTCCACCATGGAGGTTTTCCTGCTTCATTGGCTGGAAACATACTGCAAGCCTCGCTTGGCTGCCAACACCATTCGGGGATATGAGGTCAATATCAAAAAGCACATCGTCCCCCATATCGGAGCAATAGCACTTAACCGCTTGCAGCCCAGAGACATTCAAAAGCTGTACGCTGATCTTACCGCCGCCGGGCTCTCTGGTACCAGCGTCCGGTATGTCCATAACAATCTTCATCGGGCGTTGGGCTATGCGGTTAAAACGCTGCTGATCCCCCGCAATCCCGCCGACTATGTGGAAGCGCCTAAAGTTGACCGCTATGAAGCGGCAGCGCTGACGCCAGACCAGGTAATCGTCCTGCTGCGGGCCGCTGCCGGCCAGGAAATCCAGCTTCCCATACTGCTTGCCGTGTCCCTGGGGCTGCGGCGTGGCGAAGCCCTGGGCCTCCAGTGGGAGGACATCGACATGGAGGCTAAAGCCGTCACCATCCGCCATTCCGCCTGCTTTACAAAGGAAATCTTCTCCCTGTCTTCCCCCAAGACGAAGAACAGCCGCCGGACGCTGCTTATGCCCGATATGCTTCATGCCGCTCTGGAGGCCAACCTTGCAAAGCAGCAGGACGCAGCCCGCTTCATAGGGCCGGGATATAATCCCTATCACCTTGTCTGCTGTCGGTCAGACGGCTCCCCGATCAGCCCCAACGTCCTGCAGCACCGCTTTAAAAAGCTGCTGGAGGATGCTGCGCTCCCTCCCATCCGTTTTCACGACCTGCGGCACACAAACGCCACCTTGATGCTCAGAAACGCCATACCGGCTAAAATTGTCTCCTCTATGCTGGGCCATTCCTCTATCGGGATCACCATGGACACCTACTCCCATGTCATGACAGAAATGCAGGAAGGGGCTGTGGGTGTCATGGATAAGCTGCTGAAAGATATATGTTAGAACTGGTATTAGAACAAAGAGTATACCGCCTCAGCGGCAGCAAAAAAAGAAATCCCGCAGTCCTTTCAGACTGCGGGATTTTTGGCG
>ERZ1643251.3262-NODE-3262-length-15229-cov-5.484315_pt1 | contig 15229 bp, 13 predicted proteins | sample MGYA00579261_ERZ1643251 | MGnify/ENA primary metagenome ERZ1643251 (study PRJEB29033, sample SAMEA4952267) | chicken gut metagenome | biome: Broiler Chicken; feature: Gastrointestinal Tract; material: Caecum | place: Ireland | collected 2018 | study: Broiler...
AGGCACAAAACCTTCTAACCTCATCATACCACAAGCATGATGTAAAAGTCATCCGATTTTGTACCTTTTTGTGTAATCTAACAGAATTATGAATATTCCGTTGGTGAGATTGGACTAGTCGTTGATGAGGCGCTCAAATTCGGCGCGGACACGATCCATATTGCTGTCGCCAATCATCGTGTAGTGCAGAATGACGCCGTCGCCGCCGTCGATGAGCAGGCTTCCGCTGTTGATGTCCAGGCGGATCACCATGCCGCTGGCAAATTCAATGTCGGCGTGATATTCCGGGCGGCTGAACATCACGCTCTCCTCGCGCACGCTGCCCTTGCTGACATGCAGCTGCTGCAGGAAGGAGAACAAGGTCTGCGCGTGGTCACGGATCAGGCCAACCTCTTTGCGGGAGGTGCCGGTCGTGCTGGAGATGGTCATGCTGTTCAGCGCGCCGTAGTCCATCAGCGCAAGGCTGGCCGGGGTGGAGGAGTACTGGGAACAGATCTGCTCCACCGTCTGGTAGAAGCTGGCGAGGCTGGCCGGTTCGCAGACGTAAAATTCCTGATTATTTTCCGAGCGGTAAGCCAGGATGCCGGTCTCATAAAACTCAAAGGTAAAGAGGGTGTGCTCATCGTCGGCGAGGTTGATCATGGTGAGGTCGGTGTTTTCCACGCCCGGGTTGATGCTGCCGGTGAGGGTATCGGTGACCTTCAGCGCGCCCAGCGCCTCCTGCAGGGCCGCTTTGCTGGCGGCAATGTCCTGCACCTCCATGCTGCCAAGATCCAGTGCAAGGACGCGGGAGGCCTGCTCAAACTCGTTTGCGGCGATGTTCAAGCCGTTCTGTGTCTCCTCCTCGAGCCAGCCCTCCAGCAGGGTGCGGATGCTGCTGATCGACTCGGTGGACTCATAGGTGGTGGAGCCGGTGGAGAGGGTGGTCTTGCTGCCGGACAGGGTGGAATCGTACAGCCTGCAGCTGAGGGCGGTGCCGTCCTCCATGCTCAGGTTGAGCGAGGCCTCCCAGTTGGCGTCCTGCAGGGCAACCGACTGTCCCACACTCACCAGCTGCAGCTTCTGAATCTCCTGCAGCAGCTGGTCCAGTTTGGCCTGCTCAGCCTGCTGGTCCGCTTCCTCCTCCGCCTGACCGATGGTCAGCTGCTCGGTGCCATCGTCCTGGGTGATGGTGATCTGCGCGGTTGTGATGGTGGATTTTGGAGCAAAGGCTGTCTGCTCCTCATCTGTATTTTCTTGTTGATCCGCGTCCTGTTCATCCTTATTTTCATCTTCGGTCTGGGTATTTTCCTCTTCCGACTGGGACGACTGCGGCTGATCGACAGACGGTTCGGTCTGCTGGTCCTCCTCCTGCGGCTGCGAGGATGTTTCCCCGGATGTGTTCTCCAGTGTTTGCTGTGTATCATTCCCGGTAAAATCTATCTGCAGAACAAATCGGGCAAAGAGCATGGTAAGGCTGATCAGGATAATGGATGCGACAAGGGTCGTGATCAAAATGATCTTTTTGCCATTCATAAACCTTCCTCCTTAAAAAAATTTAATCCATTTTCAGGTTACTACAAAATTTGTCAAGTGTCAATCTAATCCTGTCAATTTTTTCCCTTTTTTCACAATTTACGATAGATTGCCTAATTGTGGACACAAAAAGGAAAAAATTTTTATTTTTTGAAGTATTGTTCTTCCCCGCCCCGTTTCATAAGTGTAAGGGGTTCCGGGAGGAACAAATTTGTAAAACGGAAAGCTGGTGAATACTTTGCATGACACAACGGGAGTTTAGTCAGTTCGTCACCCAATATGAAAAGCTGGTATTCACCATCTGCTACCAGTTTGTCAAAGACTATCACGAGGCGCAGAACCTTTCGCAGGAAACCTTCCTCTCCGCCTACCGCCACATCGACAGCTATCAGGGTGACAACTACAAGCCCTGGATTGCCCGAATCGCCACCAACAAAGCTAAGGATTACCTCAACAGCGCCTACTCCAGGCGGGTGATGCTGGCCTCCAGCGAGGAGGATTCGGTGGAGGATATGGCCAGTATGCGGGCGGCGGATTTTTCCGAACAGCCGGACGAAGCGTACATCCAAAAGGAAGGTTCCAACGCCATCGAGCAAATGATCCGCTCCCTCAAGGAGCCGTACCGGGAGGTGTGCATCCTGCGTTTTCTGGAAGAAAAGGACACGCAGGAGATCGCGCAGATTCTCGGCCGGCCCAAGAAAACGGTAGAGACGCAGCTTTACCGCGCAAGAGCGATCTTACAAAAACAGATTAAGGAGGTATACAGCTATGAAAAAAATCGATGAGTCGTCGGTTGGGATGCCACTGGAAAATCTGGAGCTCTTCACCGCTGACGGCCATCTGACAGACAGCGCCTTCGCGCTTTTGATCCAGGAAAAGCTGGATCCTCTGCAAAGCCTGGAGGTTTCGGAGCACCTTTCCTTTTGCGACCGCTGTCTGGAACGATACACCGCTATTTTATGCGGAGAGCCGATCCCCGATGCAGGCGGCGCAGAACAGGCGCTTCCCGTCACCGCCCACCTGATCGAACCGCCGCAGCCGCTGCTGCCCGGCATTCTGCAAAAGCTGCGGCAGAGGGCGCAGGTCTTTTATCTGAAGAAGGCCACCTCCCTGGTGGTTGCCGCGTCACTGGCGCTGGTCTTTTGGTCCGGCGGCCTGTTCACTTCCGGAACCTTGTCCGGAGTTGTTGACAACATGGTGGAGGGACTGCACAGCTCCTCCCAGACCATTCTGGAACAGACCGAGGAGATTTCCAGCAGCTTGGGAGATTTCTTCCGTTCTCTGCAGGGAGATTTTCTGAGATGGAAATTTTCCTTCTCCCCCAAAAACCAGTAAGCCGGCTGCACCAACACTGGGTTTCTTTTACAGGATGAATCAAAATCGGATGGATGAATCACGGAATACAGTCAATTGAAAAGAGTTTCTTTATGGATGAATCGAATAGTTGCTTTTTGGAAGAACTAAGTTCTTCCAAATTCCCAAAGGGGTTTGGGAATAGTTTTCTGTCAAAGGAGTTTTTGTTATGAGAAAAAGTAGGATTCTGACCTTCTTGTTCGCACTGTGGCCCGGCGCCGGCCAGATGTATCTGGGATACATGAAGCGTGGCGTCTCGCTGATGGGTCTGTTCTTTCTGATATTTGCCATCATGGGTTTTCTTGGATTAAGCTTTCTTGCTTTTTTGTTGCCTATCATCTGGTTTTATGCCTTTTTTGATACGATGAATTTGCGCTCGATGAGCTATGAGTTTCTGCCGCAGGACGATTTCCTGTTCCATCTGGATTCGATCAACGCGCCGGAACTGGTTAAATTTTTCCAGCGCCGCCATCTGCTGGCCGGTGTGCTGCTGATTATTCTGGGAGTTTATATCCTCCTCCATAACTTTGTTCTTCCAATTTTTTACTTCACCTTTCAAATCGACCTTTATCCGCTCTTCGAGAGCTTGCCAACACTGGTTGTCGCAGCAGCCATTATCTTGCTGGGCGTCCATCTGATTCGCAGCACCGTCTCTCACAAAGCAATCGAGGACGACTACCAGGAATACCACCAAGATTCCTCTCACCAGGAAAACCAATCTCTTTAACGGACGAACGATTGTGTAACCGGGAAGGATTTCCGGTTACACAATCACCCCCTCCGTTTCTATTCCCAAAAGGAAGGTGCTATCATGTTAAATCAGAATGATTATTCCGAATCAAATCAAAATAGAGAACAAAACAACAGGTTAAACAGCGGCCCAACCCCCAATCCATATCAGCCGCACCAACCGCCCAAGCGTCCAACGCGCCGCATCGGCACCCTGACGATGGGCGTCACCTTGATTCTGGTCGGCATCATCCTGCTGGTCTTTTTCTTTAAGCCGTTCGACCTCTTTAGCCTGATGCGTTTTTCGCCGGTGCTGCTGATCCTGCTGGGCATCGAAATCATCTGGCAGTATAGCCGCCACCACGGCGAGGAGCTCCGGTACGATTTCTGGGGAACGCTGTTCTGTCTGCTGGTCATCTGTGTCGCCTGCTTCTGCAGCGTCTTTTACCCGCTGTACATGGAGTTTGGCCCTGCCAGCTGGAAGGTGGAGCAGCAGGTCAGCGGTGAAATCCGCAATGAGCTGTACCAGCAAATTCCTGCCAGCATGAACGTGGAGGCTCTGGACGTGGAATGTGAAATCAACAGCGTCACCCCGGATAAACAAAGCATGAGCGCGCAGGAGCTGACCACCGCCGACGAGGTCACCCTCTACATCAACCTGGGGATGCAGGCGGACAAGACCAGCTTTGCCCAGCAGATCCGCGCCCTGTTCGACAGCATTGATCCGGAGCAGTATCCAAACCTTTCTGCCCGTGTCTTTGCCGACTATGAGGGCGGGCGGTACATCGCCTACCTCAACGACCGCTTTTCGATGCGGCTGGACGTGAACGGTCTGCTGAACCTGATTGAGGAAGACCCGGATGTGGAGTATGCCGAATCCGACGAATATAATGAAGAAAGCTACGATGAGGACACCGAAATTTCCAGCGAAGATGCCGCTTCCGAGATGACGGTCGGCTCCTCCGCACTGGCATAAACAGCGCCCAATAGGCGGCAGAAACTGCCGCCTATTTTTCTGCTTTTTTCCAAAAGGGGGCTTCTAATTCTCCGACAGGTATGCTATAATAAAACAGCATGTTTAACAATTGGATAGGAGACTGATTTTTATGGAATTTGTGATCGAGATTCTCAAGACGGTTGTCTTGGGCATCATCCAGGGCATCACCGAATGGCTGCCCATCAGCAGCACCGGCCACATGATTCTGGCCGATGCCTTTTTAAACCTCAACCAGCCCAAAGAGTTTATGGATATGTTCTATGTTGTCATCCAGCTGGGCTCCATTCTGGCGGTGGTCGTGCTCTACTTCCAAAAGCTCAACCCTTTCTCCCCCTCCAAGTCCCGCGCCGAGCGGCTCTCCACCTTCCAGCTCTGGTTCAAAGTACTGGTTGCGGTGCTGCCCATCGGCGTCATCGGCCTGCTGGTCGACGACTGGGTCACCGAGCACTTTTACACCCCAACTGTTGTCGCCGCCGCGCTGATTATCTACGGCGTACTGTTCATCCTGCTGGAAAAACGAAACAAACAGGTCAAGCCGCGCATCCGTTCCTTTGAGCAGCTCAGCTACCGCACCGCCGCCTGCATCGGTTTCCTGCAGCTGCTGGCCATCATCCCCGGAACCTCCCGTTCCGGCTCAACCATTCTGGGCGCCATGCTGCTGTCCTGTTCGCGCTTTGTCGCCACCGAGTTCTCCTTCTTCATGGCCATCCCGGTCATGTTCGGCGCCAGCGCCTACAAGATTCTCAAGTTCATCCTGCAGGTTGGCCTCTCCTCCATCACCGGGGCACAGTGGGGTATTCTGCTGATCGGTTCGGCGGTAGCCTTCATCGTCTCGCTGTTTGCCATCAAGTTCCTGATGAACTTCATCCGCAAGCACGACTTCACCGCCTTCGGCTGGTACCGCATCGTGCTGGGCATCGTGGTCATCCTCTACTTTGGCGCGCAGGCAGTGATGGCTTAACCGTTTTTCTTCACACAAAAAAGGAAACGTCTTTCGAGGACGTTTCCTTTTTTCATAAGCTTTTTAGTTGCGGACCGCTTTGCCGTTTTCTGCGCGCCACTCGAGGTATTCATCGAAGGTGCAGCGGCGGTCGACGATGCCGTCCGGGGTGATCTCGATAATGCGGTTGGCCACCGTCTGCACAAATTCATGGTCGTGAGAAGTGAAGAACACGTTGGACTTAAACTCCACCAGACCATTGTTGACCGCGGTGATCGACTCGAGGTCGAGGTGGTTGGTTGGCTGGTCGAGTATGAGGACGTTGGACCCGTAGAGCATCATCCGCGAGAGCATGCAGCGCACCTTCTCGCCGCCGGAGAGCACCTGCACCGGCTTGTAGACATCGTCGCCGGAGAAGAGCATCCTGCCCAAAAAACCGCGCAGATAGGTCTCGGTGATATCCTTGGAGTACTGCGAGAGCCACTGCAGAATCGAAAGGTCGCAGCCGTTAAAATATTCCGAGTTGTCCTTCGGGAAGTAGGAGCGGGAGGTGCTGACACCCCACTTGATCGAACCGGAATCCGGTTCCAGCTCCTCGGCCAAAATCTGCAGCATGGTGGTCAGTGCAATCTCATTGTCGCCGATGAAGGCAATCTTGTCCCCCTTGGCGACAGTGAAGGAGACGTCGTTGAGCACCTTCACCCCATCCACCGTCTTGCTGACGCGGTCGACGGTCAGCACATCCTTGCCGATCTCGCGGTCCATGGTGAAGCCGACATAGGGGTATTTGCGGGAAGAAGCGGGCAGCTCCTCCACCGTCAGCTTGTCGATCAGCTTGCGGCGGGAGGTCGCCTGCTTGGATTTGGATTTGTTGGCGGCAAAGCGCGCGATGAAGTTCTGCAGTTCCTTGATCTTCTCGTCCGCCTTGCGCTTCTGGTCGGCCATCATCCGCTGCATCAGGCGGCTGGACTCGTACCAGAAATCATAGTTGCCGACGTACATTTTGATTTTATTGTAGTCGATGTCGACGATGTGGGTGCAAACGTTGTTGAGGAAGTGACGGTCGTGGGAAACGATGATGACCGTTCCCTGATAGTCCATCAAAAACTCCTCCAGCCAGGTGATGGAGGCAAGGTCGAGGTGGTTGGTCGGCTCGTCCAGCAGGATGATCTCCGGCTGGCCAAACAGCGCCTGCGCCAGCAGGATCTTGACCTTGTCCTTGTCCGGCAGGGAACCCATCTGCTCATACAGCAGGTTCTGATCAAGGCCCAAACCTTTGAGCAGCTTGCTGATCTCGGTTTCAACCTCCCAGCCGCCAAGCTCGGCAAACTCCGCTTCCAGCGCGGCGGCAAGCTCGCCGTCCTCGTCGGTGAAATCTTCCTTATTATAGAGGGCGTCCTTCTGCTGCATGATCTCATACAGGCGCGGGTTTCCCTGGATGATGGTGTCCAGCACCGAAAAGCTGTCGTAGGCAAAGTGGTCCTGCTTTAATACCGACATGCGCTCGCCGTCCGGGATCTCCACCGTGCCGGTGGAGGGCTCGAGCTCGCCGGAGAGGATCTTTAAAAAGGTAGATTTTCCAGCGCCGTTTGCGCCGATAACGCCGTAGCACTCGCCAGCGTTGAACAAAAGATTGACATCGGAAAACAGCTTCTGGCCGCTGAAATCCAGACTGACGTTGTTGACCGTAATCATGAATACATTCTCCGTTCTGTTTTTAATCGGTATGAGTATACCATAGGGCACAGCGTACGTCAAGGCAAAAAAACTCTTGCCGAAGCCACTTCTACAGCGGCTCAGATGGGCTTTGTTCCAGCAGCTCTCCAAGCTGCCCAACAAACCGCTCGTAGTCCTCCGAGCTTGCGATCAGATAGGTGTTAAAATCAAAATCGGAAAACCGGCCGCCGCTTGGACTCTGGAAGCTGACCTCCCGCTCGCAAAATTGCATCCAGAAATTCCCCTTCTTCCCGTATCGAAAGGCAATTGCATATTGTGGACCTTTTTCCCGCTGGTGCTCCTTCCCACGCCAGTGGTTGTCACCGATATTTCTGCGTACCGGAAGCGTCTCCAGCAGCTCGAGCAGCTTCTGCGCATCTGGCTCATACGAAATCCGCGCATCAAAGTCCCACACCTCGGTCTCGCGGTACCCTTCCACCCCTTCTTTCGCCAGCACCTCTCCGAACGAAAAAACCGGCAGGCAGTAACTCAGCGCCCCCAGAACGCTGATTCCCAAAATGGAAAGTAAGATCGCCTTTCCTTTTTTCATTTTCTCTCGCTCCTTTTCGTTGCAGAATTTGAGCTGTTTATAGTTCCCGGTCTTGGACGCCTTTACAATTTTTTCTTCTTCGATAGTATCAGTATACTACAGGCCACTATATCCGTCAAGGTGTGGGTAAAAAGAGCTTCTTGAGCCCTTACATACTGCGCTTTCCTCCCTATTTTTTCGAGATTATTCTTCTTGCTTCTTTTTTCTACAATCATCTGGCATTTATTCTATTCTTGTGCTATAATGGAGACGAAGGAGCAGATTTTACAAAGCAAGCAGATTGTTTCACAGGAAAAGAGGAGAATCATGAAACATCGTAAATTGCTCTGCCAGATGGGCCCTGTCGGCTACTGGCTTTCACTGCACAAGGAGTATCTGCTGCGGGATATCAAAAATCTTTTGAGCAGGGAACATTTTGCTACCAAAATTGACCCCACCCCTCTGCCTTGCCTGGTCAAGGGACACACCTCCCTGCTGCTGCGCCGGCTGCATGGGGTGGACATGCGCCTGCAGGAGGGCAAAGCGGTCAACCTGCGGATTGCGGCCGCACGGATTAACGGGATCGTCATTCAGCCCGGGGAAACCTTTTCCTTTTGGAAACTGGTCGGCAAAGCGACCCGCAAAAAGGGATACACCGAGGGATTGATGATTTCCAGCGGCGGCTTTCGCTCTGGCGTAGGCGGCGGCCTGTGCCAGCTGGCCAACATGGTGCACTGGCTGGTGCTCAACAGTCCGCTTACCGTCACCGAGCTGCACCACCATTCCGATGCCCTGTTTCCTGACGAGCGCCGCACGGTGCCGTTTGGGACGGGCACCTCTGTCTTTTACAAGAACGTGGACTACCAATTTCGCAACACGACCGATCAGCCGGTGCAGCTGCTTCTCTGGTTGGACGACACCGACCTGTGCGGGGAGCTGCACACCACCCAGCCCTTCCCTTACCGCTATCGAATCATCGAGGAGGACAGCGGATTTGTCGAGGAGGCAGATGGCTGGTACCGGGTCAGCAAGGTTTACCGAAGGGTGATTGACCGGGCAAGCGGGCTGGAAATTGCCAAGGAACTGGTGCTGGACAACCATTCCAAGGTGATGTATGACCCGGCCCTGATCCCCGCCGATCAGATTCAATCGAGAACAGAAAGCGAGGGATGAGGATGCTGCTGGAAAAGATTCAACAAAACGCTTCTCTCCTTGCAGAGCACCCTGCCTATCGCTGCGGGGAGGAGTTCTTAACCTATTCCCAACTGTGGAACGCCGCCTGTTTGCTGGCCGCGCAGCTGCAGGACGGTGCCGGTGCGGTGGCGCTGATCGGGACAAAGCAGCCAATGATGGCAGTGGGGATGCTGGGAAGCCTGCTTGCCGGCCGGCCCTACCTGCCGCTTTCTTCCGACCAGCCAAAGGAGCGGCTGCAGCGCATTCTCTCCCAGGCCAATCCCGGCACTGTGATCGATTGTCGGGAGATAAAAGCGGAACAATGGCTCAAGCGGGAACCTGCCACGCAGAATTTTTTGATTCCAGGCGACCCTTCCCGGGATGCCTATTGGCTGTTCACCTCCGGCAGCAGCGGCAGCCCAAAGGGGGTGCGCATCTCCCTTGCCGCGCTGGAAAATTTCGTGCGCTGGTTTTGTGCGCTCCCAGCCATCCGCTCCCGAAAGAAACCGGGAGCCGCGCTCAATCAGGCGCAGTTTTCCTTCGACCTGTCGGTGGCCGACCTTTGGCCTGCCTGGATGATGGGCGAGACCGTCTTTACGCTGGAACCCTCTCAGCAAGCTGACCTTGATAAGCTTTACCGGGCGCTAGGGGAAAGCGGGGCCACGCGGATGAGCTGCACTCCATCCTTCACTCGGCTCTGTCTGTGCGATAAAAGCTTTCAGCGCGAGCTGATGCCTGCGCTTCAGACCGTCTTTTTCTGCGGCGAGACACTGCCTGCCAGGACGGTTCGGCAGCTCAGACAGCGCTTTCCGGGCGTCACAGTCCTCAACGCCTACGGCCCCACCGAGGCGACCTGTGCGGTTTGTGCCGTGGAGGTGACGGGCTCAGGTGAATCGCTGCCGGTCGGACAGCTGGAGAACACGGCCTGCCAGCTACTGATTCTGGACCGGGACGGGAACGAGCTGCCGCCAGGGCAAAGCGGGGAGATCGCCATCGCCGGCCAAAGCGTCGCAAGCGGATACCTCAACGCCTCTGCTGAACGGTTTGGCAGTTGGCAGGGGCAGCGGCTTTACCGCACCGGCGATATTGGCAGGATCGAAAACGGCCTGCTCTGGTACAGCGGACGGCTGGACCGCCAGCTCAAATATAAGGGCTATCGAATCGAGCCGGGAGAGATCGAAGCCGTCATCCGTTCCTGGCCTCAGGTGCAGGCGGCAGCAGTGCTGCCCATGACCGCAGGAGATCAGGTGGTCGCCCTGGCCGCTGTGGTGGAGTGGATAGGACCGCCGCCCAAAACAGCTGACTGCGATGCGCAGCTGCGAAAATCGCTGCCGGCATATATGCTGCCAAAGGTTTGGCTCCCGGTAGAGCGGATGCCAGTCAATCAAAATAGGAAGTGCGATCTGCAGGCTTTGAAGGAGATGTTGCAAAATGGATGAAAAAGAGCTGGAACAGGCGGTCAAGAAGCTACTGGTCGAGGCGTGCAGCAGCCGTCGTGTCCTGGAGCCGGGAATAGACCTGCTGGAAAGCGGATTATTAGACAGTCTCGGACTCATTACCCTGTTGGACGGGCTGGAGGATATGGGCATCGAAATCCAGCCCACCCAGGTGGACCGCAGCTGCTTTCGCAGCGTCGAAGGGATTCTGCAGCTGTGCAGGGCGGCAAAGGAATCCCCTGAGGCAACCTAATGCGCTGGGGAATCTCCCCTGGCAAAGCCTTCTTTTTTTCATTTCCTGGACAACACTCTCGGAAAAATATTTTTGCAAAATCAGACAAAGTAAAAAAGCTGCCCCAGAAAGGGCAGCTTTTTTGCTGTCAGAATATTTTTTAGAAACAACTATGAATGTCAGTATACTCCATCTTGAAGCTGTCCGCAACGTTCTTGCAGGTCAGCTTGCCGTCGTAGGTGTTGATCGCCGAATAGATCGTCTCGTTTCTGCGGCAGGCTTCTTCCAAGCCGTTCGCGGCGATCTGGAGGCCGTAGCTCAGGGTGGCGTTGGTCAGCGCGATGGTGGAGGTGCGCGGAACAGCGCCCGGCATATTGCCGACGCAGTAATGGACGACTCCATCCACCTTATAGATCGGATCGTCGTGGTAGGTCATGTGGGTGGTCTCGCAGCAGCCACCCTGGTCAACCGCGACGTCGACAATGACCGAACCGGGGCGCATCTCTTTCAGATAAGATTTTCTGATAATCTTCGGTGCCTTCTTGCCGGGGATCAGCACCGCGCCGACAACCAGGTCGGCCGTCTTCAGCGCGTTTTCGACGTTGACGTCGTTGGAGTAAAGGGTCTGGATGCGCGCTCCGAAGATGTCGTCCAGGTACTCCAAGCGGTGGATGTTGACATCCATGACGGTGACGTCCGCGCCCATGCCGACCGCAATCTTGCAGGCGTTGGTGCCGACGCTTCCGCCGCCGATGATGACGACGTGCGCCTTCGGGGTTCCGGGCACGCCGGAGAGCAGAACGCCGGAGCCGCCGTAAATCTTCTCCAGATACTTGGCGCCTTCCTGCACGCTCAGGCGGCCCGCAATCTGGCTCATCGGGGCAAGCAGCGGCAGATAACCGTTCTGATCCAGCGTCTCATAGGCCACGCCCTTGACGCCGGCGGCCAACATCGCGTCGGTCAGCGCGCGGTCCGCCGCCAGATGCAGGTAGGTGTAGATGATCTGCCCCTTGCGGAAATACTGGTACTCGTCCGGAAGCGGTTCCTTGACCTTGACGATCATCTCAGCGGTCTCCCACACCTCGCGCGCCGTTTCCAGAATGGTGGCGCCCGCCTTGATGTAATCGTCGGTCATAAAGCCTGACCCGACGCCGGCGTTGCGCTCGATATAGACCTGGTGTCCAGCGTTGACGTAGCTTCGGACATTGTCCGGTGTCAGGCCGACGCGGTACTCAAATTTTTTGATTTCCTTTACGCTTCCGATCTTCATAAATCTTGCCTCTCTTTCTCTAATTACAGTTGCGAGAAAAACGCGTCTTTTTCCCCTTCTTATTATGCAATATTTATAGAATTTTTTCAATAGTTGATAAAAAAATATCAACTATTTTTTCTGATTTTGCTTTCTCTTATCAAACGTCCTTTTTTGTTTATTGCCTTTTGTATCAAAATATTGTAGAATATGGATAAAATCAAGCTTCTTTTGAAAGGAAGATTGTATGATTGACTTTTCTCTCATGATCGATTATCTGCGTGGACGCTCCTCCAGGGGCTATGAGTTGTTCGGCGCGCACTTTGTCTGGGAAAACAACCAATCGCAGGTGCGCTTTGCCGTCTATGCTCCACAGGCAAAGGTGGTTTCTCTGATCGGCGACTTCAACGCCTGGAACCCCTGGCCGATGCAGCGGCTGGACTGCGGCGTCTGGGTGCTGACCTCCCCTGACCCACAGCCGGGGGACCGGTACAAATACCGCATCACCACCGCCGGGGGCGAAATCTGGGACCGGGCAGACCCCTTTGCCTTCTTCACCGAGCTGCGGCCCAACACCGCCTCGGTGATTCAGCGGCTGGACGGATATCATTGGCAGGACGGCACCTTTTTATCCACCCGGCAGAAAAATTTTAACCGCCCGCTCAACATCTACGAGCTGCACGCCGGTTCCTGGCGAATGAAGGATGGAGATGGATGTGAACGCTTCCTCCAATATGACGAGCTGGCCGACCAGCTCATCCCTTACATCCGGCAGATGGACTACACCCACATCGAGCTGCTGCCCCTCACCGAGTACCCGTTGGACGCCTCCTGGGGATATCAGGTATCCGGCTACTTTTCCGCCACCAGCCGCTACGGTTTCCCGCACCAGCTGATGGCGCTGATCGACCGCTGCCATCAGGCCGGCATCGGGGTGATTCTGGACTTTGTTCCTACCCACTTTGTCCCGGACTATTACGCGCTGGCCCGCTTTGACGGCTCCTGCCTGTACGAGCCGGACAACCCAAACCTGCGGGACAGCCCATGGGGCACCGTCCTGTTCGACTTCACAAAGCCGCACGTCCTGAGCTTTCTGCGCTCGGCCCTGGATTTCTGGATCACCGTCTACCACTTCGACGGCATCCGATACGACGCGGTCTCCAATCTGATCTACCAGGGCGGCAGCAAGGACAAGGGCCTCAACGAACCGGGGCTGTGGTTTTTGCGGAGCACCAACTTCACCCTGCAGCAGGACCACCCCGAGGTGATGCTGATTGCGGAGGACTCCAGCGACTACCTCAAGGTGACCGCACCGGTGGCCTACGGCGGGTTGGGCTTTGACTATAAGTGGAATCTCGGCTGGATGCACGACACGCTGGACTATCTGGCCACCCCCTTTACCGAGCGGGCCGGGATGAAAAACCGCTTCCTCTTCTCGATGAGCTATTTCTATCAGGAAAACTACATCCTTCCCCTCTCCCACGACGAGGTGGTGCACGGCAAAAAGACGATCATTGACAAGCTCTGGGGCAGCTATGAGCAAAAGTTTGCCCAGCTGCGCTGCCTGTACTGCTATATGCTCTTTCACCCGGGCAAAAAGCTCTCCTTTATGGGCAACGAGCTGGCCGAATTTATGGAATGGAGCGAGGAGCGTCAGCCCGGCTGGAACCTGCTGGATTACCCGGTTCACCGCAGCTTCCACGTCTTCCTGCAGCGCCTGAACACCCTTTACTGCACCTGCCCCGCCCTGTGGGAGCAGGATTTTGACAGCAGCTACTTTCAGTGGCTGGACATGGGCAGCGTTTTCCCTGAAATCTTCGCCATCCAGCGGCGGGACGGCAGCGGGCAGGAACTGGTTTTGCTGCTCAACCTCTCCGACCGGGACTGCCCAAACTATCCGCTTTCTGCCCACCTTCCCGCCACCCCTTCTGCCTATCGCCTGCTGCTGGACAGCCAGTCGAAGCAGGAGGTGGACAAGGAGCCGCTTTCTTCCGACAGCATTTCCCTTCCCGGGCTGAGCTGTCTGATTCTGCAGCGGGAAAATTCATAATTGGGCTGTTTCTTCCTGGCAGAAAATCTGCTACAATAATCTTGTAACAGAACGATTGCAATGGGGGAATGGCCATGAAAAATCATAAAGAAAGATGGGCCGCTCTGCTGCTGGCCTGCCTGCTGGCCTTTGGAATGGCTGGCTGCGGACAGGACACCCAGCAGGCTGAAAGTGAATCAAACACCACCCAGCAGACGCAGGAACAGACCGAATCGCAGCAGACCGAAGAGACGGCCGAGACGGAAACAGCTGATTCCAGCACCCAAATGAGCTACTCCCGCAGCGCGCAGGAGATCGCCGAGGACTTTACCCAAACCTGGGCAAGCAAGTGGATTGCCATTGAGGAGGACGGCGTCACCAGCACCATGACGGGCTGCGGCTTTTTGGCCGATTTGGATGGGGACGGCTTGGGAGAACTGATCTTCCTCTACGACAACGACATCCACTACGACGCCGTGGTCTACCGCGTCAGCGGGGACAGCGCCGAGGAGCTGGGCAGCTTTACCCTCTCCAACACCTCTCCGGAGCTGCACTTCACCATCTTTGACGGCAGCGAGGGCAGCATTCTGCGCCACATCGCGGTGCGGAAGCTTTCCGGTCAAAGCGGCAGCGAGACCGAGGAGAGCGACATCACGCTGGAGGATGGAAAGGTGCTGCAGGAGATTCTGTTCTCTACCACCTACGACGGAGTGGACACCTACTATGACAGCATCGTCGCCGGCGCGCAGGAAATTTCTCTGGAGGAATTTGACGCCATGCGGGACGAACTGTTAAGCGGCGCCGAAGAAAGCGGCACCGTCACCTTCACCGCCGGAGATTTTATCGACTTCTCCGATACCGAAACGTTGACCGAATATATCGCGGGACTGTTTACCGCATAAAGGCAGCATTTTTATCAGCAGCAAAAAATCGGAAGGGATTCCTTCCGATTTTTTTATTGCTCTTTTTTACCGGAAGATGAGGAAAAGCCGATGCTTTTCTCTGCCCGGTTTGCTTCACCGAAGCGTTGGAAGTGGACAATCTCCCGTTCGCGCAAAAACTTGATCGGATCGCGCACATCCGGGTCATCCACCAGGCGCAGGATGTTGTCATAGGTCACCCTGGCCTTCTGCTCGGCAGCGAGGTCCTCGGTCAAGTCGCAGATGATGTCGCCGGTCGACTGCAGGGTGCTTGCCGAAAACGGCATGCCCGAAGCCGCCTGCGGGTAGATGCCGGTGGTGTGGTCCACAAAATATGTTTCCAGGCCGCCCTCCTTGATCTCGTCGATGCTCAGACCCTTGGTCAGCTGGTAGAGGATGGCGCTGACAATC